>JAABUY010000285.1_pt1 | contig 96470 bp, 99 predicted proteins | sample 5560271 | NCBI WGS metagenome assembly JAABUY01 (sample SAMN10711886, study PRJNA513374) | rock metagenome | isolation source: Antarctica rocks | place: Antarctica: Victoria Land, University Valley | reverse complement strand
CCCACCCCCTCACAAATCACGACAATGTGGATCCAAAAAACACTCTCGCTCCCTCCCTCGTCGCGCGGCTCGTACCTCGTGACGTCACACGTCGAGGCGGCGCTGCCGGAACTGAAGACGGTCAAAGTGGGGCTGCTGCATCTGTTCGTGCAGCATACGAGTTGCGCGTTGGGACTGAATGAGAATTGGGATGAGGAGGTGCGTGAGGATATGAGTGATGCGTTGGATCGGTTGGTGCCGGAGGATGATGGGAAGGGCAAAGGAAAGGGTGGGAGGTTGTATAGGCATGCGGCGGAGGGGAGGGATGATATGCCTGTGAGTTTTGTTCGTTGCTACTCTGCTGTGCTCTGCCGCTCTGGTTTGAGTTGCTGTTGTTGTGTCGCGTTGGTGGTGGCGGTGGGTGCTATGGGTCTGGCCTTGCGTTGGGGGGTACGGGAGGAAGAGGAAGGGGATGGGGGTGGTTGAGTGGTGGGGAGGTGTTGGCTGACACGGCGGATAGGCACATATCAAGGCGGCGTTGATCGGCGCGAGCGTGTCGGTCCCGATCAAGGACGGGAAGCTGGCCATGGGGACGTGGCAGGGCATATGGTATCTGGAGTTTCGGGCGGCGAGGCATGAGCGGAAGGTCGTGGCTACGATTCAAGGGGAGAAGATGTGAATGACATGTAGGAGGGGAGAAATGCGAATTTAGGGTGGACGGTTAGGGCGATGCTTGTGATTCAGGTGGTGTTATGTTAGCCATGCTACTTGAGGTCACTTGGGAATGGTTTGAGACAGCATCACAGTATGAGGACATCATTGCCACAATACTGTCGATACGTCTCTGCTAGGTATGATGCGACCATTCTGCGATTGGCGCCACAGATCCGTTTTCTCTCAATTTGTATGTACACTACGCTGCCACCTGCAAAATGATAGAAAAACATCTCAAACCACGTTCAATGCTCAACTACACCGGCGTCAGCGTTGCCCAAAAGCCTCATCCGACACGCGCTGTGACTCCGGAACCTCCGCCGCATCGCCCACCGGGTCCAGCGGAAAGGAAGTGGACGGCTGCGATTCAAGCAGCTTCCTATGATGTTCGTGCGCCTGCAACGTAAAGTCCGTCAGCGCTGAATCCTGATCCACCCCATGATCTCCCCCGACCCCACAACAGGACACGCAACCCAATACGCAAGCAAGAGACGAGGGACCTACAAAAGGAAGCCCACAGTACGTGCACCAACAGATCTGCGGCTTATCGAGATTGATGAAAATCTTCGGATGGCCCAGCGCCCCGCCCCCACCATCGCACGAGACCTTGTTTTCTTTCATCCAGCGCACGGGTTGCTTATGGATCAGATCGATCGCCGCATATGGTTGTGGCTGGTACGCACCCATCCGAGTCAGCACCAATTGCCCGCCCCATAAGCTCTCCCCTCCCCTCCCTCTTCCAACGAGCGAAACAGCCCCTCACACCCCGCCGTAGCGTACAAAACGTACCTGAAACTCCATAACCGTCTGCTCGAATCTCGGCCCACTCATAGCAAGCGCCCGTTCCGCCTGGCTGCGCGACCACGGCCGCGCTCGGTTCGGCGCCTGCATCCGGCGCTGCCGCTCCGCGTCCTCGGGCATTTCCTGGAGCGGCAGGTCGCGGTTGCCCTCCGCGGAGGTGGGGAGGGCATTGGTTTCGGAGACGTTTTGGACGGGCGCGGGCGGGTTGGGGTCGTTGGTCGGGACGCGGTCGGAGGTGCGGTTGGCGGTTGAGTAGAGGCGGAGGGTGGAGAGGGTGTGACGGGAGAGGGAGGGGAGGAGGGTGCGTGTTGTGGGGAGCATTGTGGGTGTGTGATTTGGGTTGTGAGTTGGGGGTGCGGCTTGCGGTGGGCGTGGGTGGGGGAGGTGAAGGTGAGGTTGATACACAGGTCGATCGGCGGCACTCGGTATGTTCCGTCTTTGCATTTGGGAGGGCAGAGACACTCAACCCTATACTTTTCCGTAACATAAACACTCACTATTCTCCACCGCTGGGCAATACCCACCCTCTTTACGGATGGTCATCTCACGATAGTAAAGCACAATAACACCACCAACCTCAACCCCTCACAAAATGGCCACCACAACGCCCTCAATGGCGAAACCTCCCAAGTCCATGTCCTCTCGCCTTTTAACAATGAAAGTGCGTCTCCAACCACCATATCTCTCCCCCCTCCACGCCCTTAGCTTAACTCACTGACACGCTCGTCCGTGCCGTGCAGTTCATGCAACGAGCCGCAGCCTCAGCTCCCGCATCCTCGCCCACACTTACCACGCCCCACGAACCCTTACCAAAACGTCAGAAGCTCAATGCCGACTCTTCCCCATCCACGCCGAGCGCAGACCTGCGTGCTGTTCAGGCCGCCGTAGCCGCCGAAGAAGCGAAGCGCGAGGAAGCGTTGGAGCGCCAGGCGGCCGAGGCGGGTGAGACGAAGTGGTTTCTGAGCTTTCGGCCAGAGGTGACGGATGGTGTGGGTAGTGCTTTGGGCAATGGAGATGGGAATGGGCGCGGCGCTTTGCGGGTCACGAGAGCTAGCTACTCCGGGTTGGATCATGAGTCTGTGGCTATGGATCACGATGAGGGCACGTTCAGATCTGCTGCTGTGGTGGGTAGGAGGAGTTTTGGGAGGTTCAATCGGGCTCTGGAGGTTAGTGGAATTCTGATCTGTGGGAGGAACTGATTATATTATATGGTTCTCTATCTGTATGCTGATATTGAGTCTACTCTAGAAGCGATTGAACGGAAACGACGGTGCTTCCTCTTCATCTGAAGACGACCTATCCGAGAATGCTAACAATACTGATGGCGATGAAGATGATCCGACTGAGACAAACGATCTGATCCGGGCATCTAGAAACGAGGCTACTCAGCGCGCAAAAGCAGAGCGCAAGGCCCAGAGGAGGGCCGCCAAAGCTGAAGCGGCGCGACTGGCCGAGAAGCGGAAGAGCAAGCAGGTGAAGCTGAATAAACTCGGTTCCATCTCAAACGGTGGTAATGCCGTGAACCCGAATGTGGAGTGTTTCAATTGCGGCGGTAAAGGTCATAGAAAGAAAGAGTGTCCGCAACCCAAGCCGAAGGAGAAGAGGAAGGGACGGTTTTAAATGAAGGCGATCGGCCGAAGAATTCAAGAGCTTTGTGATGAGCTATGCAGCTTTGCCACGCAGACCATGGCTATGGCAACATTCGTGTCGCTTACTTTCTGACTGTGACTTCGATATTCGTTCTCCGTGACTGATTCTCTTGGTCCTGGCCCAAATGTGATGTAAAGTTAATTGGATTGGATGAATACACCTCTAGCGGCAGTCGAAGAACGTCCGCAACTTTGAATGCAAGCGCCCAGGACATGCTCTGGATGACACCAAACAGGCGTTTGGTACGCTCTTCCTCCCTTGATGGTCGAACACAAAGCTCGCGCCCATCCTCTTCCGCAAGATGGTACACTTGGATCAAGACCGGTTCATTCATCGCGTCTAGATACGGCTCAAGGTCGTCTGACTTTGGTGACGTACGCATAGCCGTCCCGCAATCCTTCATAGCTGATGGTCCCGGTGCGGCGGTCATAGCGTACTGCACAACTCTTTTTATGAGACGTACGCGGGACCAGATCCCGAGCATGGCTTTGGATCCGTTCAATGTCGCTGCCATCTGATCCATCCTCGATCGTCCCATCTATTCCGAAGCCGTGTGTTCGGCGGTCTCTCCGGCGAACAAAGATTGGATCGCGATGAGTCTGAGATGACCCCACTGCAGCGTCAGTTGACAATTTGGATGGAACATATTCAGTCGCGTGGTCTACACGGGACCCTCTGTTGTGGCTTTTGACACCCTGCTGGGCGATGTTTGATGCTTTATGAGTGGTGAATGGAACATTCGCTGAGTGCAGGCTGACAGGTCGTTTATACCCCATTGTGTAAGAAGTGAGTGGAGCGCGGATCTCAGGTACACTGTCGTCAATCGTGCTCCCAGCTACGCTGTCATTCTCCCAGTCACCAGGGTGCATTAGCTGTTGATGCGAAGCTACCTGCCGTTGTTCGGTCTCGAGGCGTCTGGTTGCATTCGATCGTTCGCTGATGTTTTGATACGCAGCATGACCAGATGGCGTGAAATCTCTATCATAATGGTGACCTACAAGAGGCTGCGTGAAAGAAGGTCCGGAAGTAACGTCGCGTCTCATAGGAATTGAGATGGCAGGCTCGGAATCATCTATCGCGCTTCCCGAGTCGCTATCAAGATCCCCTCGATCCATCCGGTAGAGGTGGTAATTCCCTCCTTGAGTTTCTTTGATCTCACCTCGTTGTACCATTTCTCCATCGTCGATGTCGCTTGAGAAGTCGCTCTCTGTCTCCTCTTTGTAATGCTTTTCAGAAGGTGTAACCTGCGCTATGGGCTTCTCCATAGCCATTGCTTTTCGCTCTGATGGAATCGTAATGCACGGTGGCGGATCGAGAAGCGAGAATCCCGCATCAGGCGAGCTGAGTGAATCTCTAGGGTCGGGGATAAAAAAGTGCACTTTCTTTGAGAGACGAGAGCCGTTTGAACTTGGCTGATGAGCCGCTCTTCGAATTGAGCTGCGACGGCTTTCTGATGTGGGGTCTCTAAGGTATGGTGGAGGTGGAGCTGGAGCTGGGACTGTGTCCGGTACAGAGGGTGCAACAACGGGTGCAGGAGGCGGAGGATGCCCTTGTTTGGGAGTACTCCCCGAAGGAACCCTCTCCGGAGTCTGTGCTTGTCGAGTAACTCGGACCGGTAGGGCGACTCTCTGTGAGCTTCTAGGAACGTTGATTTGTATCAACGGTGTGCCGAAATTTTGTGGGGCCGTGACAAGATTGCGTTGTGGTGTCCCTTGTTTCAAGACTAAGACCCTGATACTGACGGTACACATGGGCGCCGGGGAAAAGGTCCCTGTATTACTGTACTCCCAAGTAACAGCAGGGAGCATTTTGCTTCGCGAACAACATCTGAAAGATAGAAATTGCCCACCAGATACATACATTGATTCCTTTAGCGGGAGTCGATTCAATGCACCACTGGGTCACTACTTCTCCAAGAAAGCTATCCCCGACTTCCTTCCATTGGAAACTACCTTAGTCTCCACCGTCGACGATTCCTCCCTACCCTTCCCTATTTCCATTAGGGGTATATCTGTAGTAACACCAAGCTCTGTCGCGGTTGTCGTTCAGACAATGCAATAAGACCAACGAGTCCTGGACACTCAGCCACTTGGTGACCTTAGCCCTACCTTAGGGCACGGAAGCCCCAGGAGAACAGGGACAGCCTTAGTGTACAGCATGACCGAAGTTCTCTGCGACTCGCAATCACAGTTCTGTTGTACTCGAGACTGTCCGGCAAGACATGGTCCGACAAACTGAGCTGGCTGCTGCTTCCGTTGTCGTCCAAGCCGTTTGCACTTCCTCCACAGTCAAAGATGACTTGAGAGCAAACAAATCACCGCAGCACGAAGGAGTCGATCATCTCACATCAGCGGCGTAGCTCGTCTACACCAAATCGAGACGTATAAGTTCACAACTTCGCTTTCTCCCGCTCCTTTACAGCCTCCCACCGCCTCGCCATCAACCAAGACCTCAACACCCCCCTCAACGCCACAACCCCACCCAACGGCGGCACAACCAACAACAACCAAGCCCACCACCTCGGATGCCCCCTCTCCACCTCCCACATAACCCTCGCCACCTCCCCCACCAACTCCCCCCTCCCGCCATCATTCCAAACCACCACCCCCGCCCCGTCCCCCCTCATCTCCGCCCTCCTAACCTTCTCCCCCACCCCACCCTGACTCCCCACCCGATCCCGCGCCTCCACCTCCGTCAAATGCGGATCCCTCGCCCGCAGCCGCTCCATCTGCACCTTCGCATCCCGCACCGCGACCACCATCAGCACGCCGCAGAACCGATCCAGCCCGGCCTCGAACAGCAGCGGCACGTCCAGCACCACCGCCCAGTGGCCGCGTAGGTAGCAGCGCAGGACCGCCTTGCACATCTCCCAGCGCACGGCGGGGTGCACGATGGCGTTGAGGACGGCGCGGTCGCGTTTCGTGGCCGGGTCGTCGCCGAAGACGCGCCGGCCGAGCGCGGGCCGGTTGAGGGGGCGGCCTTTGCTCGAGGGCCCGCGCTCGCCGCCGCTCTCGTCGGAGGCTGGGAGGAGGAGGTCGGGTGTTGTGGCGGAGAAGTGCGCGACGATGCGGTCGTAGCCGGAGGTGCCGGGCTCGACGACTTTGCGGGCGAGCAGGTCGGCGTCGATGACGGGGAGGTGGTAGGGTGGTTGGGAGAGGAGGGCGGAGACGGTCGATTTGCCGGTTGCGATGGAGCCGGTGAGGCCTATGAGGAGCATCTTGACGGTTCCGTACCGGTGCCTGTCTTCTTTCTGGCCGGTGTGAAGTGATGCAATTACATGGCGGTTGGTTGCGGGGAGACAGTCTTCTGTACGTGACTAGCGTCTACAACTGCTTGGACTCTCGGTGTCGACACATTTCTTGAACTGTGAGTCGGGGTTTTACAAGTCCCAACCCCGGGGGGTTGTAGATGGAGCGCTTGTGCTTATCGTTCAAACCCCTTCTTTCACTAATTTGGGTCACTTGGCGCCAGAAGAGGGCTCTGCCGAGGATGCCGAAGAGGCTGATGCTTATATCTAGTGACAGAATGAGGTCAGGGCTAATTTAGAAGAAGAGTATGTATGTAGCCCTCTTTCAACTTCGTATATATCGTCGGATTACAAAAGCAGGTCTCATCAGGATTCGTCTCAATGGGAAGGGAAGCAGGCGTTTGATCTAATGGCCGTGGAATTTCAATGTACTTGAAAGGCTCCTCAAATTCCATTGCCAGGATCAATCTCTACCATACGCCAATGCGACTCATTCGGACCTGCGCCAGTTCAAGACCCGAGGATGCCATGCGAAACCTCTCAATGAACACCCTCGTCACCAGCTGCCTCCAACGTATCTTCACTCTTGACATCCGCCATATCCTCCCCATGCCCATCCCCACTTGCCAGCACCTTCGTCTTCAGTGCGCTCCCATCCTCCGGACCGCCTCCGGGCGTCACGGCCACCACATTGCCCGCCTCATCCACAAACTCAAAATTGTAGCGCGAAAGCAGATGAGGGATCGCAGAGAGCTGCGGGCCGTAGCGTTGCGTGTTGTCGTAGAGCTCGAACAGAGGAACGGCCAGGAGCTTCATGTTCTTAGGCACACTGAGGACCTCTGCTGGAACGTCAGTCTTCGGATTATCCCCCCAAGCTAACAGAAGATGCGAACGTACTACTCCTGGGCAACTGGATGAAGTAGAGTTTCTTGCATTCCTTCGGCCGTGTGACGTGTGCAGGTAGGAAGGGATACATGAACGTTTCGAAGTTCGGCCTCCACCATTGCGCCAGCGTGTCACCGATCTCCCACTCGTCGTTTACTCCTTCCCCTGTGAATTGCGATCCTACCGGTGCGAGTCGCTCGTTCAATCTGGACTTGAAGCCTTGGACCTCGTCGTCTTCGGGTTGGAGATAGTCGCCCGGTCTGTAGAAGGATCTCAGCTGCCGCATACGTGGCCGATCGAGCACACGCTTGGTGTGGTTGGAATAAGCGCAAACGAAAGACGGCACTTACAGTTTGAAGAAGGCGTTGGCAATCTGCAGCATCAGGATGTGCGGGTGATTGTGCTCGTGGCAGACCAAAACCCCCTCACACGTTCTTCGCATCCCGTGCTGCTCATAGTGCTCTTCCAACCTCTTCAGTCGCGCGAGTACGGAGGGATCTTCTTCCGGCTGATTCTCTTTTGTGCCGAAGGTGTAGTTGCTGAGCGGAAAGAGGCGGATGGTCTTGGGTTGGTTTGCGGAGAAGGACTTCGGGAGTACGGGCCTGAAGTTGACGAGCTTAGTGTAGGTTGCAAGGTGTTTGTGGCCGTAGAACTTACGGGTAGGAGGTCTGGAGAGCTGTCGTTGTGATGGTGGACATCTTGTTCGAGATAGAGGATTATTACTCAATCGTCATCCTGTTGCACTTCGAAAAGGAGAGCATGGGCGCACGGAGTCTGATTAAGGGCTCGTCTTTAACTCAAGTCAATTGAGGTCCAAGCTCTCGAGCTCTAAATTCAGAGCCGCACCTTAGGTCAGCGCCAGTTCAATCTGCCCCTACCTATTTAGGCGCTACACTACCCGGCGCCTCATCATTTATCAAAAATACACTACATACTGTGAAATTCCTGAGAGCTCAATTATCTTCTTAAATCGACTTTCTTTTTCGCAGGTCTCATATCAAACATGATCCAGCTAAGCTAGCTAAGCTGGGATATCCTGAGGTCACCAGTTCCATCCTGGTTGTGGGCATAATGTTTTTGTTCATCTTCTCTTTTTTTCTCGATACCCGGAGAGTCATGCGTGGCTTTAAAGATCTATGACCACCCGGAAATGTTCTCTCTACTTTGCGCTCTGATTTAGTATTCTATATGCATCATGGCTTCTTCTTGACTGTAGTCCCGTCCCATTGACAACGCCATGCACTCCCGACAATGCCTGAACGTTGAGGAAACACGAGTGGAAAGTCGCCTAGAGAATGTGAGCGGTGATGGAGCGATGATGGTAAATGTTCGTCTCGTGTCTGCTCATTAGAGCTTCGGTTCTAGATCCTCGAATTCGCTTATGTGTTTGACTGGTCGTGCTCCGGCACTCGCCTGTAGACCAGCTTTGTACTCATGGACATTGCCGATGAATGTGGTTACTTTCGTCACGGGCACATCGTCGCCTTCGTGATCTATGCCATTAATCTTCGCGGCTGGGCGCACCTCGATGCCCAAGCTCGGCAGAACGGTACCGAGAAGCTGCTGGCCTTGCTCGATGACGTCCTTGGCTCTGCCATCCTCGACCTGTATGTCGTTGGAGAGATATGCCTCCATGGCGTGGATGATCCCAGCTTCGTCGCCACCAACCACGTCTACGTCGGCAAATCGGTTTGTTATCTTTTCATCATCGACCTCCAAACCCAACGAGTTCAAGTATTTGCCCAGCAGAGAGATGACCTTCTCTTTTTGCTCGGCAGAGTCCATCGTGTCACCAATAGATTTGGCCGAAAGTTGCGCGATCATGTGTATAGATAGCTTCGCTCGAGCCGGAGAGGTAGGGTTAATGTAGTGATCGAAGAAGTTGATCAGATCCTTCTTGGTCAAAATTCTCAGATGAGCCACGTCGTTCTCATTTTGTACAAAGTCGAGATATTCGGTGGAGATATGTGTCCAAAATCGAGTGCTCTCTTGACCCAAGTTCTTCAGCTTTTCTAGTCTTTTGTTGATCAAACTACTTTTGTGGCTCTCGAACGCATCCGTTGACATGTCCTTCAGAGACTTTCCAAACTGGGCCAAGAAAGCGTCAATCCGTTTCTCGAGGTACTCGGGCGACCTCTCGCTCTGTATGATCACTCGGTATCCTATCGTTGTAGCAGCCACACGGACTCCAGTGAAGACGATGTATCCCAATTGCTCCTTCGTCCGTAGCTGATCAAAGCCCGGCTCGTCCGTCATTTGCGCAAGCAGCAAAAGCTGAGCTCTGAGGACTTGATCTGCGGCGGAGCCTACATGAAGGGTATATTCAATGCAGTGGTTGACATTTGCTGGGTCTCCAAGGACCCGTGAGAAAGTGAAGTCGCTACCTTCGGGTAATATTAGATTCCGTCGTACACGCCACTGAGATTGCGGCAATGTGCGAGGCTTTAAGACTGACTCGGTCAGATCTGTTAGCTTCAGAGCGTCTTCTTTGTACAGATTTCCGTGCGCAAGAACCTCGATGTGCAGTTGCCTAAGTAACTGTGGGAAAAATGTTGATATATCTTCTGGTGTTAGATGTGGCAACTCTGCCAGCTTCTCTTCGTTGATCCAACCATTCTCCGCCCCTAGCCATCGCGTGAAATCTCCGACTTGCCGGAAAGGTTGCTGAAAGTCCCAGTTGCGATATCCTCTCAGAAGGCGCTCTTTGACGACCTTAAATCTATCAGGCTTCACTTCGAGGTCTCGCACGCTGGTCAACACCTTTTCCAGCAGAACAGACATCTTGTCATTGTAGCCACTGACTTGGATATCCAGTCCTTCCGAGAAAGTACCGAAATCATAGTCCAGGCCGGCGATCTCTGCATCGTACGAATACTCGACTAGGGCATCCTTGACGAGCTCACAGTAGAGTTTCGTCTTCACTGTGTTTGCGAGACTGGCGGATACCAAGGGCGTCCTCAATGTTATAAATACATTAGCTTTTGGTACCCAGAACTGATCGTCTTTCTTCCACCAGGTCCGTACGCCTTCATCGTTGCGAATGAGCTTAGGCGCTTTTGCCGGCTCTTCTACCTCCCTCTTCTCCACGTTCAGCTTTGTTGGAATGAACTCGTTTCGATGTGGTAGATGTAACTCTGCGAGCCTATCTTTGACAATACTCTGCCCTGCTCTCTTGACTGCGGCAACAAGAGTCTCTGGTATTGGTTGGTACTTGTATTCCGTACCGTACCATCTCTCTTTCCGATCCCAATCAGCAGGAAAATCCCGGCTTACAATGGTCAACCTGAAGTTGTCTGTGCGAAGATACTCGACAGCTTTGGTGATAGCCTCCGGATCGAACTTTCGAATAAGGCGAGAGCCACTCAACAACCACTCACGGGGTAATGGCTTTTGCATGACACTGCTTAACTTACTCGTGAAGCTGCTCGCGGGTGTTTTTTGCTTGTAGCGGAAATCTACCTCGGCCATACCTTTAATCTCTTGGACGATCCATTCCTGGGGCTGTGACTCCCGAACTAGGGAGATGTATTGAAATACGACCTTTATAATTTCCTCATACTGTCTGAGCCCATCTTCTGTAAGGCGAATAGAGATGGTGAACAAGGCTGCACCAGGACAGATCGGCATAGCGCCAGCGGAAAGGCCATTGGCCCAGCCTTTGGATTTGATGTACGCCAGAATACTGCCGGGACCTTCGTGACCTATAAGGTGGCTTAGGTACCGACTCGGTTGAGATTCGTACAAGTCTTCCTCGTCCTGGTACGGGAAGTAGATGTCAAGTGTGCGGCTATCCATGACAGGCTTTGCAAAGACTTGAGTAAGAGCTTCACGCTCAGTAAATGGCTGGACCTCATCCCACCGGTTCTGGGGTAAATCCTTATTTCGTACGCCAGAGAAGAGATCCGCAACGACACCTTCCAGCTCGTCTAAAGATTCTCGACCGAGTACGACGAGTTTCATGCGGTTCGCTGAATAGTGCTGATCATGAAACTTGATGAACTCTTCACGGATCTCCACGCCCCGCTTTCTGGGCTCGTCCCTTAGAGTCTGGAGGTTTCCTGTGGAGAAGTGGTGGTAGGGATGCTTGGGGTTGGACAGAGATTTGTTAAGCTGTGAGAGTCGCCAGGTGTCACTTTGTAGGTTCTTCTTGTTTTCGGAGTCAACGGCCTTGAGCTCCCTGTCCAAGGTTGAGGAAAGGAATAAAGGCGCAATGAAAAACTGGGCAAAGCGATCGAGGGCTCCAACCAGCGGAGAGGGTGTAGAGCCGTTCGTGGTCGCACCGGATCCCGTGGTGCCTGATGAAGCAGCCACTTCAAAGAAGTAGTTGGTCTCTGTCGACGCAGTATATGCATTTGAGTAACCCGAGTGGGCAGTCAGGTATTGGTTATAAGCATTCTCTATCGGATACTGGCAGGGTCAGTAAGCCGTGCGAGGGTTAAGGATCCAGAAGACGTACTTTCTCCGTCCCCATGAATAGTAAATGCTCCACGGCATGTGCCATGCCTGGCATGTCGTCCGCATCGCTGAAGCTGCCCACATTGACGTTCACTGACGCGCTTGCCTTGTCTGTGTCTGGATCGTGAACGAGCAGAGCTTCGAGCTTGTTTGGCAGCCTAACGACTCGGTATGTCCTGTCGTCGAGGGCCGGTGCCTCAAGCTTGTCGGCGAGGCGCTCTATGGGTACCATACTGGAATGAAGGCGGTTGGATATAGCACTCGGGGGCCTTGTGAAAGTGTTGCGCGTTGAAAAGTTATTACCAGTGTAAGACCTCAGGTGCTTTTGGAACGAAGGAGATCTACAGAGACTGACACGACGCGAGAAACTGAACAAAGTCAGATAGTGAGACATATAGGTATGTGCATGTTGAGAAGGAGATTTGTGTTGACCGGGTGTTGCCGAGCCCTGCATCATGGTTGATTTACGTTACACTAAAGACTAAAGGTACAAGGGACACCGCAAAGGGCCGGATTGGCTCATGCATATGAATACTGTCAAGGACCGGCTTGCGAATTTCTATTTGCTTGATATGGCAGGGACTCGAGACTCGAGAGCTTGGCATACAAATCTGAAGTTGTTTGAAGGGAAAAGTTCACCCAGCGAAGGTTACGTAAAACCGCTAAAGCTTCGACAGAATCTTGCCGCCATCACCGCTCCCCATTACAATCTCCTCTGTGCGATAATCAGGATTGAAAGTGAGTTTGTTGAGCGGATTCCGTCGATGGGCCCTATCGAACATATCTTCATATACCCTGCCATCAAAGCGGCCGAGAGAACTATACTGGTGTAAGCCACATTGTTGCTCTCAAGCTCTGTGACCTAGGTCGGGAGGGACATACCTGTCAAGTAAATAATCCGGTATTGACCAAGCATCAACTAATTTCACTGCATGGGGCCTCACACGACTCATGAGGGACAGAATTGCTGCTGGTAGTGCGTCCAATTGATCGTTGGAAACAGCGCCCGCGTTGAAGAACTCTCGGCCATCATTGTCCATAGTGAAGAAAGCAAAGAGGCGGAAGAGATCCCAGAGAACCTCTTTCGAAGCTGGAGGTACACCTGAATCCGAAGAGAGTGCGTTGAAGAAGTTGCTGATGAGGATGGCTTGAGAATGAGCTATGAAGCATAGTTTAGCTACAAATCATGAAAATCGTGGTTTCATTACGAACCTCGACTAAGCTTGTGAAGCTGAATCAAGAGACTGTTCCATGGTAGTCGCTTGACAATTCGGTCGTGGTAGGTCTTATAGCTCTGGAATGCGTGATTAATGTAGATGAAGCACAGGAAGAGTGATACCACCTTACCATGTCCGCCATCCGGCGCTGGAACGCATCAACTATGGCTAGATCGTTGTTGAGGACGTTGCCATCTGATTTCTGCTCACGTGTCTTCAGATAATGCTTGAGGTTCTTATCAGTACTATCCGCTGCAGGAGTGGCTGGTGCGGCCACTGCGGCTGTCATTTTCTTGATCAGGTACGCCGCAACTTGCTGTGTGATCATCCAATTATCACCTTCGACGGTGGGTTTGGATAGATAGTCGGAGTTTGGCTGCACCAGACCACTGTAACCCCCAAAACCATGACCTCCCATGGCTCGCCGACACGTCTCGATACCGTCCGCCGCCAATGTAGTACATAGGCTCTTGAGACCGGAGGAAGTACTGTGCAAATCCGCCAGAGCACTGAAGTCACCGCCTTCGATGGTCTTGCGGGTCCGCTGGTAAAGCTCGTTCATGGCTTCACCGCTATAATGTAGGGCGAATGTGGTCGCAAGGAGAGGAAGTATCCGTATCTGTACGGTGGGATAATCCAGCACGGCGACCTCCGGTCCACTGTTGTCCTTTGCATCTCGGTCTCGAAATTGCCTTCGTATTGCAGTGTACCGCACGGCTATTGTGACTGCTCTGGCGAGCACGAGGCGGGCATGCACGACGATATTTGCGCGGACCTAGGTGAAGTTTAGTCAACAAACTTGGCACATCCAGCAAATAGCACGGGAAGAGCGGCCTGAACCTACATAAGTCAAAGAACCATAAACCACAGCTGGGTTCTTGGGCTTGGTGTAAGACCCTGTGTCCGGATCTACTTTCCAGTAACGTGACAGCATTGCATTGTGAGGTATACTGAGAAAGAATCAGTCTCCATAATCACGCAAGGAAAACGACGTTAGGCACAGTCGTCCGTCTTGTTTGTCCGAACAGTTGTTTACAGTCGAAGGAGAACCGGGACTGAACACAGAGAAAATGGTTGCGGCTCACCGGAATTTGTTGAACAGCATATAAGCATTGTCCATAGGTGCATACCCATATTTAGGACCAATGTCTCCCACAACGATGCCCTGAAGAGGTAGGTGGGTCTTCAAGTCGCGGATCTGCACTATGAAAGGATGGGCCCCAAGTGAAGTATACTTTATATCCGCATCCTGGCCAGCATCATCGCTTGATGGGAAATGATGAGGAAGCAGCAGCTGAGCTACAACTATGGCGTGGGTCGCAGTTCGGCCTAGAGTGCCATTCCACCATTTGCTTGCTGTCAAGGTGGGACTGTGTAGGACGAACTCTTTTGTGGTTGGGTCCCATTTTGCTTCCAATTCCAGTCCCCTGACATTACTTCCATGACCCATCTCGCTCTGAGCATATGCGCCGATAATCTCCCAAGCTTCAATTTTGGGCATCCAATACGCACGCTGCTCATCACTTGCCTGCTCCCGAACCGTAGTAGCGAACATAGTCATATGTAGATGGTACGGAGAGACATCGTCGACGAGATACTCGCTCATCTGGTGCCCGCCCCAGGTTATTGCCTGGGACTGCACTCAGAGCTAGGGCGCTGACCTTGTAGTCCTCATGGTCCCACGAGTGTTTTAAAGTCAAGCGCCGTAGAAGCTTTGCTCGGGCGAGCCCAAGTTGATATCGATCAGGCCGTGACAGATTCATCTGATTCGTTTTAGAGAGGAGTGGCTCTCGTTGAAGAACCTTGAGTATTCTCTCCTGACGGTTGAGGAAGTCGTCGCGTGAAAGTAAATGTTTTGCTAGGTCTTGCACGGGTACGGTCGACTGTGCTCGCTCCTTTGCCAGAGTTACTGCGCCGTCTGATTGACAGGCTGGTTTCAGTGCAGCAGTGAAGTCGGCCATGGTCCCCAAGAATCGGACGATGGAATTGATGATCTTCTAGGAGTTTCCACTCTCGCCTTTCATGGGTGGTACACCTCTGCGAATAGTGAAGTCGTACAGAGTACTCATCCGAGGCATTGCGACTCTCGCAACCCTCGGTGTTTCTCTTGCCGGTACGGAGTAATTTGCGCGGCCTTCCAGGATTCGGGCTCTTGGATTGCCTAGCGTACAGCACGCTCAGAAGAGCGGACCTGATGCAGCGAGGTACTCGACGTAACGGAAGTAGTAAGTCATGTCAGGAGTCAGGTAAGTCAAGCTCCAGCTAGGTTAGGTCTGAGGTCGCACGGCGCGTTTAGATGAAAGGGAAGATCATGATGGGTGTCTTGGCATTTTCTAGGGGAGAGCGAAGGCTGATGACATAAGCAGGTCTAGGTGCCGGTGTGGGATACACGTTTAGCAAAGTGGAGCAATGATCACATTGTTCAGGAGGTTCGCGAGATGGGACTCAGCAGAATTTTCAAGGCTTGTTTAATGAGGTCGATGCATCCGAGGAGACAATACGGAAAGTAGACACGCTAGCCAATATTCAGTGCCCTAGACTGAGGCAGTGACCATCTGTTCCTTCAGGCTCATCAGGAGATTCTAGTTGTGAGGATCGTGTGCCCTCATGTCGTATACCGGTGATTTCAGAGGGGATTCTTCTTCGTGTACTGAGGCGTCAAGCGCTGCAAGCGCAATGCTTGTCCGCCCGAGACATCCAGGGCAATAATTCGCTATTAACGTCAAGTCAACCCTCGCGAAAGCATCGATACAGCAGTAGGATCCTTGCTGACCTTGAGGATCTTTCCGAGTGAGCCAGACTACTGAACACAAGTTCAAGATCTTCCAAAGAACTTGCATGAATACAAGATCTGCCACCAAGATGGACAGGAAAAGCGTCCCCGTTGATTTCCGTCTTGGTACCTGACACAGGTATTTGGTAGATATCACTGCGGGAGACGTGTTCAAGGGACCTGTTTGATCTTTTAGACTCTCATAGCTGTCGTTTGCCGGACCAGGCTTCGCATTCTTGGTGTGGTTTTGCATGTACGTGAAATTTTTGGTGAAGTATTGTAGAGCAGTTTCGTTGAGAAGAATGTTGGGCGTGGCAGTGGTCTGACCTAAATCCGTCATGATTGTAGAATAAAAAGACTTGGCTAGGCTGTCGGAGGCAAGCCAGATGTTAGGAGAAGCGTTGTTAGATGCCAGATTGGATACACTCGGCCTGTAATGGTGTTGTCCAGGGAAGAAGACGCTGACTCCACTTGCGTCGAAGGTGTTCCGTTCATCTTCTACCACAGTGTTTGTTATGAAGCGGTAGTCGATATCCCAGAAATCGAGGTCACTGATGTCCTGGATAAGATTGCTAGCGTTAGGTTGTGAGAAATCTGAGTTGTGAAATCTATCAATGATCCGCCATTTCAAATAGTAGGGGCAAGAACCTACGGATTGTGCCCTTCCTCAAGTTGTTGTTCGTCTCACCACGAATCGTTTGCATCTCACTCGAAAGATATGCCCAATACTGGGAGCTGAACGCTTTTAGTCCTGAGTACAACTGGCTTTCGAGATAGGATATCTCACAGCAACGATTCACCCCACCAGAGACTTGCCTTGGTCGTTTGGTTTTTCCAATGACACTGTATAGCCCAACTTGCGTGCTATAGTGCCCTGTCGGAAATTGAGCGGTTGGGGGTACGAAGTCATACTCCGAGGTAAGATTGAAGAAAGTCGTTCCACCGTCACTTTGAATGCTGCAGGTAATGAATGCCTTTTCAAGTAAACCACTTGTCCTTCGGTTCCTGGAAGAATACATACCTGAAGAGACTGGCCCCATGCATTCCAAGCATACTGGGTTGTTAAGCGGTCCTCTGACTCAATTGATACGACAGTTTTGTATTGGATTGTTAAGATAGGTAAGAGCTGGCGAGACAACTAGATTCTGTCCTGCTGCTGTTGTCCAAGTTCCAGTCAGGGTATACGTGAGGGCAGTTTGGTTCGTGAAGAATCCTGGACTGAATTAATCCCGAAACTCGAAATTCGAACTCGGTATTCCTGTTGAGAGAAGTACTTGTGTTTACTTGAACATCCTCGGCTTGACACGATGGTTTGATATGGCTCGTGAAGTATGAGGGCCAATGATTTAACCATTTCTCGTTCGAGACTGTAGAGTTTGGGTCCACGACATTCTCAACACTGTGACATATTAGGACATAGAACATTCCAAAGCGGACCTAAAGCTAGAGCTCAGTAGTACCTCAAGTAATAGCCTGTTGATACGAGATTCAGGAATGAGAAAAGCACTAGTGCAATAGCACCGCCAACGATAACGACGGGTGTGAACCATCGAAAGGGATACGGTCGAGAGATAGAATAATCAAACATTGATGAAGCCATCGTACGAGAAAGCAGTGCTAGAACTGGCTGCGAGTGAATACAGAACCATAACAGTAAGGGACGAGAGTGTTAATCAGCTTCCCGAGTATCCAGAGCAGGCTGAGAAATCTGTCAGTTTGCTGTATACTGTGCCACTTTTAGCGCCCAGACAGGTATTGTGTTTCTTAAATTAGACCTCTGATGAGTGGCTAAGTCTTAGCAGCAACTGGCTGAGACGTACGGTAGAACTCGAGATCAGACTGGTTGAGGACTCTGCAAGTGTGAATCGGTCCGTAGAAAGTTGTCCCTATTCATTTACACTATGTAGAGTATATATAGGAAATGATGACTAAGACATAAATAGAGACACTTAATAAGAGATAAGTAAGCAATGATATCACATTCTTTTCTACTGCACAGTCACAACAGTTCACTGATGTGAGTGCAGAGATTTGCTTAACATTCTATAAAATTTCTGTCTGCAGTTCACATTCACATTGTGTTATCTCACTTCACATCACTACTGTCATCTGAAAGCAGCTAGAAGTGCAAATCATTATCATCATAACAATAAGATAAATTATTTACTGTTTACATCTGTTAGATATATAACCCACGATAGCTGTGCTATTAGTGTGGTGCCACCTTTTAACAGGTTATGAGCCCGGGTTAGTGCGTGATAACTTGCATAAAATGGCGCCTAGGCCACCTCTGCCGGTGGTTCAAGTCCATGGTGAGGGAGTAAGTCCAAAAGGTCGCGAGTTTGAACCGCCATCTGTGCGCACCCTTTACACCTGCGGGTCGGTTGCGGGCCGATCGCGGGTTAGGGGGAGTGTTAGATATATAACCCACGATAGCTGTGCTATTAGTGTGGTGCCACCTTTTAACAACATCATCTGTCTATATTATTGATTACAATTTCTTAAAAGAAATTCTCTTCTTCTTTTTTTAATTTTTAATCACACTTCAACTTTTAATTACTACTTCATCAACTTATCAATTTTTTATTTGCTCTATCATCATGTAAGCTTTCATAATATGTTCACAGCATATTGTTAATGTTTTATAGATCATTTCTTGAGATTTATGTTTCACATTGTGCTGCTGTTACTTCATCATCAAATACAGATAATAATAACTCAAACTGAAAGAAGTCTGCTTCTAATTATACTTATAAGACTACTAATTATTTCTGTTTTAAAAAAAGTTTGCAAAACTCTCTTCTCAGTATGTCATCATCTTAATTTTGATTTAAAAATTAACAATATTTAAAGTTAATTAAGCATTCTGCTTTTAATGCTGCTTTCTCTTCTCTCTTTAATGAATTAACTGTTAATTAGCTTAGCTTCTTGTTGCTTAATGTTCTGATTAATCTGTCATTGAAGAATTGACTCAGAACTAAACTTAAGATGTTGTTAATAATTTAGCAGTTAATTCTGTACATTAATATGAATTTAAATTGTTTTTGTGCTTACTGAACATATTGTGAAGCTGCTGTCACTCATATTTATAAAGAACATGAATTAGCTGTTTACAACAACTGTATATGTTAGATATATAACTCACGATAGCTGTGCTACTAGTGTGGTGCCACCTTTTAACAGGTTATGAGCCTGGGTTGGTGTAATGGTATTGAACATGTGTTGGCTGCCTTACCTGTGTAAGCCCAAGGTTATGAGTTCAAACCATGTTGTGTGCGCATTCTTTCCACCCATGAGAAGCTGAGTAAGCGATGTATGAGTGTGCCGGCCGATCGCGGGTTAGGGAGAGTGTTAGATATATAACTCACAATAGCTGTGGCTAAAAGTGTGGTGCCACCTTTTAACAGTATACATGAAGACAGATTATTTACAATGTATATCTGAGCTGAGTTTAATGACTGTCATCTTCTTTACAGTTTATGTATAAACTATCATTGAGATGCACAGAATATTCAGTGCAGCTTTTATAAATATAAATTTATATTAATATAATGATTGCTTATTGTTCTAGATCATACAGAGTTCAAATTCTTTTTATCTATTAATTTAACAACTTCTTATTATCATTGTGTTGCTGCTCTGTTTGCTATCTTTATTGTCATCATCAATGACATTACACTCTTTGTTAGCTACAATTACTCATCAATAGAGAATGTTTTAAGTGCTGTAAATAAATTAAAGATGACTGCTGAGATTCTTTGTTGTTGAGTTAAAAGACTTAATGTTGATGCATTTGTTGCTTTACTTACATCATCATTCTGTCTGCATCAGTCACATTCTTGCTCATCATTGCATCATTATAATGAACAGTAATTTTGCTTTGAATATGATCTGTGCTCAGCTTATAGCTTTCTTTTTTTTTTTTTTTTAATAGATAAATAGTTAATGAAATTGCTTTGCTTCTAATATTATTATCTTTTAATCTATAAGAGTCTTTTTCTTAAGTCTTTTACATAAATTATATGAGCTCATATTTCTTTTATGAGTCATCATCAGACTGCTGTCAGTCATTATTGAAGTTAAGACTTTTTAATCTTTCTTTTTAGCTTTATTAGTTGTTCACTTCAACTTTAACTCATCATGTTGTTGTTATAAGTCTTTACTGAGTCATTTTTAATCATTCAGTTTTTCTTTAATACTATGTAATGTCAGAACTTTCACTCTCTTTTAATTACATCTTTTTTCTATTATGAGTGTTGAAGTCAAGTCATCAGTGTTTCTTCAGCTTTCAATAATCTTCTATAATGCATTTATTACATCATTCACTTCAGTCAAGATCAGTTCAAAAGAAGCAATGCTTCAGTGTGTTTTCAAAATGTTCTATAATGAAAGTATAGATGAATTTATCTATTTATAACATTTTTATATTTTATAAATTGTCTTCTGAGAGAAATCTTCTTTTTTCTTTACTAAAAGCTTATATAGTTCTTTTTTTTGCCTGCAATTTCATTCAGCTCAAGATATGATTGAGAGTTCTTTATAAAAAGACAATGATAACTTTTTCTATTTAAGAATCTCATCAACTTTAAAACTTAATTACTGCACAGATAGTTTAGCTCATTTTAGACTGCTTTGCAGCTCTGAATTAACTCAAAATTCATTGACATTAAAGATATGTGCTTTCACAAGCTAATTATTATGAATTAAATTTTGTAAAACACATTCTGTAAACATTTCTAATGCATAAGTTTCTAATGAATAAGTTTTCAATATCTTATAAGACTCAAATCATTTAGCTTTAAACTTCTGAAACTCTTCATTTTATATAAGCACTCAGTCTTCTTTCTTTATAATGCTTAATCACACTATTTTATTACAAATCATTTTTGATTCAATAATCTTTCATAAAAGAATTTCATTAACAGTTACTCAAATCATCTATATCTGCTCAATTCATTTTAACTAATCTTCAAAGTCAGTTTCTTTCAGCAATTAAGAGTTGTTTGAGTTGTCTAATAATTGTAAATTTATCTTATACAGTAAGTAGAATGAGCTCTGTTTAGTTATATTATAAGCTCAGATTTAAGTTGCAAAAAGTGCTTGCAGTAAGTATTTATTTCATAATTGAGTTGATTTACTCATAAGATATTTTGTAAGCATAAAGCTCAACATTTTATTTAGATTTTCTATCTTTTTATTTGTGCAGAAATGATAAAGAATCATTGTTCTATGTTAAGTTCTGAGCTTTTTCAAATAGTAGATCATGACATAGCTGAGAAAGTTTGTATCATTATCAGATAGTAACTCTCTCAGTGAATTATAATTTATAAAGATTTTATTATACAGAAAATCTGCAACTGTTGCTTTCATTGCATCTAAAACAGCTTTAATCACAGATCAGTCTGTAACATAGTTAATTGCTGTTATAATTCAGCAGTTTTCTCAAGACATTTAAGATAGTATATTTATTATATTGATTTCTTATCTTTTAAACAGTAATAAATTTTTGTAAATTAAATATAAATGCTCTTTGATCTCTTAATATTTTTAAGATCATTGAGTAACTTAACAGTTAAAACTGTTAGATATATAACTCATGATAGCTGTGCTATTAGTGTGGTGCCACCTTTTAACAGGTTATGAGCCTGGGTTAGTGCATGATAACTTGCATAAAGTGACACCTAGGCCACCTCTGCCAGTGATTCAAGTTCATGGTGAGAGAGTAAGTTCAAAAGGTCATGAGTTTAAACTGCTGTCTGTGTGCACCCTTTACACCTGCAGGTCAGTTGTGAGCTGATTGTGGGTTAGGAAGAGTGTTAGATATATAACTCATGATAGCTGTGCTATTAGTGTGGTGTCACCTTTTAACAAAAACAATGCTTTATAAACAATTTAATATTCTGCAATAATTTATGTCATCAAGCTTGAAGTCAAATGACTTTTAGCAGTTTTGACACTTCTAAATACTTATATTTAATGTATATATATTTCAAAAAGTCTGCACAGTACTAAAACTATAGAAATGACATTTCACTGTTGTCTTACTTTTAAATCAAATATGAGTCATTCAATTTCAAATCATAATGCAGTCAAAATTGATTCATCACATTATTTTTATATACATACTTGCAAAGCAGTGACTTTTCAGATTCTGTATCATCTTTTAAATACAGTATCATTGCTTTCTTTTATTTCACATTGTCTAGTCTTCACAGAGCACTTAAGAATGCTTTATTTGCTGAGTTTTTCTCTATAAAATTAAGTTGATGACTAATTAAATCTGATATGACAGCTTAAGCTTCAGGTCAATATTGAATGTCAAGATTATATAGACTGAGTGTAGAGTCAGATTAGGTCAGAAAAAAGTACATTTAACCTGAACTTGCACTAGAATTCAGGTCAAGTTGAGTTGAGTTTATGTACAAATTAACTCTATCTATAACTTGTGCAGATACTCACACACAGGTAAGACTAGCCATTATGAGTAAGGTCAGGGCTAAAGCTCAAAAATGTGAAAGCTTATGATATATTAGTTATAATAAATTACATCTTAACTAGCCATATAGGGATAAATTACACAGTCGCAAGATATATTACTGAATAAGTTATGAAAATCATGACTTTTTGTGAAGGTGCACATTAGAAACACACATTAGTAAGCATGTGTATGTGCTTACTAAGCACATACACATGCTTACTAAGACTATATATAACCTGCAAAAAACCTGTAACTCTATACAGATTGAGTCAGGTTAATCTGCACCTGACCTAACTGAATAAAAGTTAGCCTGACCTGACTTAATACCTGAACTCAACTCTGACTTACATGACCTATAGGCAACTCGCGCACTCAGTCTAAGATTATACTGCTGAAATTTATCAATTCATTAAGCTAGCTGTTTAAACAAGTACAGTGTATTCTTTAAATATTGTAGATCTTTATAATTCATAATAATAATTGTAGTATAATCATTTTCAATATAGTACTGTTAAGTTTAAAGTGCATGCTTAATGATTAATAGCTTCTTTTTATAAACAGAATAATTGAGCTCTGCATCTTGTAACTTTCAGTCATCATAAATAATTAAATAACATTTCTTATTCATTTCATTCTGCATCAGAACACAGTCAATTGCTTATTTAGAAGTGTTCATTTCAATAGTAAATGATTTGTGTATAATTACTTAAATAAGTATTGATTTAAATGTAAGTGCATTCTTAAGCTGTTGAAAGACACTATTATATAATGTGTTTCAGACAATGAATTAATTCTTCTTTGTATGTAACTCAATATTGTTTTTCTTAAGCAAATTTAATAACAGTGCTGCAATCTATGCAAATTCTTGTATAAACTGTTAATAATACAAAGTCAGTTCAAGAAACTGCTGTATGTAATGTGCTATCTTTGAGGCAGATCAATTTTTAATGACTGATATCTTGATAAAAGTCAGTCATAGTGTGCCTTATCTCATAATATATTCATAAAACTTAAGAATTTTCATCTCAACAGTGCACTTACTAGACTTAACATATAGCTTATGTTTCTTTAAGATATCAAGAACAGTTTATAAGTGTTTCTGATGATCTGAAATTGAGTTGAAAAAGATTAGTATGTTGTTGAGATATATTAGACAGAATTTGTTGAGTAAGTTCTATAATATAGAGTTCATCATCAACTGAAATGTCACTGAGGCATTATATAGTTCAAAGAGCATAGCTGTAAACTTATATTTGCTGTAATGAGTGTTGAAGGCAGTCTTTTTTGTATTGTTTTCAGTTATACAAACTTAATAATAACTCAAAGTGAGATTAAGCTTAATTAAATATCAGACTTTGTCAATCTGATCTACACATTTCTGAATTCAGAAAAGTGAATATTCATTCTTAATAGTAACATTGTTTAATGCTCTGTAATCAATATACATTCATCATGTATTCTTCTTCTTTTTAACAAACAGAATCAGAAAGTCTCATGAATTTGCAGACTTACAAATCAGATCTTTATTCATTAATTCTGTTATCTGTTTAGTCTGTTTATTCAGCTGTAGCTGTGACAGAAAATAAGCATTTATGTTGACAGACTTAACATCACTGATGTCAATGCTATGTTTAAATATCTATTTAGATGATAGTTTGTCTAATAAAGTTAATCTAAATATGAATTGAAACTCTTCAATAATGATTTATAGTTATTCATTTATAATAGTTAACAGTTCAGCTTCTGACTTCTTTGAGTTCTGTTAAATCACTAATAAGTACTTAACAATTCTGTAATTTCAAAGTGTCTTCATAACTGTGCATTTTTCAATTACATTTAATGTTGATTCATTTACAGCTTGTTGTCACTTTTTCAGAAACAGATAATGATGTTTTCATTGTTGATCTCAGATCATTATACAGCTCATAGCTTAATTAATTTGAGAATTAGTGACTTTCAGTCAGATTAATCTCAAAATAAGATTATGTTCTTAAAGATTTACAATTTATGCTTTTAATTGTTGTTGAAAGCTATTTATCTTGAGATAAAAGATTAGCTTTATGATTGATTAAATGATCTGTCTGTTTAATAAGAATATTTTAAGTAATTTAATTTCATATTAACTATCAATCAACATTTGATTGACAACTGTCAAGAAGATATATATTTGATTTATATCTAAATCAATTAGTATTTTCACATTTATCTTGTTCAGTTCACCTCAAATGCAGTCTGCAAGAATATATGTATTCAAATTAAGAGCATTGATTTAACTGAAGATTATATTTAATAATAAGAGTTTTAGATCATTCAGTGTGAATGCTTCACTCAAATTATTATTGAGTTAATTAAAAGCTTTTGTTAACTTGTTTATAAACACTTCTATATCTATAAACAACTTTAGTTTTTCAAATCATTCAAATTAACTTCAACAATCTTCAGCTTCTTCTTGTCTTTACTTTTCTCTTTATTCTTATTCTTACTCTTATCTTTGCTCTTATCTTTATTTTTATCAGTGTTCTTGTTGTCTCAGCAGTCTTTAGCTATATGTAAGAACTTTTTACAGTGAAAGTACACTTTATTTTTCTTACATCAGATTCAATAAGCTTTTATATCTGACTTGTTTAATTTAAATGTGATTGATCTTTCATAGCTTTGAAACTGATCTTAAGAATTAATTAATGAGTTATTATAATTTGAATTTAAGTCACTAAAGACATTAAGATAACTCTTATTATGTGTTTCTTAAAGACTTTGTTCAATTTAATCAGCTTGTTAAACTAACTCATTAAGAGTAGTTACTTCAGTCTTTAAATACTTTCAGAGTTTAAATTAAATCTTTTACTTTAAATTCTGAATGAACTGTCATTTCTGTTTATATTTAACTGATATAGACTGAAGAAGTTATACAATCTTTGTAAACTTTACTTTATATTATCAAATCAATTTCATTTGTTTCAGTGCCTCATAACAACAACATTAATGTTTTATTTCATTAACATTTTCAAAGATCAGTAAAAATGCTAGAAAGAAGTCATTTATATTTTAAGATCTAATATTTAACAAGTTTTCTTTAGCTCAAAGTCATTCTTCTTTTCAGAGTCATCATACTTTGACAGTATCTTTTAAATAACTGATTATAATAATAATCTTCACTTCATCATTCAGAAGTCAGTTCATCAACATTTTATAGAATTGAAAATAAGCTTTTATTTTAAGAATTTACATCTCTGCAGCATTCACTTTTTAACTATTCTTATAAACAGACAGTGTCTTTATCTTTAAAGAATTCTTGAACATCACTGTAGAGAAAGACACTATCACATTAAATATTTTTTAAGTCTTTAAAGCTGCACTAAATAGAAATATAATCTTAGATATGAAAGCTAATTAATTAGCATGAACATCTTTTAATTAAGTCTGAAGAAATGCAATTTAACTTGTCATTATCTCATAATTAATTTAAGAAGTCATTTCTGACACTGATAACTAATTAATGATAATGAATTCATTCATCATCATAGAAATAGAGTTAAGCTTCATACTGAGAGATTGTAAATGATTAAAGATCTTAATTAATAAATTAATTTTAATTCAGTTTGAATTGCTGTCAAACATATCACAATATAAGAAAGATAGAACTTTTCTTTATACAATACAGCATAAAAATTTATCTCTTTATTCTGTAGTCTCAACACTGAAGTAGTGATGAGCACTGAAGAGAAAATGAATATGTAATTTATGCATTATTGCATTAGAACTTTTACAATTAAAATATAAATCAAATCAGTTCAGATTAAAGCTCAAGCTTCAGAGCTGCTTAAAAGTGTGTTTTAAATCTTTGATGCTATTAGATGTGAATTGATCTGTAGAAAGTTGTTTCTATTTGTTTACACTATGTAGAGTATATATAGAAAATGATGACTAAGACATAAATAGAGGCGCTTAGTAAGAGATGAGTAAGCAATGATATCACACAAGCATTGTTATACTTGCACGAAGTACCCACAAAAGCAGTGCAGCCAGTCGAGCGCAGGAAGAAATGGCGGTTACACAGATCTTTCTTGGATCTACGACTCAAGCAAGAACATGTGTGACTGCGGATTACTGAAAAAAACCAGCTTCAGGAATGTTCAAGACAAACGCTTAGGGTAGGGTTATCTTTCTGGGGGTTCAATTGCCGACTAAGGTACGGTGTCGCTAACGGCCGGAGATATGCCGAGCAACGGCTGAGCAATATTGGAGGGGAACCGGAGACCCCTCTACCAGCTTACCGGGTAGGTAGGAGCCACCCACTCCATGAATTCAACAAGGAGCCTCTCAGTAATCATGATGCACTGGGCGCTACAGTGGCATCACATCTCAAGGCACCTTTCGTGCTGAGGGGTCGATCGTCCCCACCGGACGAGCCCCACCGGCCGCGATGGATGAAGATCGGGTTACCTTTACACCCTCACATCGAGGCACCAACGTTCTTCCCAACAGCCCACTTTTTGCGAAACTCCTACGCTATGCGCATCGCAGACCGCAGCGCGTCGTCGTAAGGGACATCCATGCAGGATTGGAGAAAACCCACCTCCAGCTCCTCACCGATGTTCTTGCGCTGCGAAGGGTGGTGGAGACTACTCTCAGCCCTCCCGTACGGGCCTCACTGCAGAGAGGGGAGGATGTGTATATGAGCATACTTGCCCCAGGCGGGTATGAGTATACCGTTGCGTTCCTTGCTATCCTCGCCATTGGCGCCGCTGCCGTGCCGTTGAGTAAGTTGGCATTGCCAACTGCGCGGTGACGATTCTGGCTCACCGTTTCAGCAACTGCGTTGCCCGTGGAAGAAGCGTCCTACTTCGTCCTCAAGTCTCGCGCGGTGGCTATTCTTACGGCGTCTTCTGCCCTCGCGTTGGGCCAGTCTTTAGAGAATTACATCAACACGTCGACGGCCCGTCAACTGTGCTGTATACCTATCGCTCCATCCCTGTGTCCCTCGGCTCTGTTGCCCTCCGATATTCTCATTTCATCCGACAAATACCTCGATGACAATGCCGCAGGCGTGGTTATCTTCACCTCGGGCACCACAGGACCGCCCAAAGGCGCCGTCATGCGACGAGCGTTCGTGCACGATGTCGCCGGGGCAGTTGCGGACCACTATCAGTTGACGGACCACGATGTCATACTACATGTCCTACCCGTCCACCACGCGACCGGCATCGGCATCAATTTCCTCCCATTCCTCGTATCTGGGTCGTGTATTGAGTTCAAAAGCGGCAGCTTCGACTCCAAGTGGATGTGGGAACGATGGCGGAGAGGCGGCCTCACCTTCTTTTCCGGCGTGCCGACCATCTACATGCGCATGATGCGATACTACGACGACCACCTCAGCAAGCTCCCGCCCGGACAGATTGAAGGATACATCGAGGGCGCAAAGCAATTCCGCGGCATGCTATGCGGCACCTCCGCGCTCCCACGACTGTTCCAGGAGTTCTGGACCTCGATCCGAGGTGGCGACTCGATACTAACGAGATATGGAGCCACGGAGATCGGCGTGGTCTTCACGGTCCCCTTCCGGCCAGGCGACACTCCCGACGGTTCAGTCGGCGAGGTTGTGCCCGGCGTCGACGTGAAGCTCTCGGACGGCGACGAAGGCGAAGTGCTCGTCAGGAGTCCCCACATGTTCTCCAGGTACGCCACCTGCACCCGCATCCCATGAGCCCCTCTCCAGTATCCCAACCCCCAACTTACCACCCCGCCACCGGAATCAGATACCTCTTCGACCCGACCGCGACCGCCAACGCGCACGACACCGACGGCTACTTCAAGACGGGCGACATCGCCACCCGCCACGGACGCCACTACTTTATCATCGGCCGCGCCTCGCTCGACATCATCAAGTGCGGCGGGTACAAAATCTCGGCCCTCGACGTGGAGCGCGAGCTGCTGGGGCTGCCGTACGTCTCCGAAGCCATGGTCGTCGGCGTCGCGGACGTCGAGTTCGGTCAGCGCGTCGCCGCCGTCGTGTCGTTGCGGCTGGGCCATAGTCCGGACCCTGCTCGGACGGATGGGCCGGTGGCCGCCGATGACGCCGCAGGCGGGCGCCTGAGCTTGCGGCGCGTCAGGATCGATCTGAGGGGCAGATTGGCGGGCTACAAGATGCCGACGCTGCTGCGGGTCGTGTGTGGGGAGTTGCCGAAGACGGCGTCGGGGAAGGTGTTGAAGAAGATCTTGGGGCCGAGGTATTTCCCTGAGGGGTATGAGGGTGATTCGGAGGTGCAGGTTTGGAGGCATTTGGGCGACGCCAAGGCGACGGGTCCCGACGACGGTCGAGGAGAGGAACTGACGGTGCTGGCGAAGTTATAGATTTGCGTGGTTTTACTTCTCGTGGCGAGGGCGTTGGTTGGTGCATAGAGAGGAGAGGATAAGCGATGAACGATACAATGATTCATGAATGACTTTTGAGTATTCCGTGGGTCTGCCTATTGTCCTGGACCTGCCGACTGATATAGATTGCTCTATAGATTGCTCTATGTTGAGAAAGATGCACAAAAATTCCATCCGTTAGATTGAACGCATCCATGTAGGCACCCCAAGAAACGACCAATACTATAGCTTCACCCTGGCCGGCCTCGAAGTCAAGCGGCCATGCACGTAACTGATCTGCCGAAACTTATTCATCGCCTCCCCCCACAACTCGCTCCTCAGCTCTGCATAAACCCTACCCGACCCAATTCCAAGTCAGCTCCACACTCCAAATAACCAACCAACCAGCCCAGCCAGTCAAGAACAAAGCAAACGGCACACTCACCCCATCTTCGCATGCGGCGCCCACTTCCTTGCCAACTCCATCGCAACCTCAAACATCTTATCCGGCGACGCAATGGCATCGACGACACCGTCCTGGAGCGCCTCCTTGCCCGTCCAGCGATGGGCCTCGAGCAACATCTTGCGGGCGACGCGGCCGCCGAGCTTGAGGCGGGGCAGGGCGCCGATGCCGTCGAAGTAGAGGCCCAGCTGGACGGGCGGCATGCAGATGAAGCCGCGGTCGGCGTTCATGACGCGGTAGTCGTGGCTGAGGGCGAAGGGGCAGGCGCCGCCGAAGGTGTGGCCGGTCAGGAGGGCGACGGTCGGGTAGGGGAAGTCGAGGATTGTTTGAAGCATCTGTCGGGGTTTGCGTGGGGTTAGTGTGGAGAGGGGTGCGAGGCTTGTGCTGGGTTGGGTGCTTGAGGGGTGGACGTACGGGGTAGAAGCCGTCCGTGTTGGCGAACGGGTTGTCGTCGCTTTCGTCGAGTTCCAGGCCCTGGGGACTGTGGTCGGTTGTGCCTATCGGTGGTGCGTGATCATACGGGACTTACGGTACACCAGAACTTGGCATCGTGCCCTCTCGTGATGACTGCTCCCTCCGAGTCAGGGCCCAGGGTTCGCTGAATTGCATGAAAGACGTGGATGATTTCTTGGCAGAACTTCGAGTTCAGGCGGTTTTCCGGCGGCTTCGTCAGTGTGACGACAAAGACGTTGCCGTGCCGCTCGACATTGAGGTTTTTGGACGTTGGAATGCTGTCGATTGCCATCCCGCGCGGAAAGCAAGCGTTCGCACAATGTCGGTGGTCGCTTCTTTTGCGATAAGATCACAGAAGTGATTTCAATGCTGGCTGCAACTATGACGAGTACCAGAAAACATCTCGCTCGCAGGAGCCGTGTGTTCCTGGCGTGACAGGGCTGTTGTGCGGGGTGCGGGGTGCCGAGTGTGGGGAGGATTTTCCGAACACTCGCATGATATTCCGGGGTAATAATCGCCGATAATGCCGATCATTCCCAAGCTTCGTTTGCGACTCCCTTGTGCATTTCACCCAATTTTGAGCTCCTACTTGCCAGAGTTCTGTGTGAATTTCTGGACTGAAGCACAATCGACCCCGCAAATCAAGTCAGGAAGTCATTGCTCCAATCTGCCAACAACCGGTTCCCAATGCCTTCGTAGTGTCCGTTGGTCGCTTCATCTCGGGACCGAGCCAAAACAACATCTTTGCTTGACGGTAAAAGTGTTCGGGCGAAGCCTAGGCAGGTGGTGAGGATGATACCCGACTGGCAGCAAGGAAAATGGCTTGCAACAATAAGTACGATGTCTGCTTGCCCTCTCTTTCTCTCAGCTAGGCCCGCTCGACGGGTGTCCGAGGGTAGCAGCGGATCATGAGCGTTTCAACAAGTACCTCACGAATTGACCTTGTTGGAAGATCGAAGACTCTCTAGAGTTGCAGGCATTGGATGTCGGCTTCTGATAGTCTCCCGTTATATACGGCTCTGTATGATGTAGCTTGTTCCTCATCGATCGGTACGTCACCCCCAACATATGCGGATCTCCCAACGTAGGTTGTACTCCTTGCGCTCTGATCGATGCCTGTTGATAGGTATACGATGTCGTTGCGTTCAATACCTCGTCGTGGTTGGGCGTACTGGAGATTAGGGATGATGGCCGATGGGTTTGAAGCACATTGCTCCTCAGATTGATAGCAGCGGATCTTGGCGGTCTCCGCGCAGTGGCGTCGACAGAGTCACTTTGATGCCTCCCAAGTTGTTTTTGAGGCTGATGATGGGCTCCGTCCAACCTCAGAAAGTGTATCATGCCGGATTAGAGGCGGCTCTGAGATTAGCGGGCTGGGCTGTCTGCGTTTCCCCTCCCTTGAACTTTGAGGGTTTCCCAAGTTAGCTGAAATTTCCAATTTTAGATGAGAGCGTCTACTCACGAACACTCCCAGCCATTCTGGTAGCGGAAACCGTGTCACCGCACCAACGCCGTTACTTCTTCCCAGCTCAAGAGACTTCAATGTTATGTTATGGTACAGCGATTGATTAAGTTGACATGGATGCTCCTGCAGCTAGGTCCCTCCAGCTATGGAGCGAAACAACATTGGGCGCCGTCCCCACGTCCCCCGCCGTTGACATCAATTGAGAGGGGTTGTGCTTGCTGGCCCGAAACTCCTGGAACCACAGGACATAGAAGACCACTTATCATACATTCAGCTAACAATAAACGCCCGAAGTATCTCAAGTTGCCACGGCACCAAGGCAATCTGAATCCCCTCAATTGAAGTATGTCACCCCTCTGACAAACCTATCGCACACATAACCACTCAAGAACGCAAAGACAGCCTTATGCCCCAAGTCAAGGACCTGCTCATTTATCGGCCAAGTCCAAGGCGGAGAGGACGTCCCGGCCGAGTTCTCCAAGACCTCGTCCGTCAGCAGACGCAGGGCCATGAACATAAACGAGCTGTACGGCCCGATGATGCCGTAGTAGGACATGGCCGCTCGAACTGTAGTCGTCGCTATGCCCAGACCCCAGTGATGGACGTGGTTGAGAAAGTCTGGATGACTGTCTCGGTCGAGGCCGAGGAGGTTTCCTACCGTATGGCCGGGAACGTAGGAGTTCGGTCGGTTGGTGAAGAATTGCTCGATCTTCTCTGACATTGTCATGCTGTGACAGACGAATGTCAGCATCGGAAATGTTCGAATCAGCACACAACACCAGTATTGCTTACCCAATGACACCCACAGCTCCAGCTCCCATCCCAATTGCGAGCGCCTGGCCGAACGAGACTTGCGGCGACCGCGGATAGAGTCCCTTGCCGTCCATTTCGGAGAATCGTTTTCTATTCCTTGAAGTGGTGAGTTGAGTTTACTACGTGAGATCTGTGTAACTCTGAAGGCGATTTCAGATCGAGATTGGAACTGAAGGTTGTTTATTTCCGTTGAACAGTTGCTCGTTGCTCCAAACATATTTCCCCGCATACTTCGTAACTCGCTTCACAACACGTTACGTCACTCTGACACCAACGCGATCATCAAACACACTTCCTTCGCGAAAATGAGCCGACACATTTCTCAGCCTCATACATGAGGGATTCTATTTCATGAGAGGGACGTTATGTTTGTTAATACCCTGACTGTAAGCACTCGTGATTGATAGAGCACTCCATATCATGTCTCTCGCTCCAATTGTATTCTGGTATGTAGTCTTTAGACTTGATATTAGACAATGGCAGTACCTGAAGAAAGAAACTCTGAGATGCTGTTCTTGTCGTTTGTGTCTGTCTGTCGAGGACCTTTCTTCTTCGAATCGTGGTTCCTGAACGAGTCCATGCATGTGCAGGCATTAAAAGCGTCTGAAACATTACACTAACCCAGTCAGGATCCGACACGGACCCTGCGCCGGGAGAAGCATCTTGTGCCTGGAAAGATTTCGATTTTGAGAAATCTGGAGATGTTATCGATAACGCTCAAGCCGTTGGCTCCTCAAGAAATTTCCCCACTTCCGCATGGCAGCACCTGTCTCCTTTCTCCATATTCACCACCATAATCAGAACCATATTCACCAACCGACGAAGCAAGATGCAGATATCAATCCAAGCAAATCCGCCAGGTAAGTTGAAGCTGAAGTCTTTGTCTGTTCCGTCAGAGCCATAAATTCTGACCTCTAGCGGAAGTCCTCCATCATTCGATGGGGAAAGAAGAAGATGAGCCCGTTCATCAAGTCTATCGAGAGCGTCCGATCCGATGTCCCGGCTGCGGCTGTCTCATCTACCGGCGATGTGTGGATATTGTTGTAAGAACAGCTTTACTATGGAAAGCTTAATAGCGTGACGGTGGAGGATGTGGAGAGGAGGATGGAGACACTGAAGAGAGAGGTGTACCGCCCGGCTGAGCTCCCAGCTTCCGTTGGTGTATTCCTTTCTCGTCTCTTCAGAAATGAAGGGGTTGCCCTGTCGAGTACCATTTGCTAACGCTATTGTTCGGAACGAAGATCCCTGCGCCTGTCCAGCAGCCTGCAGTCAACGTTATCTCGAACAACGATGAAGAACTCCAAAACATCACACCGACATTACAACGCGGCTCGATGCCATCGAGAATCGTTTGACGACATTCATCCGAAGCCGCAACGGAGTTCAGCGAGCGCCAGAAGGCGAACATCATCCTCAAGTGGAGAGATGAACTGCCTCGCCTCGGTAACGAACGCAGGGCGGTGGAGAACCGTTTAAGTGCACTCTTGGAAGGGCGAGACGATTGGAAAGATCGTCCGATCAACCTCGAACGGCGGTCAAGTCAGGTGAAGAGACTCTCGGTGCGATCCATCACGCCACTTTCTCACACTCTGGCGGAGGCTTCCACTCGACCACAACATCGTAAGAGCTGGGGTGCCGCCAGTATAGACTCTACTCCGCCATTCCACAAGTACTGATACTTTGGGTCGAGGAGTCTATCTCCCCAGACACTGACCTTGGTGCCGAAGAATTCAACAGCGCACCAAGTTGAGGACCGCAGTAGCGCAGCTAGACGTAAGGAGTTAGGAGCGGTATTGGATCGATTAGTCAAGGGAGGTTTGAATGTTGGGGCCAGTGCATAGAAAGAAGGATTTCGGTGAGAGACGTGATGTTGGAGGGGTACTGGTCCGACGTTGGATACGCGGGACTGCTATAGTGCATAGTTGTTTGCTTTGCTGGTTTGTTCTCTGGTCCTCTTCAAGTATCTCGTCGATTTGTTTGTATCTTAGAGCATCCTAATCATCAATCGCGACCACCACCTCACCAGTGAGGTCCACATTGGCCTTGCACTGATTGGCCTTGCACTGAGACCTCAGTACGCTAAGGACATACATCGCTATTCCATATATTCGTACCCTGTACAGAGGAGGGTTATTGTTCTCCTTCTTCAACAGCCACAGCAGAGCCTGGAGGTCTTTCAGCTCAAAGTCAGCGTTAGGTGAACTGGCAGGAGGAAGAGGTGGTTCGCTGAAAAGCGGGCCGCGGCCAAATGTCAGAAATGATGACAGAGCACAAGAAACAAGGCGAACACAGCACTTCCTGTCTCATGGTAGATCAAGACAGTGAACAGTCCACCGAGAGTCCTAGATCTTCAAGTTGTGTATCAGTGAAAATGAAGAGCAATAATACAGAACGCTTCTACTGCACAAGACGGCTTTTCGGGCGTTCGTTGTGTGGTCCCCGCTTATTAAGATATCCCCTTTCGGTAACCCGTTGACACCACGTGCGCAAGCAGCGTAGATCACCCATGGCCTTACCTTACTACCCTACCGGCTCGCTCGATGTAGCGACGGCAGTCTCGCTGTGACTGCACCCTGACGACTATAAAGTTCTCTCAGAGTTGTGTACAGCTGATCCCATGATGCCCAGTCTCTCGCTCTCTTCATCCAAGCGCCAAGTGACAATACCTGACCGTTCGGGCCGCGCTGTCTTGCTTTAATTTCGTCTAAGCTGAGCCTTTGCTGTACCGCATCGGTGCATACAGGATGTTTGAGCTATATTAAGACATTCAATCTCTCAGGTCCCTACTGGTCATGGTCGTGCAGGTCTAAGGGTTAAGTGCCTGGGTTCTGTCTGCTATGTTGGATTGACATACATGGCCCGTGTTGGTTGGTGGAAATGCCGTGCCCAGCGCTCCGACACCGTTGCTATTGCTGCTGTGGCATCAACATCTGAAGTTAGTGGGTATAACAACGACAGCTCGTTTTCAGTTCCTAGTTGATTTCACGCAACACAACTCTCTATCGCTCTCGTCGGTGTGTGGCGAGTTTTCTCGAAAGGGGCGATTTCACAAGCCTCTCAACGTATCGGAAACACGAACTTGAGGTCCTACACCCAGGTTGCTCTTCTGCTTGTCTACACGCTACTGTCCAGCCAGGAGAACTCATGGGGCACAATAATATCCTCGTCAATGTCTGACCGGTGCATAGCATTGTCCAATCTCCGACGGTCCTCAGCACGTCGCCATCGCACCGAAACGCCCGCTCGTACGATATCATGTATCTGCCGTCCCAGCTTGATCGGCGCGCGGGTGGAGCAGAGGGTCCATCTCCAGGCGTCATTGTAGGCTTTGTCCTCGTCGCCTGTTCTGCTACAATCGGCCTGTTGCTTGCGTTGAAGAAGCTTAGGGACCGAAGCTGAAGGCCTGCGTCGAGGCTGGGGATGCCTTGGTTGATAACCTCAGTGTGCTTGGAGACGCCTTGGGGTACTGCGACGTTTGAGAGATGACGAGGCGTGCAGCAGAGGAGGCTATTCAAAATTGACTCGAGGTCACAGGCGTTCAATGCCTTAGAGAATCCACCGCGCGTTTGTTCTTGAGCGATGAAGCAGCAACTGCGGCTACAGGACAGCTTTTTGTTAGCATCGAGTCGCAGTCCATGAGGTGTATATTGCATGTGTATAATGCCAGTGACCGGGTTTCCTTAGCCCATTGGCAGAGCTACGGTATAGCTTGACTGGGTTCGCTGCTTCATTCGGTCACAGCAGGCTCTGCATCGCTCAATAGGGAGGTTTTGCCACAAAAACAAGTCCTCAGACAAGTCCTTAATCAGGCTAGAGGCAACCATTTTGGGCAGTCACAGGGGGTAGGACTTGATCCTCGCTTACAACAGTTGTAATTGAGAATCAAGTCACATATTAGGTTAGAATCTTACTGATATAGTTAGATAGATAATTTAGACAAACCTTTGTCACTTCTGCATGCTGTGACAATAATTATGATTAATTATTGATGTAATTGATTTATAGTCTAGCTCAGCTACTAACTACAATGGGCAGCCACCCAGATGACTTGTCTGAGGACTTGTTTTCGTGGCAAAACCTCCCTAGTAAAGATGGTTGCGTTCCTACTTTAAACAGTTGCTATTTCGTACAACATCTCCGGCGATCCAAATAGTTCTCAGCAAGCATATCAATCCCAGACCTCAACTACTCCCACTCAACTACGCCCACCCAATCACTCCAACCCCACCATGATGTCGTCCACCAACAACTCAGACCCCTTCCTCCAAGTCCAAGCGTACCTACCCCCTCCACCCCCTTCTATCCCCCCCCCCCCCAACAACCCTCCCCCCAATAACCAAACCACTTCACTAACCCCCTCTCCCCTCCAACAGCGACGTCCTCACCCTCCTCCAAACAACACGCCCCCTCTTCTCCTCCTACCTGCGCATCCGCTCCCTCAGCCCATCGCCCACCTCGCCCGAACTGACGCAATCGCGCGCCGAGCTCGAAAGCTCACTGCAGGACCTCAGCGCCGACCTGCTCGACCTGGTCGAGAGCATCCGCGCCGTCGAGGGCGACCCGTACCGGTACGGACTCGAGGTCGACGAGGTGGAGAGGCGCAGACGGCTGGTGGGCGAGGTGGGGGGGGAGGTGGAGGATATGCGAGAGGAGTTGGCCAGGATGGTTGAGGGGGCGGGTGCTGGTGGCGGGGGGCAGAAAGGGGGTGGGAAGGCGTCGGCGTCGGGGTATGGGCCGCTGAGTCCGGACGGGGATGGTGATGGTGATGGCGACGAGTACGCGGCGTTCGAGCAGCAAAAGCAGGTCGAGATGATGCATGAGCAGGACGAGGCGCTGGATGGGGTGTTTCAGACGGTGGGGAATCTGCGACGGCAGGCGGACGATATGGGCCGGGAGCTGGAGGAGCAGGGGGAGATGTTGGGCGATGTGGATACGGTGGCGGATCGGGTGGGGGGGAAGTTGCAGGGTGGGATTAAGAGGGTGGGGTGGGTTATCCGGAAGAACGAAGGTGTGTATGAAGTGTTCTGCTTTGTGCTGTCTGGCTTGATCATGTGGGGATGCTCAGAGGTGACGGCAGATACCATGTCGAGCTGCTGCATCGGCGTGCTGATCCTCGTGCTGATCCTCCTGCTCGTCCTCGTCCTCGTCCTTTGATTGCGCCCGTGGACCCACACTGGATCACATGTGGCCAGAGCCAATCCCGAAGACGCCGTCTTCATGCGCCACACCGCATCTTAGCGCTCTCTTGCACTAGTCCTGCCATAGAGTCGTCATGCGCACGCCCCTCAACCTTCAATCGCGCAGTCCGCCGAGCCTTGCCCGCGTCATCGATAACCCCCCATCCTGACCTTAGCAGCAGTACCAACAATTGGAGGAAGAAGTGGAAGTTGGATCATTTCTAGGGGAAAGGGACGGAATCTGGAAGCGGGGCTTCTGAGGGGTTTGTCGCGAGATGAGTCGGAGGATTTGTGAATGATAAGAGGGAATTGAGGGGGTGGATGGCGGTTACGGCTACACACAGAGACAGAGGTGGAGAGGAGACAGGTTGAGGAACTTTCGCGGAGCTCGGAACCCGAGGATGTTGTCCGTGTTGGGCTGTGTTGTGCTGTACTTCCATGGTCCTGTCCTCCGCCGTAGGCTCTATCGGAACAACGAGCGAAGCATAGCAGTATCCACGCAGGGCCCGAGAGTTATTTCCATCGTCACTCGGCTGATGGAGACCCACGACAGCAACAGCCATACATTCAAGCCAATCGGTGACTACTCTACGTACCAGTGATGAGAAATATTAGGCCCGTACCTGAAGTAGAGAGCATAGATACAGGTGCGGTACAATACTCTAATTCATAGACATGGCGCCGTACAGGCAGTCAGTGGATGACTTTTTCCGTCTCGTCCGTGTGTTGACTGTGGCTGCTTTTAGGGTCCCTGTCGAATCTGTACGCCTGCAATGCGATGCGAAGCCAAGCGATGCGATACCGTGTCCATGCTCATCTCAATACTTATGCTGTTCCTTTTCGATCGTACCTTCGTTCGTTCCTTCATTCATCCTCCCACACGCCTTCACCTCTTCCCTCAATCCATCCTCTCATTAGCCTTTATATGCTCTCTCTCTACCCTCCTCCCTTTAACAACACCCCATCCGCCACCACCTCTCCCTCCGCAACCACCCCCGCATCACAACATCCAAACCCTCCCATTCCCCTCCTCCTCGACGGGAAAGACCTCCCTCGCATACTCCTCGAGGCCTCTGTGCCCCTCCCACAACGCCAACGCCGCGGCGGGCACCTGCGCCTGCAGCTCGGGACCGAAATAGGGGGCCTGGAAGGTGCCGAAGAGCACGCCGATGCCGTCGAGCTGGGCGCGGTAGCCGGCGGGGATGGCGACCTTGATGTCGATGCTGGGGTGATGCACGTAGCGGACGGGGCGCGAGAGGCCGAGGGAGAATTTCTGACAGGCTTGCGTCGGGGTCAGGAGTTCGAAGGCGAGGGGGATTCTGTTTGTCACCGATGTGGAGTCAGTTAGTCGGTGGGTTGGGACTGGTGGGGCACGGGGGTTTTTATTGTTTCATTTGTAGAGGGCGTGTAGAGGGGTTGGGGGAAAAATTACCGCTGGCCAGACCATTTCCGCAGTCCGTCTTTGAAGATCTGCAAGACTGCTGGCCCGACGTCGTGTTCGGCGTCGAGCCACGGGAGGGGGATGTCTGGGTGAAAGGGCGCCTTCCATTCGAAACTGCCGTCGGGTTTCAATTCCATGCAGAAGAGCGGATAGGGCAGACTCGTGAAGTTATTATTATAGATGCCCGCATAGACAAATGTCGCTGGCAAGCCGATCTGTCGGACGTAGTTCTCGACGGTAAACTTGGCGCTCCAAAGCGGCAAAGCGGGCCAACCCTTGCCGTAAATGCTGTGGTCGGGCATGCTGCTGTAGACGTAGTGCTGGATGCCGGCTTTCTTAGCGGCGTCGGCCAGAGCCCGGCCGATGGCCACCTCGTCGCCCCAGAAGGTGGTGTTGATAAAGGCCAGCTGGGCGCCGGTGAAGAGGTTCGCTATGAGGGCCTTGTCTTCGAGGGAGCCGACGACGAGGCTGATGTTTTGGAGCGCTTCCAGCTCCTGTGCCACGAGGCCATCTTTCGATCGCAGCTGGGCGCGGACCTGGTATCCCACGGCGGAGGCGACGCGCGCGAGGGAAGCCGCCTGTCGGCCGGTGGAGTTGACGATGACAATTGTCTTGGGGGGCATCCGGGTTTGCGGTCAGGTGAGTGTGGAGGGCGCTGAGAGATGCGGAATGAAGTTGACAGATCGAACCGGTCAATGACACGAAGCTGGTTGCTTAATCCAGATGTTTGTCCAGGCAGGTGAGACTCGGAGCAGTTTTGCTAACGGTGTTTTTCGAGCTATGGGGAGGGAAAAGTCTATTTTCAAATATGGTACCGAGGAGAATGAGACACAAAGGGAAGAAAAGAAGTTATGATGGCACCGAAGAGAAGTTTGTAAGAATGTGGGGATAAAGTTCATGTAGGGCGATAGCTCTTGGAACTCTCTTTCTCTCTCCTTCCAAGGTCTTTGCAGATGTAAGGATGGAGGGTATGTATGAAGTACGGGGAGGGTCAAAGTGGTACAAAGTATTCGTTACTCTACATGTAAAACAACAAGTTTACTTCGTAATGACGAAGACGAGAAAGTAAGCGCATGTCAAGGTGGACCTAGGAAATGATATTTTTACTTCGGTCCGTACTGTAGTAGCGATCTGGTAGAAGTTGGAAATAGTGGTGGACAAAGGGTATCATCGGAGGGCGAGGAAGTTAAAGCACGAGAGCTAAGGGATTTGTACCAAAGGTACTGTAGTTCGTACAGACGCCGTAATACTCGAGGCATCGAGTAATCCCAGGTCAAAGGAAAGGAAAGAAAAGTAATAAGGGAACATATACGATGATAATCATCATCATCATCATCATCATCATGACTACACAGTGCGGACCCGTATGTTGATGAGAGTATTCGTAAGCCGGCATCACATTCGAGGGAGAGGTGCAGATGGATGAAGGATGAAGGATGAAGGAGATACCTCGGGGTACGTAAAGTGAAGCATCTCCTTCGAGGTCCGGTGCAACTGCGCCGAGCAGTGTAGTTCATACTGCTGAGTCGTGGAGGAGGTTTTTCACGAGTAAAAGAATCGAGTAAGAGAGGCCCGTACACGGCAGGATTCGGGTGATTAATATTAATGCCCTCATGTACGAGCCAAAAGGGACATGAGGTTGATCGATTGGTATGCGCTGCCGCCACCGCGCCGGTCTCCCTCGGTTGTTACGTAAACCGTAACCCATAACCCGGACGAGAAATCTCTCCGTCATCAGCATAGACCAACCTTGAAAGCTGGGGATGTCAAGAGGGTATTCTTTGTAAGCGAAAGGAGACAACCTTAATGTAAGGTCTGAGAATGGACGGAGGACGGATTGCCTCGATATGGCGTTGAAGAAGGGGTCGGTGATGGTGGGGTGATGCTGGGGCTGATTGACCTGATCTGATTGCGGGGAGGAAGAGGAAGAGAATGAACGAACGAAAGAGCCAAGGTCGATCAGCCGCCTCGAGTGTCGGTGTGCTTGCATTGCTTGCATTCTCTTGAAGCCACGACAATAGACACAATTGGTGGAAGCCGATACTGTTTCTATGCGTCGCTGCCAGTTCCATGAGCCCGTGCGGTGACCGCCAACTTCTATTAGACCATCCGCATTGTTTGTTGTTTTCGTGATTCATGTCTCTCATGTCTATATATCCGTACACGAGTGTTGGCAGTGTAAAGCTTGGCTTGGCCCGCTCCAATTGCACTGCGAAGGGGGCAACACAACCAGCCAAATCCTGTCTCGGAGCCTCTTCCGATTTCGTTTACCATATGACGGCCGGCTGGCTATCTCATGCACCTGCAGCTCGCCAGATGTCAGGATCCCGCCTCGCATGCAGTCTCGCCGTCTCGATTTCCTGCGCGTGCAGATGGGCGCCGGAATCTCGCAACAGCTGCACCTGCTCGCCCAGGCCGGCATTGGCCGCCAGGAATAACGGCGTGCGACCGGTCCGATTCCGCAGGTGCACGGAGGCACCTTCGAGAAGAAAATGCCGCAGAATCGCCAGGTTGGGTCCCGTTGCTGCGAGGTGCTGTCACCGTCGTTGTCAGTAGGTACCTACGGCGAGGGTGCTTGACCTGCATGATGGATGATATACGCACCAATGGTGTGTTGCCTGAGTAATCGGCTTCGTTCAGTAGCCATCGCGACTCACCGCGCAGAATATCGCGCACCTCTTCCAGATCGCCTTTCGTGATGGCGTAGCCCAAGGCGGTGAGATTGACCAGTTGTGGGGATAGTAGACCGTTGGGATGCTGAAAGACCGTCCGGGCTTGTTCGGTGAGCTCTCCCTGTATCGAGATGGACATTTGGCGAGCCACGTCTTCCGAAGCCGAGTCTGGCAACGCAAGCAGGTACGACAGCTTCGTCAAAGCAGCCTCTGAAGTCAAGTCGTGCCCTGGTACAACCCCGGCACGGCCGAGAAGCATCGCCGGTTCGTACAGTGAATTGACACTACCCGTCATGCCTGCTCTTCTGGTCAACACCCATACAGCAGGAATCCTCCTTTCAACACTTACATTGTGTGACATTGACGATCACGATGCCGCGAGTTACGGCCTCGGCAATCACCTTTGTCATGGCACTGTCTGGACCACCCGGCGCGTTCCCAGCCCCGAAAGTCTCGAGCACTAATCCCCTGAGGCCCTCCAGCCTCAACACCGCGTCAAGCATCTCGGGCTTGATCCCAGGGAATATCCGCACACATGCCACATGAGCCGTATCCAAGTTGGTCTGGATGCTGAATGGCTCGATGTGAGTCGGTCGATAGACAAGATCCCAGTCCACGTGCGTCTTCAGGGATGTAATGGCAGCCAACGGAGGATAATTCGGCGAAGCGAAAGCGGCAAAGTCGCTGGCGGCAACTTTCGTCGCCCGATTGCCGCGGAAGAGTTTGTAGTTGAAAAAGAGACAGACCTCTGGGATCATGAAGTGACCGGCAATGACCAAAGATCCAAGAAGGTTGTCCGTAGCGTCGTTCTGCAGCTCCAACATCGGGGCCTGCGACCCGGTCAAGATGACTGGTTTGCCCAGGTTCTGAAGCATGAAGCTCAACGCGGAACAGGTGTACGCCAAACTGTCGGTCCCGTGGAGGACGACGAAGGCGTCGAAGAGCTGGTAATTCCTGTAGATGGTCCGGGCAATCTCCGCCCAGCCTTTGGCGTCGATGGAGCTGCTGTCCAAGAGCTCTTCAAACTCCAAAACTGCGTACCTGAGTCTCCGTTCGTATGTGCTGATCGGCGTGCGAAGGCTCCGGAGCGATTCTCTTGTGTCGTCATTAACCATCACATCGATAGGATCCGGATGTGAGCCATCGTTGAACGAGGGTCGAGGTGCAAGTCCGGCCTCCAGAAAGCCCCTTGCTGGTATGTATCCGTTTGGCGACCGCTTCATACATATCGTACCGCCTGTCATGATGATCAGGACCCGAGACTCCGGCACACATCGATTTTCCCTGAGAACAACCATCGTAGATCGTCAGCTCCCAACCGCACAATCCCGGTTGCTAACACCAAGAAATCCGTCTTCCCAAGATGCCAAATGTAGCAGATATGTAGAGGCAGCTGTCTTTCTTTCTTATCGAGCTCGTCTTCTCTGATGACGATCCTCCGATCAGGGAAGCCCAGATATAAATACCTTTCAAAGGAACAGCAAGAGTAAATGCAGTGCGACCGGTCCAAAAAAAACAATCTATTACGAGATAGTGCGGGAAAAAAATCTACAGACTCTAGAAATATTAACACACGAAACGGCCGAAGTGAGAGCCGGCCCAGCTGTAAGGGACCGGTTTGTACGAGTAGACAAGTAAAGCCCATAATTATCGCCGAGACTTGCCCACTTGTAGTTTGCATCAACTACCTTACCTACCTTACCTACCCTATCAAAGGTATTCTGGCTCCCTACCTCACGAGCACCAATATCGACCGCCTACAGTACCAACCGAAGAATCAAAGGATGCCAACACCGTCAAGAAACCCGTCTCTCCAAAAAGTGCCAAGAGCAGCCCGATATGTACGAGTAGAACGAGGACTGTCTGTGTACAAGTACGTGAACGCGCATCTCAATTTCCAATCGCTTCGACGCCGTTTTACGAGGCCTTTTCCCCTTTTATCTTCGAAATCAGCCATCGGCACGAAACGATAGGGCGAAGGTTACGAGGCATGGAAAGAATACAGCCAGGAAGGACGATGGCTTTCAAGATCACATTTCACGCGCAAGGGTAAAGAATTTTGACTCCCCGCGATGACATGACAATAGATAGTGGTTTGTTTACTCGTCAAGCCATTCCTGTAAGCGGCGTTTGGCTTCTAAGGTGCGTGGATGATCAGCACCAGACAGGTTAATACGCTGTTCGACAACGGCGCGCATCAGTGGGACTGAATCGCTTCCTTGACCCTGTGCATGATATACGAGAGCGAGGTTGAACATGCTGAGCAGTGTGTCTGGATGTGCGGCTGGCAGCACTCTCTTCCTTGTCTCCAGCACATGCAAATGCATCTTCTCTGCTTCTTTGTGTCGTTCTTGCTTCACGAATGTTTCTGCAAGGTTGTTCCTGCTGGTCAGTGTGTCTGGATGCTTTGCTCCTACCACTGTCTCCCTTGCCTTCAGCACCTGCAAATACAGCTTCTCTGCTTCTCCCCAATGTCCTTGTTTATGATATATGAACGCAAGATTGCTCATGGAGACCAGTGTGTGTGGATGCTCAACTCCCAGTGTTCTCTTTTGTGTCTCCAGTACCTGCAAATACAGCTTCTCTGCTTCGGTCACTCGTCCTTGCTGACCGTATGTATGTGCAAGATTGATCATGGAGATCAGTGTGTGTGGATGCTCAACTCCCAGTGTTCCCTTGTGTGTCTCCAGTACCTGCAAATACAGCTTCTCTGCTTCATTCATTCGCCCTTGCTCACCGTACGTTAATGCAAGATTGTTCATGCTTATCAGTGTGCCTGGATGCTCGACCCCCAGCCCCTTCTTTTGTGTCTCCAGCACCTGCAATTGCAGCTTCTCTGCTTCTTCCCACCGTCCTTGCTCTCTGTATGTTGATGCAAGATTCATCATGCTGACCAGTGTATATATATGCTCCACTCCCAGCACCCTCTTTCCTGTTTCCGTTGCCAGCAAATTTAGCTTCTCCGCTTCTTTCCACCGTCCCTCCTCCCAGAAGATTACGGCGATAGTATGCCACAAGAAGACTCTCCTCTCATCGTCAATCTGCAATCCATGAAGGCAGGACTCCCCTACATCCGGTAAATGTGGGATAAGATATCGGCGAAATTGAGGCCTGGCTTTTTCACGGTTCATAGTAATAAACACCGCCAGAATCAATATCAAATACCAAAGATCCCACGCCCCATCCTTCTTATAGTTCGTTGCTCGCCATTGAACTAGGCTATGCAAACTCACCCCTGGCCACTCTCCATGCACCTGCTGGAGTAAATTGTAACGAATGAGTATTTTGACGGCCTCTCGATAGCGGAAGCTGTCCCAATCCTGGTCATTAAGTTGAATGAACCCCTTCAGCCAGTCAGGGAGGTCTTGACCTTGGTGACAAAACCTTTGGCGTACAGTGGAGAGACCCAAGCTTGCCAGGCGAAACATTTCACTTTGGATGGTCTGGCGGTTGAAGCGCGCTAGAAAGGCAAGTGAAAGCCCTGCTGGCACTTCGGGATATCGCCTCTCAATGGTCTCCAAAGTAGTATCCCAGACAGTCCACACCGTCTTATCGTACGAAGAAAGACCGCGATAATAATCCTTCCGCAGTAGCGCATCTTGATGCCTGCCGTAGTCGACCAAGTACCGTTCCAAGGCTGCTTCCTGATTGGAATCTTCCTTGTCGGCATCCTCATGGATATAGGCACCTGCGAGATCAACAGCGAGAGCTAGACAACCAAGGAGGTCTACTATCTCGCGAGAGATATCTTGAATACTAGCGGGGGCCAGATTGAAATCCCAGTTGAGATGGCGAAGAAGAAGCGCCTTTGCTTCCGATGGTTCCATAGTATGAACGCAGAGCTTCTCGCATCCTCTGTCGAAAAGTCTCGGCGACTGACCGTCTTGACTAGTAATGATAATGTTTCCTCGTCTTCCTTTGGGGATCACTTTATTGATACCCCAGCTGAGTTCATCGGCATTGTCAACGACGACTAGCCATTCATCATCGAACTCATTCCGATCTCGAAGCCATCTGAGAACAGCTTGTACTGTAGGCGAGTCTTCGAGAGCTGACCATTGTGTAGAGGAACTATCCACCGAAAGCCGAAGCTCGTCAGCACACCGCACAAAACTTGATTGCACTGTTTCTGGGCTCTTGGCGTCGATCCACAGGATGGGGCTGTAGTCTTCTTTGTGGTCCTCAATGAACTTCAACGCTAGCTGAGTTTTACCTGAAAAGAAACACGTCAGTACACGTGTCTCTTTGCTGACTCGGACCTGCGGCCCTCAGTAAGAAAGAAAGAGGCGTTTTACCCGTGCCACCAAGGCCGTAGATAGCAAGTGCGCGGGGAAAGCTGCTTTGAGCGCCTGGATTGTGTATTTTCTCCTCAATTGCTGAGGAGAGATTGCGCCTTTCTGTGTAAGTATCCACCGTTCCCAGTGGAACCGAGTACAACCGGGGCTGGCTCTTTGACGAAGCCGTCGATATAAGTCCAAGCAGTTGAAAAAGGATTGTCTTGTAAGCAGAAGTTCTGGATCTGAATTTGTTCAAGCCGTAGTGGTCGACACCAAGACCGATGTTCCGTACCAGGCGACCTTCGAATGTTGCTGATTGTTCGCGAACACACTACGCACTATCAGATATACCTTTGCTCGAGTCGTAACTTGCTTACGAATTTCTCCCACCGGACAAACCAAATTCTCCAAATGGGCGTTTTGCGCTGTTCAAAAAAATTTATGACCCGCAATCCATCTTCAGCGACTGGCATAAAGTCTCTATGCAAATCGAGCAACGAAACTGAGTCATAAGCCAGTTCATCTAGGATTGACGGGTTTGACCCCAAAGGCTTCAGGGCCCTGGCAATAGCCGTACCCCACTTAGAGAAGCTTGAGCCACGATGCGGGGTGCCTAAGAAGAGAGCAGCTTTTGTATGCTCAGCAATCTCTGCGAAGGGACGGCTTTTGCTTAGTATGAGCGCCTGCAAGGGTCAGTACAGAAGCCTTCTGAAGGGGCAAACTGAGCAGGACTGGGAGCCATTTGTGACTATTGCAACACAGAGATGTGCACGCACCCGCTTGATTACGAGACCTCCATAGCTGTGACCGACGAAAATGAGGCCCCGACTCCGCTCCTTATCACAACCGATCCATTAACCAGTGAACACCAGACTAGTGGTGGGATTATATTAACCTCTTCTGTCCTTCGAATCCTCGAACTTATGTGATGCAGCAGATTGTTCCCGAGATTCCAAAGTCGATCCTGAGCGGCATCCCGTTGCCAGTAGGAGTCGTGATTATAAAAGAACACGCGGATCTTCTGACGGCTGGCCGCATCTATATCCTCAGGGAGGAAGTCGGTAATCCAGCAGATGTACTCTTGGTGGCCAGAGCGAGACTCCGGGTCAGGCTGGCTCTCTGGGGGCTTTATCGGATCTTTTCGCGCCCGCCAGGTGGTGTCGGGGTTCGATCCAAGGCCATGCACGAAGATGATGCTGCGATCAAACTCCACGTCAGCAAATGCCTTCAGAGGCACTGCAGGTACGACCTTACTCTAGACCATTCGGGTCAAGCCGTGAGTCGGAGCCAAAACCATCCACAGGAACGACGCCGAACTCGGATTTCGGGGCTTCATCAGCTTGCAAGCGAGATGGAATCCCCTTTGTAACTCGATCATACAAGAATGCCACCGAGAGCAGAAGGACAAAGAAACACAACACCAGCGTAATCAAATCCATGCTCGCGTTCTTAGTGCTAGTTCAGGTTCCGACAAGCTCGATGCACGATCAGGTTACGAGTCATCACCGGCTCGTCAACCGTAGATTGCGTCTCTGTCAAGGTCGCCTCATAGAGTAATGACATGAGTGGCTGCATGCAGCGAGGATCAAATCGTAGAAGAGCGTTGTTGATGAATCGTAAGGCTGGGCTGCGCCTGTGGCTTGCATGCCAAGAACTGCTAAAAGCTGCGCGACACTTGGGACAGTATGTAGAACCACAATTCGGATTGTACTGTATGACCAGGGGATCTTCGCGATGGCTTCTCATTCCTCTGAAGCGCCATTCCCTGAGCCAGTAGCATTGAGCACAGGACGTCTTGAGGATCCTTGTTACGCTGCTGTGCAAGGGAACAATTCAACGTTAACCCCTTCGCACCCATATGTTCCTGGCGAACCTAGCGTAAGTCTAGCCCCGGACGAGGTCTACGACTTCCTCGTCCGAGAGCTCAACACGCCGATCCTCGACGAGCTCTACACAAGACTGTGGCTAGTAGCTAGAAAGTCCGGGAAGAGCATTGATCCTCTGAATCGACAGAGAATCAAAGGCAGGAACATCGTCCCGGCAGAGGATCCTGAACTCCATCTTGTTTGGCGCGATGACAAGCTTTACCTCAAACCTATACCCATCTGCTTGCTCAACCATCACTTCTGGACGCTTTATTTACCCTCAACGGCGGATACAATACCGTTCCACAAGAACGGGCCCGAGGAGAAATTCGATCGTACAGTTGCGATAGGGTTCTTGCGATCCTATGCCTTTCTCATACAGCACCGCACCGACTTCATCCTTGCACGCGAGCATCACCTCATTCCCGATGACATCGACTGGATTCAGTAGGCTACATTCATCCTCCATTTTCGTCACGTCGAGGACGTTCAAGTATCCAACCGGTATCATTATGGCCAGCTCCGGCTTACACGATTAAACTGGGCTGTTCGCATCTTTCGACCTCGGAGCCGGCACCCAACTTGGTTTTATAAGATACCATATTGGTCAACCATGATGTATATGAAACGGGCAATAGCTCCCTTGATATTTACCTTTGCCAGTCTATCCATTGTTCTGTCGTCCATGCAGGTTATGCTCGCAGTACCAACCGATGGACTCGGCTCTGCGCAACCGGATGTTTCTGGGCTGCTGACGATGAGACGCGCTTTCTGGTTCTTTCCCATCATTGTATTACTTTTATCTGCCGTAATTTGGACGTTGCTACTCGTTATTCCGTTCGTTGTGATCTGTTCGCAGCTTTCATGGGGCTTCAAGAATAGCCGGTAGTCAGGACCGACGGCAAGGCCTTGGGGTCTTTCTTTCGAATTAACAAAATCTGGGTTGAAGCCTTCAGGAGCCATCCAGAGCCCTAGGACTCGGGGTTCGCGGGAGGTCAAACTGAAGATGTTTAGGTGTAAAGCCAACTCAGACCGGGTCATGACCGTCTTTTGGATGAAGTTTGCGCTCGCTTCTAGGCTAGGAATATTCGCCAACATCATGTCGTTGTGGAAAGAAATTGTCACCTTCTTTATGTGACTCTCTCTACAAAGCTTTGAACCACGACAGCAAGAGCAATTCCAGCGCGACAAGCTTCAAAAGAACAACCTGTCACAAGAGACCTAGTACGGGAAAAAAAACCCATCCAAGAAATCCAGACATAGGAACTTGCAGACACGAGAGCCGGTCTGAGATTGGCCTAGCTGTAAGGGCCACTGGTCGATTGGGTAAGCCCTATCTCAAGCACCTACAGTACCTGGTACAAAACCCTCCTAACCCTACCTCCCTAAGTAGCAGCAACCATTCACCCACTAACCCTTCTCCTCTTCACCTCCCGACTACCTCCTCCCTCCTCCTCGCACACAACCCTACCACCCCGGCTCCCCAATCAGTACCAAACGACCCCCTTTCCCCTCTCCCTCCCACCACCCCCCGGCTCGGGCCCTCGGGCCCCCCCATTTCATACCCTTTTCCCCGTTCTGCCTCGAAGAAGAAAAAACGAAAGAAAGGAAGTAAGAAAGTAAGACTGCAGGCAGAGTGAGGGCAGAGGCAGAGGCAGAGGCAGAGGCAGAGGCAGAGGACGAGGATGAGGACAAGGGATTCCGAGACACAAGACTGGCGACGAGGAAAGCTTCGCGTTTGCTCAGGTAGCTTGTTTCCGGGAGACTTCTATACCTTACCTACCACGTAGCTGCGCTGCCCTACCTTACGTATCCATACCTCACCTACCTTAAGTTGCTAGGGCTGCATAACGATGGTTCATCCCGTGCCCGTGCTCTGTGCAGCAGCTAGACGTGGCAACACCTGTGGGATCGCGGCGTATTACGCGGTCATACTACCTTATGCATTTTGAGAAGCAGAGATGAGAACTCCAACTACCAACACGCCACATTCTTTCCCATCAGATACAACCGCATCAGCGTCCAACTTCAAGGCTCTCCAACTCATAAATGTGCATTTCTCGTTTCTAAAAATAAGGACCTAAGTTACAGTATGGTGATGGACAGGCATCATCTATCCTAAAGCCTTTGTACGGACGTTCCTACACTGGAAACTCATATACCGAACCCGCAGCACCGACGAAAGTCTTTGTACAAACCACGAAACGGAGCGCTCAGGCCGGCCCGGCGTGACGGTGATGGTGCTGGTGGCGGTGGAGATGACGCTTGTGCTGCGCGGCAGAAGCCAAGGTCGACGTCGCCGTCACCGTCACCTTTTCGTCGACGACCACGATCTCGTAGACCTCTCTGCCCTTGGTCAGGTACGTGGTGCTGACCGTGCTCAAGGCGCCAGCTGCCGGAGCTGACGGGGGTGGGGTGGTGTCTGGAGCGGGAGCCATTGCGGCCGGAGAAGAGGATGGCGGAGGGGATGTCGAGGAGGATGACGAAGAGGATGGCGACGATGACGAGGAGCTGGCGACCTCCGCAAAGATGCCTCCGACGTTCGCGCCGTAGCCACCGCCTTGCGACGAAACCAGGACAGCCGAAGAAACTGGGAGCATCGGAGCGGACGAGGAGGAGGGAACTGCAGAGACGGGGGCGGTTGCCGTGGACGAAGATTCCGACGCTGCGCCACCGTTGTCGCCACTGGCCACCGCCGTGTACCCGGGGCCCCCCTTGATCAAGACGTTGCCCGGGAGACCCTCGCGAGGCCCGCGGCACTTGTCGTCTTTCAGTTGTGGTGGCATGGAGAACTGACAAGCCGATTGGTCGCCTTCTGATTGCAGTTTGAAAACGGGGCAATCCTCAACTCTTCCGGAGAGATTCGTGCATTGCTTGACGGCCTTTGGTAGTACATCAGCCTCCCAGGCTGCGATGAAATCTCCGTGATAGCCGTACCCTTTTAATGTTAATTAAAGCAAGAGTCTATGGGGGTAGCGTCTGGACTCACCGGTTGGATCACCGTTCGCAAGAACAAATTGGCCTTGTCTGTCCTTGAAGGCATTCGTGGCCCAGATCGTTTCATAGAAAAGTGTGACGAGCCTCTTCTCGAAACCTTTGGGGCAATCCCCTCCGTTGATGAGAGATGGGTAGGCAACGTGGGACTTGTGATCATGTGAATCAAGGTCCTTTCCATTCCAGCATGAAGGAAACATGAGCTCCAAACGAACACCATCTGGGCAAGTAGAGTCTAAAAACGCCTTGTCGGGCATGAAGTGACGGTAAAGAGATGGTTCCGGTGCTGTCGCGTAATGAAGGCAATTAAACCCGATCGCTCTTTTCGCAAGCACCGTCTGTGTCATGTCTTCGGCGGTCCACTCCGACGTTGGTGGGTCTGGGAACTTCAGAGACGAGCTCCGCAAATTCGTATCGCCAGCGATCATCTTCAAGTTGTTTGGGAACGCTTCGACATTGTCACCGAAGAGGTCATAGTATCTACGTACATCCAGGTCAGTCGTGTCATCCCGAGATCTGTAAAGTCAATCATGGTCGAGGAATAAGGAAACAGAGCAGGTAGTTGCGGCTGCGGAAGAGTTCGTAAAATCTTGATTGAAGGAGCGAATCTCGTACACCGAGATAAAGAGATGGGTAGTACTCACGCAAGCATTCCACCGATGTTTTTAACCATCTCAGTCTTACCAGTGGCATCCACAAAGTACAGTGCTGGAGTCCAGTACGCCGACCTGTCCTGAGTGACTCCACAGCTGGTGCAATTGGACGCAAGAAGTTCTTCGGCACCCGATTCGAGCCCAAAGCCTGCATATGGTACGACGAGTAGTCAGTACGCAGAAGAGGATAATCATGAGATGGAAACAGTCAAGGAATGGTGTTGAAGTAACATCATTGGGATGGAAGGAAGACTCACCACTACCGCCAAAGATGAGATGCGCATGGTCACTGGGCCCGCCAGGATGCACGATTGGATCGAGTCGGCCAAGCCCAGCGACACCTCGACATGGTAGACGCCAGAAAGCCTCCACAACACCGACGGAATAAGTAGCAAGAATTGCCGTTGCGATGAACGAAGATGTGGTGAACTTCATTGTCGCGATTCACTCGTCTCACTTGGAGCGCCGATGGGATTGAAAAGGTTGACTGCTCAGGTGGTACGAAATGACTTGAATGGTAATGCGTGATTTCTGAACGGATCTGGACACTTCTGACTGTCGTAGGATTTGCCTTTGCTTTGTGGTTGTCGAAGAATGTATGGTTGAAGGAGTGTTGTTGCGAAATGAGGTGAGGTGATAGGGTTGCACGCTGCTTGACGAGAACTGGCGCGACGTGGTTTTCGCGACGTGGTTTTTGCGACTGCTTTTGGGGATATGCCGCCGAGAAGCTGCGAACCTTTAGGAAACTGTCAGTTCTATACATGTGCAATTGGCATCTCAATGGTCTTTTCAATTAAGACTCAGCGCGCAAACATAGACTCCAGAGAGCAGATGAGGACGTACTATGGTAACTGGAAGCCGTCTAAACTTTGTCAAGTCGGAGCGCTGGATCTCTGGGTAGATGCTTCGAAAAGTGCGTGGAAATGTTTGCTATGAGAGATGAAGAAGACGGAGGGCGTAAGTCTCTCAGCTCAACTGAAATAAACGCTGCGCTGCAGTGAATATCAAAAGAGCCCCTAACACGCTGGCTGAACCGGTTGCTAAGGTATGGGTATCCAGAATCACTGCACCCAAGTCTTTTCGCGGGGGCCGAGCTTCCAACGTCTTTTCCCAAAACTCGCAATATGTTTAAAAAACTGGCTGCTTCAACCGTGCCACCAACTCAGCTCTTTTTCAAAATAGCGCCACGTTTGTGGGGGTTAGGGTATAGCTGAATGCGGCACGGGAATGAATGGATGATACAGTCGACACTGGATCGAGAAAGGAATGACTTCAAGCCTGGCTTGCTAAGGAGCGACGGAGTCTTGATAGCAGTACACACGCAGCGCGAAGGGAACGATATGAAGGCAACGATCAAAGGAGTGTACAGTGTAAGGTAAGTAGGAAGGAGAAGAGGTGAAGGATAATGGGGACGGGACGGCGGGTATGGCTTGAAGGGGCAAAATTACAAGTACCTCCTCATACTCTTCCTACTTTACCATACAGGTGACTTGATTTAAACTTGAGACACGGTCCGGTAGTTCGAGAATCGAGATTGATCGTCGTCTCGGATGTTTATCGACAGTCCCTTAATAGGTTAGGTCGGGTACCTTAACTTAAGGTAGATCCGGTAACTTAAGGTAACGTTAAGCGCCCAACTCGATCAACTGCGTCGGTCACCGCCTTGAGATGTCAGGGACTGCGGCTGCGGTCTAGAACGCAGGAATAGAGTTTAGCACACGAGGTTCTGAAACACAAGCTCGATCAATTGACACCAGTCAAGCCCGCCATGACAGGGCTCTACCCTGTCTTGATTTAATGTTCTGCCGTCCCGACACTCCGGCCAGTCAGCGCTGCCTACCTTACCTAAGGTACCAGGCAAGTTACTGTACCTTCAGGTACGGTTCATGCCGCATCTTGGTTCCTTGGTACCTGACAGCAATCATTCATTCCCTGTATGTTCGTCCAAGGAGAAAACAACAAAATACTTCCTACGGAGTAGGTGGTACAGTACAGAGTGGAGCTCATCATCTCTACCTATATCCAGCAGCCAGGGGACGCACGAGTGCGCTCTACCTCCCATCCGATGTTGTCTCCCTACCATGGGTTGTAAAATCTACGCCGTGCGACTGGGTCCAGATATTAATATTGCCGCCGCCGCAGAGGCACAGGCGGCTAAATCTGAAGTGTCCGGGGTCAGCACCTTGTTTCAATCGCCCACCTCTCAGACAGGGTCCTTGGAGGAGGAGAGTTCTGACTCTACTCTGTACGCCGTATTACGTGGCGAGTTGTGCCACTCTCCTTTTTGCCGCGTGGAGATTGCACGAGGGCTCTCCAACTCATCGTGGATAGGCAGCGGCTTAGGGAGCTTCGCGACAGAGGGATGATATTTCATATTGCTTGGTTGATGATTTGAATGACATCTCGCTATACGAAATTCGTTAATGAAAACTTAACACTCTTGAGAGACGACCAACGGACCACCCGACCTGTGTCCCGTCTCGAGAGCTCCGCTGCATGTTGATATCTTAGCTGGAAGTTAAGGTAATAATCTAAGCCCCTAAGGTACTCGTACTCGTGCAGATGTCATATGCAGGATTGCATGGCTGCATCTGCTCCGGGTCGAACGTGGTGATTCGCTCGTGGCAGATGAGGTCAATGCTTGAGCTGGCATCTACTTGCTCGCTTTACCTACTGTACAGCGTGTAACACCAACCCAGTCATGGATACGAGTACATCGAACAAATGGGTATCAGAACACCGCTCGCTCGCTCAACCGACTGACTAGGTCCGGACTTTCTTCTTTGGTCTCCTCTCTTCCTTATCCTCATCCTCGTCCTCTTGGTTTGCAATTCCTGTTGCTCCTTGCCCGCGTGAACCGACAAGACCACGCAGGTTCGGAATCGATCCATCTTCGTCGTCGTCGGTAGGGTCGTCTTCGAAATCCGCTTCGGAGAAGTCGTCTTGTTCTTGTGCTTGAGCTAGATTGACCAACCAGATCACATCAGTAATGCGACGCTGTCAATCTGCGGTGTGCCAAGGGAACGGAGGCGAAAAGGACAAATCCAACGGTGAAAAAACGTACTGAAATACTTGATAGCCCCCGGCCACAGATCCTCCGCGATCGAGATAGCCAACTCATCGCCCAGCGGAAAAACCTCATACTCATCCTCCTCCTCCTCTTCCAAATCCTCCTCCGCAGCCCCACCACCAACCACCTTCCCATCCCCATCCCCACCCTTCCCATCCTTCCCCCCCGCCCTCCTCACCCCCTCCACCCTCTTCGCAACAGCCGACTCCTCCGCCCCAACGTCCCTCCCACGAAACGCAAACCACGCAAAAAAAGACTGCGCCCCCGGCGCCGACGACTCCAGTTTCCCCAACAACTCTTTATACTCCCTCAACGCCTTCCGCCCATCCCCCTCCCCCTTCCCATCCGCCACCCGCCTCTCCGCCTCCCACAACCTCCCCGCCGCCCCGCCCAACCCCCCCGTCAAATCCCTCCCCGCCTTCCACCGGATCCCCACCGGCTCGCTCACCAACCCCGCCCAGCCGTCCCGCGCCCGCCGGTACCAGAACCGCTTCTCCAGCACCTCGTCCTCGAACCACGCGTTAGGCGCAAACTCGAAGCGGATCAGGACGCTGCGCGGATCTCCTTCCGCCATCGCACCTGGGCCGACCCCATTGCCGTCCATGCTCACGCTCGCGCTCGCGCTCGCTCGCGCGGCCCCGGCGGCAGGCCCACTCGCGACCTCGAAGCGTTCGACGCTGATGTTGGTTAGTGCGGTGGTCAGGACCTCGCTGTCGGACGGCTGGATGTAGGAGTCGATGTCCGGCGGGGCTTGCTCGAGGACGAGGGCCCAGAAGTGGGGGATGCGCGCGGTTAGGAGGGCGCGTTTGGCGTAGAGGGGGGTTAGGAGGAGGGTTTGTTTGCGGACTGCGTTGGGGGTTTATTAGCTATGCGTGTTGTGCGAACCGGTGTCGGGAGAGTCGAGGGAGGGCGATTGATAGACGCGCGCATAGTAGAGAATGAATGGATTGAGTATATGGTTTGCACTCACGAATCTCGACGTCGACATCGTCAAACTCTTGTTCGAGCGCGGCGAGTTCTTCGTACATGACTGGTTGACCCTCGTCTGTTTCTGAGGCGTCGTGGATTTCGGTCCCCATCTTGGAGACTGTTGTGCTGAATTACCAAGTAGAGGAAAATCCGTTCTGGGGAGTAAATGTGCATTCGGAGATGCTTCGGTTGGAGTTGTGTGGGTGTGGGAGGAGGGAAGTGGAATGGAAGGTTTTAACGATGGTGCTAGACTCTATCCGAAATGGTTTCTTAGCAGGGCCTGGTAGGGCTGTGAGACGGCCCTTGGAAGTACCTATAGGTCGTCTTCTCAGCCTCCATCACCCTCTGGATTCATATTGTTTACTGTTCACGCTAAGCATACCGTACATTGGTGTTACACTGCTGTATGCTGGATGGAGTCCTTCTGGGATTCACTGGATGTATACCTGGGCATGTCCAATGCAATTCCGTGTCATATGTGCACTTGCAAAATTGATCGTCGAGGCCGCGATCCAACGACACAATCTTATTGTTTCTCTATCCTAAAATACTCAACTGCCTCAGCTCGGTCCAGGCTTCATCTTTGTCCAACTGCCATCAATTTCCCAAACGCCAGCCTTGGTATAATCGCCCGTCCCACTCCCCGTCATATATCCAAACCGAAAGTACTCCCTCTCGACCTTGTCCCTCCTCTCCCAAATAAAAGAATCTACGCCTTCGCCTTCATACCATCTATACCTCTCGACGTCGTTGACCAGCACGCTGATGCCGTCATACGGCGGTGTCGGCTTTGTCCATCCAAACGTGATGTTGTTGGTCCCCATGATTTCTGTAGTGATGTTTGGTAGTAGACTGTTGACTTGTCCGCTCCCGAGCAGCGCTGCCGGTGTTTGGAGGATGCTATCGAAATCCCATCGAGCGACGCCGTTGATGAAAAGGCCAACAAGGATGCCTTGATAGAGCAGGCTGGGCCGTGTCTGAATTGCTGTCCCCGGCAGTAGGAGTAAGGCAAGAATGTAATGGTGTATGCGGAGTCTGAGGTTTGGTATCGCGACACACACCAACAGAAAGATGCCAAAAGACGCGTAAATGACCAGGTAGCGAAGGAATCGACCCTCGAGCCGCAAATACCAGATCTGCCCTAAAGCGATGACGAAAATCAAAATCACGACGAGGGAAAGAGCAAGTCGAGCTCCTGGCTGCTGCTGCAAGTCGTGTGGTGTAAGACGTTGGATCGGTATAAAGTCAAAAGTGTAGTTGTTCAATGCCCCAACCCAAGCGCCCCCAAGCCACAAGACGGTCTTCTCAAATTGGGCGGTAAGACCGGACAGTTGATAGCGAGCACAGTACCGGTAGATCACAAATCCTACAAATGTTGCCGGCAGAAACCGACCGATACAGAGAGATGCGAGGGATGGGTAATCCGAGATATTGGGTGGATCGGAGACGAGCCCGACATGTACAAAAAGCATGGTGAAGATAGAAGCGAAGAAAATGGCGGGAGATGTTGTGAATATAGAAAGAATTGTCGTGAAGATAATGGTAATGGCCAGTAAGGGCCATCTGAGGTCTTCCACACACGACGAAGAGATTCCGGAGATGAATGTGAAAGACTTGGGGAAAGTCGAATCGAAGGGAGCACTCTCAATGCCATTGCGACGCGTGCCTGGGTAGTCGTCATGCTCGCCGACTAGGGAAACGACGCCGCAGCCGCCTTTGGTACGACTGACAACACCAGCATGGATTGCTGCTTGACAAAGCGAAGAGTCTCCACGGTAGATTGGCTCACTTGCAGGGAGGCCCAACCCATCATCTCTTGGGCCACCGATGACAAGTGGTCGGTAGAGTAGTTCCTGGTCACCGACAGCGTGTGGATTGAGGACTTTGACACTACCACAATTGGCAGGGCAACGGAAAGCAAAAGTGGTGTTGGCGAACGGACGACAGTTGTTGCCATTGAGTCCGCAATCGTTTCCATCAGACCTACAAGAAAGCCGTTAAAGGATGTCTCCACCTGAATGCTGGAAGGTACTTACCAGTAGCCCGCCCCGCACCAGATCGGTGAAGGTTGTCCGTAACCCTCAATGACACCAGCAGTGGCCGAGTGATGTAGCACGAGCGAGAACGTCAAAAGCCAGCAAAAGTAGAAGAAGACTAATAGGGCGGCTTTATGCTTCTTAGTCGGGAAGAATCTATCCAGTAGCTCGATTGGTGCTTTCTGAACCAAAGGGAAGAATGGTCTAATCTTTTGTATCTGCGGTGGATCTGGCCCCTTTGACCAAGCGGCAATGGCTCGCGCCACCCTTCTCAACGGCAGAGGAACCCATTTCCAGTGAAACGACTTTGAGGACTCTCGCATCCACACCGGTAGGGGAAGTCTATGCCCGCGGCCTAGCTCAGGCGTTGCAGAGCGTATGTGTAGAGTAGGGCTCGTGGTTGCTTGCTCAGGCTGGCTCTCGTCCTGCAGCGGAGGCGAGTCGAGGCTTTGCTTGCCCGCCTCTTCAGCCCTAATGTCAGGAGACATGGTTTCTATAGATTGAGTCTGTCTCCGATCGTGTCAGCGTGGATATCCGAAGCTTATGCGCGGCGTTTCATGCCTGGGCTTTGGATTGTCCCTTACCTTAGATCATCGATCATCCACGAGCTGCTCTTCGACGTAACGACAGTTAGAACATTCCTAGTCTCAAAACCCCGAGGCTATAGATACAGCGAATGGAAATGGGTTGGAAGGATGGAGTCTGTAGTCGCGGCCCTGCCTTTAGCTCCCCTCCACATCTTGCTGACGCTAGCCTAGTCTCACTGTTGTGGTACAGTACGCTGTCTTGGAGGGGAAGGTCGCCGGGATATCGATAACATATCGGAGCCGAAGGACGGCAGAGCAAGTTACAACAACAATATTAATGGCCCAAGGTATTTCACAAATACACCGTCACACCTACGTGTACGTGTATGGTTGACAGTATCGACTATTCAACTAACTAATGACCGAAATTGAGGAATATTCTCAAGAGACGTAAATTTCAAGAATGATGCGCGTCAAAATGTTGCTGGTGTTCCCTCGGCCTTCTGTCCCCGGGCTTCGCTGCCAAATCGTCATCGAAGGTGGGATGAATAATTATTAATCAAAGCGCGACACCCACTCCTCCTCAACATACCTTAGACCGTTCGAGTCATTCTCGTTGTGAACTTGAAAGATCTTAGCTACTGTCGAGCATCTAACCATACCACAATCATTCTTAACTCAGCTGCCCCCCATCTGTAGTGACTATGGAATCCTCTGCAATGAGCGACAAGCGACCTGCACCGAAGGATATCTCCCACCACTTTTCGAGGGTCACTAAGAACAGAGCTGCGAGCAGTATCAAGGACTTCTACAAGGTTAAACTGACATGCCGGATACTCGTAGACTTGATACTGACGAAGCTGTAGTACTTCACCATACCTGGCATCGGCAACCTTGCTGGAGGTAGATATACGCACCAACTTGCCCTAATCGAAGATCACTAACAGCATCGAAGGTCTACCGAATGCTTCATACTTTCCATACGACACGCTCGAAGCTTCAGTCGCCCTTCCACAACGCTTCGTCCCCACTCCAAACAAACCGATAGACCGTCCCAGTGAACTCCCAACCACCGACCCTTCAAACAGCTCATCGAATTCGCCACAGTCTGCACGTGTCGTCGTGCCCAAAACATCAGGCACCACAGATGTTCTTCGCAAGATCGATCTGACCTCGGCCCTCCAATATGGAACCGCACAAGGATATCCGCCGTTGTATTCCTTCCTCCGTCAGTTCACACGCGAAAATCTTCATCCCAACGTGCCATACGCCGGTGGCCCGGAGATAATCTTGACAGTTGGTGCGACTGATGGCTTTGCCAAAGCAATTGAGGCACTGAGTAATGTGTGGAGCGAAGAGAAAGATTGTATCAGTGATAGGGAGGGCTTGCTATGCGAAGAATTTGCGTACATGAACGCTGTTCAAGCTGCCCGACCGAGAGGATTGAACATTGTGCCCGTTGCCATTGACGAGGAAGGCATGAAAGCAAGCGGCGAGGGAGGATTGGACGATGTCCTGAAGAATTGGGATCCGAGTAAGGGAAAGAGACCCCATTTGATTTATACTGTATCGTAAGTTCTCCTCATATGCCAAGGTGAAACCCTCAACTAAGTTAAACCATATCAGCATCGGTCAGAACCCCACAAGTGGGACATTGGGCGTACAACGTCGAAAGGCCATATACACTGTGTGTCAGAAATACGACGTTCTGATAATCGAAGACGATCCATACTGGTACCTCCAATACCCGTCTGCAAACGCCTCCTCCCTAGCCGCTCGAGGCGTTCCAACCTCCACTGATGCCCAACCCGGTCGAGAATATAACACTCCCAACTCTTCGGGCTTTGAATTTCTCGACTCCCTTGTCCCTTCCTACCTCAGCGTCGACACTGAAGGCCGCGTCATCCGCCTCGACACCTTCTCTAAGACCATCGCTCCAGGATGCCGTCTTGGCTGGATAACGGCTCAACCCGCTCTGGTCGAACGGATTCTCCGCATCACGGAGACGTCAACCCAACAGCCCTCGGGCTTCGTCCAATCCATGGTCGCCGAACTGATCATGGGCCCACAGACCTCTCACGACGGCGGAAGAGGCGGGTCCAAGAACGGCGAGGGCTGGAAAGTGGACGGCTGGGTCCGCTGGCTCGAAGGCCTCCGGGGGTGCTACGAACGCCGGATGCAAACCATGTGCGGCATCCTCGAAGAAGGCAAACACCTCGTCAAGTCCGGTCGCCGACAGAGCATGTCCACGGACTGGGGCGTCGTCGACAAAGTGCTCATGTTCGATTTCGTCTGGCCTCTAGGTGGCATGTTCGTCTGGGTCAAGATCAACCTCGCCACACATCCGCTCTACAAGAAGATCGAACATGTGAAACTTTCCCACGCCCTCTGGGTCCATATGACGACAGAACCCTACCGCGTCCTCGTCGCCCCGGGACTGATATTCAGTCCCACGCCGGAGATTGCGAAGGAGAAGGGGTGGATGTATCAGCGATTGTGTTTCGCGGCCGTAGATGAGCCGGATGTGGAGGCTACCAGTCATCGGTTCGTGGCAGCTTGTAATTCGTTCTGGAGGAAGAAGGATCCGAAAGATATCGAAGAGAGTGTCCGGGAGGCGGTGGAAGAGGGGTGTATACCGATGTAGGCGAATCTAATGGAACGGGTCAACATACGTGATGGATAGATAGGCGCCTGTGTAATTTAGGCTGGTTGGGTCTCGTTCCTACAGATTGAGACTGTTTATGGTGCACGCATTGGGTCTTCCAGCCTTCTGGGCCTTGTCTAGCTAAGCGGTGACACAAACTCGATGCCTGCCACCAATAGAGTCGCTCGATCTACGAAATCTCATGTCTTTTTCAGACAGTCATTTTGAGATTGACGGAACAGACCGCCCCTAAACCAGAGATCATCGCCAATATGCTGCTTCGACGAGGAGCATTGAAAAGGAGGATTGATTGATTGATTGATTGATTGATTGATTCATAGGTGACCGAGGCTGCCTAGGCTGCCATACACCGCGTAACTACAAGCGGCTAGCGCATACTGATCTCACCCCCATTACCACCTTGCTGTCGCCGTCACTGTCGCCCCATGAACTAACTAACTAATACAAATTCTGACTTTGCCCCCTGTAGCCCCCCATGTTTCCCTTGATCCTGATGCTTGCTAGTCTCCTTTCCTTGTGACCTAATGCTAATGCCTCCCTTCAGCTGTCGCCAATAGGGGATAAACATTGCTGTAAACAATTAATTGCCTTTTCTGCAGTCTGAAGTGTGTGATTGTTGAATTTCCTATTTCAGGCTGCATCTGAGGGTGCCAGGTCTTCTGATGCCTCTTTCACAGCCTGAAATTGCCTCAGAAGATTGCTCCATAGCATAAGTATAGTGGCCACTTTGACTAGTGCTGAGTCTCATAGAATCTTCTTTGTGTCATTGACTCGTCTCAGTAGTTTCTTCCTTAGGTCCTGGGTTCGTGGGCATTCCACCAGCACATGGCGGACAGTCTGGATGCCCAGATTGCATGGGCATCATGGAGAGTCCGCTCAGCCTATGACATGAAGATAATGAGTCATGCCAATCTTCCCTGTGCATAGCTGAGTAATGAGGGAGCTTATGGGTCGGCAAAGTCCTGTGTGCTTGTCCAACACTCTTCTGTCTGGCTGTTGCTCCATGCTGAATGTGACCCGTCCCGCTGTTCCATCCTTCCAGTCATTGGCCCATTTATTGAAAAGGAGGAGAAGACAGGTTCTCGAGATAATGTCGACTTTGACCACAAAGCAGCGTCATATAGAAAATCAGCAATGTGCATTACCCGAACATAATACGGTGCCATGATCCTAGAACCAATGAGCTGGTAACAATGAGAAGCAGAGCCTCACCGCCTGGGTATGAATACTTTCTAGAATTGGGACTGTATTCAAAATTTATATAGGACTCCGTTGTAGGGCTTGCTATGGTACGTATTTTCCTCTTTGGTGCTGTTCGGCACCGGAACAATACTCCCGGAGACCGCCGCTGGACTGGCCGACCGACTACAGGCTGCAGACCTACAAATACAAAGACAAATACCTGCGCAACGAGAAACCCTCATCTTCTCAGATTTTGTCTCCCAGAGACTCATGTAAGAGCTCATGTAAGAGCCAAATTATGGCACCGAAACAGCCCTTACCCTTATCGGAGCGCTTCTCGGACCCTGATACATACATTAATTCCCTGTTGGACTTCACCACCACCTCAGAGCTCTTCCAGCGGCTGTGTGGGGGCGTCCATATCCCGGATTTCATAACACGGGAGCCCGATTTGTACAGCGCTATTCTCCCATTGTCATGGAGACAATGGTTCTCTGCCCAGGAATTGCAAGAAATTCTGGATCTACTCATGAGAGAAGATCTGGAGCAATTCTCTCCACACCCGGCAGACAAGACCCAGGTTGAAGGCTCGCCGGGAGTGAGCCTTGGTGAAGGTGCTCCAAGGCCGCCGACATGGCGTGATGGACCCTTGCCTCCTGAGAGCCTCTTAGATTACATCCGGGACATTCGAGGTCACTGCCTCAGTAGACGTCATCATACAGTAGACAAAATGAAAGGATCTCCGCCTAACTGCAAGCAGACAAGATTGGCTAGACACGTGGCTGTAGGGATGAAGCCCAAAAAGATCCATGAGGTGGAGAGCTTTGCTCGATATCTTGACGATCTTGCTGCAGACCTCGCTCATCGTAATGATATTGAGATAACTCATTTAGTTGACTTTGGTTCAGGTCAGAATTATCTCGGTCGAACTCTGGCGAGCGAGCCCTATGACAGAGATGTCATTGCTATCGAGAGCAAACGGCTGAATATTGACGGCGCTAGAGGAATGGACGTTACGGCGAAGCTTGCGAAGAAACAGCAGATCATAAGAAATAAAAAGGAACATCGATCCCAGCTAATTAAGAAGAATGTCAAGCTTGATAAAGATAATAAGGAGTTACCCACAGTTCTGGCAAATTGCGCACCCTGGAAGCCCATTTCATCAGGCGAGAAAGATGTCTCCAAAACACAAAGACTCGGAGACCCTACCGATACCGAGCAAAGCAAAATACAATATATCGAGCACGAGATAACAAGTGGTGATCTCACCCCTGTAATCGAAAAGGCCATAGTTGGACAAACGACAAGCCCTAGGATTTTACCAAATCAGGACCACTGCGATGAGCACCCGGATTCAAGTAAGGTGCCCAAAGCGGCGAATGCGTCGCTCATGGTCATCTCGCTCCACTCGTGCGGCAACCTACTCCACCACGGCATCCGATCCCTCATCCTGAACCCGTCCGTAGCCGCCATTGCTCTCGTCGGATGTTGCTACAACCTAGTCACTGAGCGTCTAGGTCCACCTTCTTATAAGCTGCCAACGTTACGTCTACCCAACTCGCGTCTGGATCAGACTTCCTTGGCTTACGATCCCCATGGCTTTCCGATGTCCGAACGGTTAGCAACTTATGACCATGGACAAGGCAAGGGTGTTCGTCTGAACATCACCGCGCGCATGATGGCGGTTCAAGCGCCATACAACTGGACTCTCTCGGAGTGCGAGGCATTCTGCAAACGACACTTCTTCCGTGCTCTGTTGCAGCGCGTATTTGTGGATCTGGGAGTGTTGAGCAAGCCTACGTTGGCAGACGACACGGGTGGAGGAAGCCCTCGTGGCTGGAGCGGAATAGACCAGCCGATAATACTCGGGTCTCTGCCCAAAGCCTGCTACTCGTCCTTCACGGCGTATGTCCGAGGGGCAGTGGCGAAGCTTGCCGATGATTCTGACCGCGGATTGTCTATCAGACAGAAATTCGACGTCCTCACTGATGCTGAACTCGAGGACTATGAGAGACGATACCACGGTAAAAAGAAGGAGCTGAGTATCATTTGGAGTCTTATGGCTTTCAGTGCTACGGTTGTTGAGTCTGTAATCGTGGTGGACCGGTGGCTGTTTCTAAGAGAGCAGGAACTGGCCCAAGACTGTTGGGTTGAAGCGGTCTTTGACTATGGGCAGAGTCCTAGGAACTTGGTGGTCGTTGGGATCAAACGGCCTCCGGTTAATTAATCGGTGGTTGCCAACATCAGGGTTCAACTACGTACTCACACTTGCACTTCTACTGCCTATCGAAGTCACCCCAGCTAGCTGGACACAATGGAGAACTCCACCGGTTCGCTGGCGGCGCATCGGATTGGAGACCATCACTATGGATTCCTGAATCAAGTACAGAAGAAGTTGGATCTAACATATATATCTGCCATGTCGAGTTCAGAAGGCGAATACAGCGTGGCTGAGCCAATTTCTTTGTGGTCCAGCAAATCCAACCCAACGATATTCTGTCGGCCCTGATCAAGTGGAGTCCTATACCCATAAAGAATTCCCGGTGAATCATCTGCGTTGGAGCGCCGCTGCTCAGTTGTGTCCGACATACTGGATCCTAGTCCATTGACCTTCCGGAAGACGATCCAGAAGTGATCGGTACTCTCTTAGACTATATCTCCAGAGAAAGTTACCTGTCAGTGGGTCAGAGCAAATATCTGGACGAGGAGGCAGAACCCCTGGCGAAGGTCTACATGATGGGAGACTAAGTACGACCTGTACGACCTCTACGTCCTCACAGTCCGGTATTGTGCAGCAGAGGACTGCTTGGCCTTGTTAGGGTCAAAACTCTTTCCTCGGGATCTCGAAAATCCTTGTGACAATATACTGGAAGGAGTATCCGTCTATAAGGACTTCTTTATAGATACATTTTGCAAGTGTTTGCAAGAGGACAGGAAGAATCTAGCCGACTCCATCGAGCCATCTGTTTCTGACAGCGGCGAACTCGCCTGTGATAATTATTAAGCACAGGTTCGAGTATCCCGTCAGGAGAAGATCATGTACAAGACCCCGGAAGACCGAAGAAGTGGTTGCGCAATATGCAGGACAGGCAACCAAGTAGGATGAAAGATAAAGACCGGGCACGTTCGGTTCGAAGCTCATGTATAGTTAGCTGCTATATGTGCTAAGTTCCGATACTCAACTGGATGATAATTGACCTCGCGTGGCGACGATGCGGACCCTCATGATAGGTGCCATATTGCAGCCCTAAGCACGTTCTTGTCTGAGGAAGAGATCTTTGAGCAGAGGGGGTTCTTCAAGGTTGCTCATATCAATCGCATCAGACAGTCATTATTTCCTAACCGTTGCATTGTTCTTTACGATCCTAATCACCTTGCTTCCCTTACCTCATGATCTGAACCTCTCAATTCTCCAGTAGAGCCAACAAAGCTGGCAGAAGACCTCAAGGCTCCCCCACCGAACCTACTCACTTCTCTTTTTCTAGCGACAGAATTCAATGTACATTGACCCTGTTCACAAATTAAGTGACTTTGATGTCAACCATGAGACCACCGAGTCTCCTTTATCAACACTCCTGCTTCTCACTCCAAAAACATCAAAGAAGATAAACGCCTCTCCCCCAGTACGATGTATACAGACAACCAAGTCATCCCTCAATCTAGACAACGGACCGCTCTGAAGCCCTCAAGACAATCCTTTATACGCAAGAACTAAATCACATTATACGCCGCGCTTCCATTACTCAGGACAAGGCATGGATATAGATGGAGTGCGTTGTAGCAGGTAATCGGGCATTGGTTGGTTGACGAACTTGAGACTACCTTATAGACACGATACGGAGAGAAGTGAATTGTACCCATTTCAGCTACGACCGCTCGGTTCCGCTTTGAATCATGGCTCTGGTGACTGCAGGATGGTGGGAGGTCATCGCAGAACGGAGTATTTGGCTGCGTGACCTGGAACACTGAGAGCTTATCTTGGAATGGTTGTAGATCTTAGGTCGGGGGTGGTTATAGGATCCCTGAAGGTATGCCATGCTCAGGTAGGGGAGGGTGGATGTTGTCGTGGGGTGAGAACGAAAGGCCAGACAGGAGCGAGGTCTAGAGTCCGTGTTTGTCCGCTCATTAGGCTAGACTACAGATCATCACATCCGAACAGTGACGACGCTGTGCTGAGAAAGTGATGCAGGCGCATAGCTCTTGCAGAAAGGTAAACGCACGTCTCAATTAGAGCGACGGAGGTCCGATCGCCACACATAGCAACGACATATAACACCCTCCACAAGCGCCGTGCCCCATGCCGACCCGAATACGAGATCAACCATTCGTGCTTCTTCCGCTAACCCTACCAAATCAATACCCCTCCCCCACCGGCCCCTTCCCCCAAGCCAACCTCTCAGCCAACACCTCCCAGCAAGGCTCCCCGCCTGTCCTCCCCACAGCCTGCAACCCCACACTGACAAACCCATACAGCCGGTCGAACTGTTCTCGCAATTTCCGCAGCCTCTCCAAGTACGTCGTTTCGGCGGTGGAGATATAACTCGTATCGACACCGTTCGCAGCCTCATCTTCATCGTCGGCGTCTTCGTCCTCAGAAGAGGATGACGTTGCTGCAGGGCGATCACCCCTCCCCCGCGGACGACGAGAGCGGCGCCGACGCCAGCGTTGGGTGCTGGCTGTGGAGAGAACAGAACGGTTCGTGAGATTCGCTTGCCTTTCGCCGTTGTAGGAGGCTTGGATGTCGGAGAAGAGGATTGCGAGGTCAAGGAGGGAGATGATTGCTTGGTGGATGGGGGCTAGTTTCTGCGAGAGCAGACATTGAGCCTCGAGATGGGTGATGTACCATTCGTGGACGGCGATCATGGCATCGACGTCCCCGGCAGCGGCCATTGCTTTTCGCATCTCTGCTGCTGATGGGGCGAGGGCGGTCTCGGTGAGGTAGGCGTAGAGGGCGTTTGTGAAGACGAGGAGACGGAGGCGGAGGGCGTAGATTTGCGAGTTCTCGTTCGCTTCGTCGCCGGAGGTGTTGTCGGGTGATGATTGGTGGGTTGTGAGGAGACGCTGGCGTTCGAGGAGGTGTTTGGCGCGCCGGATTTGTAGGAGCAAGGTGCAGATGCGTTGGTAGATGACGATTGATGGTTTTCTGACAATGTTGGCAATTGCCCATGGGATGTTGTACTCGACGATTATACTTCCAAGTATCTTAACAGAGCGTCGTTTGTTCTGCAGATCTCTGTACCCTCCCGGCGTGGACCGTATAGACAGTTTCCCGGCATCGACGGATTCCAGGCTACCATAGACGCCCCGGAATAGCTCGGTCAGGATGTATCGGTCATTCCAGCCTTGTGTGTTGCGATCAATTCTGTCGAATATGGCTATGGTGACGGTGGTGGATAGTGCGCCGTCTTTGAGAAAGTATATGTATTCGAGAGCGTCTAGTGACTTCCACAAGCCGCATTGAGAGTATAGAAGATCTCTCAGGGTTGACAAAGAGCTTTGCTGCCTGCTATGCATCCAATTGTCGAAGGCGATGTTAAAGAGTTCGGAGAAAGGAATGAGCGAATCAGAGGAGCCAGGTGAATAGACGCTGTCGTAGGTCAATCGAAATTCTTGAGCACGGTCCCTACGGGATGGCTCATGGAAAGAGCCCAGCTTCTTCAGAAAAACTACACTCTTGCCAATATTGAAGACCTGCTTGACAGCTGTGTGGAGAAATTTCGGCGCAAGGATATGGCCGGAAGAAGTTTCCAATAACTGGTACTGCTCGGACCACAGGGAAGATGGCTGGGTCACTTCTCCCTTCCTGGAGATGAAGAACGTTCCGTTATCGTTCCCAAGCTCGCCGTCATCCATCCACTGCTCAATCGGCTTCAGGTAGGTTTGAAAGCACTGGAAGAACATCTTTGCCATATACTCGAAACCCTCATGATCTCCCGAAGCTTGCTTTAAAGAGGCTTGGTCAAATAGTAAGTCCATAAAGCGGAACGGTTCGTGCTTGCTCGTTCTATCCAGGTCGGCTACAATCTCAGACAGTTGAAGTAAAGGTCGGGCTGCAGACTGCACCTCATTCCGTAGCGCGAGTAGGCTAACAACTACCTCACGCTGCGATGCAATGAAACGGCTTTGCATCCCCGACAAGATTGAGTCGAAGTGTCTTAATCGTTCTTCAAGAGCAGCTCTGAACGTCTGGACCAAGGCAACGTCTTGCTTCTTACCAGCACATTCGCGAAGGCGATTGAGCTTCGTGCCTATAACAGCGAATGTGTGCAGAATATGATGGAACGTATTCTCGGAGGAATGATGCAAGGCGTACTTTATATTGACTGAAATATTTACAGAGTCGTGTGAAGAGAACAATGACGTTGGAAGACCTGAGAGCATAAACAGAATCTCTCGAATTGCCTGCAGCTCGGTGACAAGCCATAACCGCCCAAGGTTGTTTGAATTGTGCAAGTTACCAGCTTGTTCTCGGGAGATGATAGCCATAGTTGTCCAGAATTGAGCACCAAAGGTTTGATCAAGCGACTTGTTGTCTTCGGCGACAATGTAAGTTGGCATAAGCGCGTAGTCTTGTTCAACATCACTAGCAACGCTGGATGCCTTTGACTCTTGTAACGAATGGTCTGGTGTGATGAACGAGCCCTCATCTTCGGAACTCTTAGCTGCAAAGTCGACAGTGCTCCATACGCCATCCTCGTCGTCCAGTGGATCATCTGCAAGTATAGCTGACCATGTCAATTGGGCCGGGGGCACAAGGGGCTTGAGAAGCTCGAGGTCCTCGACTCTCGATTTTTGGGCTGGTTGGTCCGACAGCTGCAAGAACAATGATAGAACCTCTGGCATCAACTTGTACGGGACTTGCTCCGCTTCGACAAAGCGGTCCCGAAGTGCATCGGCTAGGGTGTCATAATTCAAGACTCGGAACTTTTCTTGCAAACCAGCGAGGCGTGCGGCGACCTCGAACTGATTTGTTCGAGCATAAGTGTGCTTAAGGGCCTCGGAAACAAGGTCTTCCAATTGTCGGAACCGCTCATTGTCTTGCTATGTTTATGATCAGCTCAGCGAAGCTCATATACTTTGTATGGAGTTTTACTTTGCTCGATATCCCTGTGATAACGGTTATAAGCTCATCCGTGAGCTTCTCAATGGCGTCCAAATGCGCCATGGCGGATCATAGCTCACGTTGGCTTAAAAGTGGTCACCTAAATACCTACTCGTAGGCACTTTGACGTTACTCACGCGGTTGGAGGACGTAAAGCCACGCGGCAAAAAGATGTTCCGATGCGCGGTTTGGTCCCTTTTTGGTTTTGGAACACTTCCAGTTTCCGATGTTTGGTGGCATCTATTGACAACAGAAAAGCGCAACTCAACGGTCGTCCGCTCAACTCGAGGCCGATGATCGTCACATAATGGCGCTCGCGAAGCCGGTACGAGCATTGGCACTCGTGTCAGGCTTGGTACTCTTTTTCCTCGTCATCCAGATCTTCAGATCTCCACCGTCAATACCAAGACCGAAGGGTTTTACGGAGGAGTTGGAGAGGGAACCTAACCTTGAACGTATGCTTTTCAACTTTCAAAAAGATAATGGTTCCTGACTTTAAACTGACACCTCGCAGCGACAGGAGAGCCCGAAGGACCGTTATGGCGCGCAGACGACTACGCACCCGACAACCCAAATTCCCCTCGTATCAATGCGACATTACTTTCTCTGGTACGGAATAGCGAATTGTTCGGAATGATACAATCAATGCGCGATCTAGAGAGGACATGGAATAGCAAGTTCAACTATCCATGGACTTTCTTCAACGACGAACCCTTTACGGACGAATTCAAGACGAAGACTCAGGCCGAAACCAAAGCGAAATGTTACTATGGTCCTTATAGGTAACTTGCATTGAGGTTCGAGCAAGTCCTGACACGATTCGCAGAAACAATCCCCAAAGACCACTGGGCGGTCCCCTCGTGGATAAACGACGACCTCTTCCAAGAATCGGCCGAGATGCTCAAAGAGCAAGACGTGCAATACAGCAACCTCATGTCCTACCACCAAATGTGTCGCTGGAACAGCGGCATGTTCTACAAACACCCCGCCCTCGCCAACACCCGGTACTACTGGCGCGTGGAGCCGAAAGTGCACTTCTTCTGCGACGTCGACTACGACGTCTTCCGGTACATGGAGGATAACAACAAGACCTACGGCTTCACCATCAACCTGTACGATTCGCCCGAGAGCATCCCGACCCTGTGGCCCGAGACCATGAAGTTCCTCGCCGCGCACCCGGAATACATACACCCCAACAACGCGATGGACTGGCTGAAGGACAGCAACAGGAGGCCCGAGCACAATAGGAAGGCGAACGGCTACTCGACGTGTCATTTCTGGTCCAACTTCGAGATCGCCGACATGGAGCTTTGGAGAAGTCAGGCGTATGAAGATTACTTCAATCATCTGGACCGAGCGGGAGGGTTCTTCTACGAGCGATGGGGCGACGCACCCGTCCATTCCATCGCACTGGGCTTGTTCGAGGACGCTAGTAATATTCATTGGTTCGTCTTCCTGAACCTCATCCCTCTCTCTCATTCAAAGCCTAGTACTACGGTAGCATCAACGTCCACTAATCAACCCACACGCAGGTTCCGCGACATCGGCTACCAACATATCCCCTACTTCAACTGTCCCTATTCACCGAAATGCAAGGGCTGCGTTACGGGTAGGTTCACGGACGGGGAAGCGTTCTTGTTGAAAGAGGATTGTCGACCGAATTGGTTCAAGTACGTGGGCATGGGTTAAACTCGAGTCAAGATATATGTTTCTTCTATATAGTTGGTAGGATCGAGATGGGTTGTGGGTTGTACTACAGTTGCATGGGAGGGGTTAGGGCGTTTTAGCAGGGAGCGGTTGTTTGTACCACTGTAGATGAATGTGGACTGATGTTCAGCTCGCGAGTCTCTACCCTTTTGACCGCGATTGATCGCTGGTCTGGAAGTCCGTCTGGCGATTATAGGAATGGTCAGAACGGCTTCTACTGGAGAAGCGGAACATTCGAAATGATGTGCGATAGAATCTTATAGAAACACTAAGAGAAGCTGTACAAGTGTCGACGTCCACGAAGCCCACTGTTCTATGGCACTCCCTTCACCAAACTACAAACAGCCCATACTACCCTCCACCCTCCCTCCCTACCAATGAAGCACTTCTCTACCTTGCCCAAGATACACGCACGCTACGAAGCCTGTGCGTCCACAGTTGCCGAGTACAGTTTCTCTGGATAAAGGTCCTCCTTCAGGTTGACGCCCAGCTCTTCCCTCAGCGGCTTCAGATCGTGCAAGTATTCGTCGTACTGCTGCTTGTTCTCCACCTTTGCCTTGATCCCTACCATCACCCCACCATGTCCACGCATTAGCTTCCTCCATCCGTAATCACAAAATCTATACCCGAAAGAGACAGAGTAGAGTAGGGCATGACGTACCCTCAAAGATCCGCACCGCAGTCGGGTAATCGTTCACTCTCCTCGCCGCCTTCAGCGCGGCCGTAATGACGGACGGCGAAGGCACGAGATCGTACGCGAACGCATTATTGAGGTTCCGCTGGACAGCGCAAGTCCGCATCAGCCGTCCGCTTTCCGCACGTGCGGCATCCGGCCCAGCGCAAGCCATGACAAAATCGGGAAATCGGAGCGGAACCATACCTGCAACTCAAACACGTCCTGCACGCCATCGAACTCCTTCTCGAACCTACCCCCCCGTATCACACAAACATCAGCAATTGCTCGACCCACGAACAGCACAACCGCCTCCGGCAAACCAAGCTCCCCTCGGCTCGGTGCACCCAATGGCAAAACCGGCAATTGGCCTCTCACCTGGCAGAGAACTCCTCGAAACTCTCCTCCTCGTACCCTTCTGCGCGAACGGCAGTCGTGCTGAAGCCGCTGCAGGCCATGAGCGCCAGGGAGGGCGGGCCTGCGAGAGCCGGGACCCGTCGTGCGGTGTAGGAGGTGCGGAAGAAGGTCGAGGGCTGCTTGCGGGTGGCAAGGCGGAGGAGGCTGGTTGACGACATTAGGAAAGAGTGGGACGTGGGCTTGTAGACAGGGCGGATTGGGGGTGGGGTTTCTTCTTGTTGCTGGGTCGAATTGGGCTTGAGGTTGATGTAAAGGTAAGGTACTAGAGGTACTTGGTAGGTGGCTTAGGTAATCGGGTGCCAAGACTGGAAGACCTCGCTGGTGTGGGATCGTCGGGGGTCGTGCTTCGGGCGAGAACGCCAGCAGTCTAGAAGTCTGGGTTGATGGACTGCATAAGTTACTTCATGGTTTGGTTTTGTATTCTTTTTGAAGGATGTCTTCGGTAGGTGTTTGTTTTTTGGGACTCATATAATCTACTGCAGCTGCTACAGCCAAAGAGAGTAAGGTACCCATTCCAAGTCTTTGAAATTAAGCCTTTCATCACATTTGTCTAAGTCATCGCTTTCCTGCAGAGACTTGAGTTGCAAGAAGCGCGACTTTATGTCCTACAAATACCTCGTTGCTCTCATTGCAATCCTCGTAATTGTGCCATAACTCATATCTCAAGTATCGCGATGGCGGCAATTGCAGAATTAAGTACGGCCCGTTGCCATCGCATTGGGAGCCTTGCTCATGAATACAAGGGTTCAGGCTCGCGCTTTGCGTCTGGCAATGCTCGCTCCGTCGGGCGAACTTGGAGCGAAGAGAGCTGGAACGGCAGTGAAGGCAGGATTGAAACATTACGACGTGACATAGACAATTCTTGGCCCATGTCTTGTCTTTGGTTATTCAAAACTCGATCCGGTAGTAAGGTGAGCAAAGAATCTCAGCAGGCTCGGATATCTTCGTTACTGACATGAACTTTGTGAAGCGCAGAGTAATACACAATGCTCCTGTCATGATATTTAGCATGACCCTAAGCATCGATCTTGTTGTTAAAAGTAGTTGCCACACACCACCAATAGGTAGGATCAAACTTAGAGGTCGATGGTAAGGCCCACGGCTAACATGACGACCGATGCTACGGTTGCTTGGTAATATCACCTCTCTAGAGGTCCTAAGAGTGAAGGTAGCGGAGCTACCAAAAGGAATCGGGCCATTCCAGTGCTCAGATAAATGGTAATGGCCAAGCCTGCGCCGATGTAGATATGTAACGAAGAGCCATGTCGATGCGAGACCATCTGCAAGTACAACAGGAAGAAGGTGAGCTGGTGCCAAGAAATGCCGGCGCGACAAGTACAAGTCCTGGATACGATGGCTGTATCCACAGTACGCATTGTCGGACATAGTACAAGCGGCCGGTGAGTGCGTCCCACTAAGAGAAGTTCTTCGAATAGAAGTCAGCAAGCGTCACCCTGACTGGGTGTACCCCTATTGGTCCTTTAGTAACGCCTTCAGCGCCCTGGGCTGAAGGTAGATGGCGGGGTGTTCTTTATTACCGATGGCACGCCTCTGCCGGTTTGCGATTTTCAACGCAAGGTCTAGGCGGCGGCGCAGACCGTCCGCCGGCGGCGGAGGTAATCATTCTTCTGGGAAAGTTCGTGTGGCGCTTGCAGGTACAAAGAAGTGGAATGCTGGATTCTCACACTCGGGTAGAGGAGGCCGAAACCTTTCACCAGACGCCCTTTTGAAGTATACATGTTTATCAAGGACAAATCCAAACAGAAAAGCAGAGAGAAATAAGGATCTGTGCCAGCTAGTGACTTGGACAAGACCATCCAGGAAGCGGTTGGCGCAGCATTGGAAGAGGCCAAGACGGTAGATAGAAGAGACCCGGAATCTGTCAAATCTAGCAGAAAGATTCTACAATGATTCTCACAGAGAGCTGCCTGAGTCTTAAAACCCATATCCGATTACATTAGCCTTCGGAAGAAGCAATGCACCACAGGATGAACGTGGGACTGTGCCTGACAGAAAACGATCAACACGCAGCAGTGGCTTGCGTTACTGTACGCTGGTGTCGAACACACAATATCACTTGACGTCCCACGCTTGTCGGGCATGGACGAAGCGATCGGGTAATTGGCCAATCAAGTCGTAGATCTACAAGAAAGCGTAGCTCGGCTAAGTCTCGATCACATGTTTCAGGGGTCCGCTTCCACGGTAACTCAAGAAAGACTTCAATCTCCTTCCCCAGAGAACACCTCAGCCAATTGCATGGGAAAGCTGTCGCAGAGCTACCGCAACTTTCCCTCTTCGTCGTCGCTCCTTCTAGCAAATTATTGAGTGGTAAGAGATACCTTTCTTCAAAAGGAAAACCTCTTTTCAGTGGCAGCCGCTGAACGTCGCCAGGAACACTTTTCTTCTCGTTGCGCAACTCCTGTCTGCAAAGTTCCACCTGGCGCACAACAATCAATTGAATCCACGGACACCTTTTTGATCATCGCCTGGAGCCGGCTGGAGGCATTGGCAGCATCAGTCACAATGTCTTCCAATGCGTTGAAGACTTTTCCCTTGCCAACACTGGACCGACCATTTGGCGTTGCGCTATGGCCAATCTTCGACAAGCTTTACTCCTCAATTCAGGGCTACTCACCACAGAACTTTCGATTCGTCCAAGGAGTCACTCCGATGTCGACGTTGACGGAAACGGCGGGAATGTTGATCGCATACTATATCATAATATTTGGTGGGAGGGAGTTCATGAGGAATCGGCCGGCGTATAAGCTGAACGGCCTGTTTATGATCCACAATCTTTACCTCACCATCATCAGCGCGGGTCTGCTTGTGCTTTTCATTGAGCAGTTGCTACCGACGGTTTGGAGACATGGCCTCTTTTACGCAATCTGCAATCATAAAGGAGGGTGGACAAACCCTTTGGTTATATTATATTACGTAGGTTGAGGCAAGATTGCAATTGGAATATCCTTGTACTAATGATTCCAGCTGAACTACCTCACCAAGTACGTCGAGTTGATCGATACGTTGTTCCTTGTCTTGAAGAAGAAACCTCTTAGTAAGGTCGATGCCTCGAGTCAAGCATGCAGCTACTGACGAGCGTAGCGTTCCTTCATACCTATCATCATGGCGCCACAGCACTCTTATGTTACACTCAGCTTATCGGTCTCACGGCGGTTTCTTGGGTCCCGATTACGCTGAACCTAGTGGTCCATGTAGTCATGTATTGGTATTACTTCCAGAGTGCTCGGGGCGTCCGGATCTGGTGGAAAGAATGGATCACCCGTCTCCAAATCGCTCAATTCATAATCGACCTCGGTAAGACATCTGCAGGTTGTGCCGTGAGAGTGGATACTGACCGATATCTAGGCTTCGTGTATTTTGCCTCGTATACGTACTTCACCGCCAAATACTTCCCATACCTGCCGAACCACGGAAACTGCGCCGGCGAAGAATTCGCCGCTTTTGCCGGAATGGCCATCCTCAGCTCGTACCTACTCCTGTTCATTTCCTTCTACCTGGCGACGTACCAGAAGAGTGTCCAGAAAGGCAGGAAGCGGAGCAACACGGCCAAGAAGGCGGCGATTGACATGAAGAATCTGGAAGTGCCAACGGTCGACAAGACCGTGGATGCCATCACACACAGCAATGGATCACTGAAGGAAAGCCTAAGCACGAGCGCATCCGGAAGGAGCATGGCCAATGGTCCGGTCACGCGATCAAGGAAGGCATGAACTCCGGACGATCGACGTGTCCATCAAGCCTGGCATGAGGATGGATGGCAGGATCCGCAAGCCCTCTTCAGAGACAGTCGGTGAAGGATCCGCTGCAGGTTCAACCATGCAAGTAAATTCGCTCAATCCTTTCAAGGTCGTCCTGATGATGACTGGGTCCGGTCGCACGGATATTACTCGATGTATGATGGTGGCGGCGGCGGCGGCTCAGTCGACATGTTTGCCGCGCTTGTGATTGTTTCGGTTTCGGTCTTGCCATCGCTCTTTCGACACTATACGGGGCCAGGTAATGATGGCCTCCTTTATCTTTCTCAGAACTTTTCACAAAATTCTAAAGCATAATATTGTATTGTATAAGAAGATGGGCTGTGGGAAGGCGTCGTAGAAATGTAAAGTATTATCAGTTGTGTAATAGATAGGATCCTCTCTCTATTTCTTAGTACACGCACCTTAACGTTGCCTTGCTCCGTATCGTTGTAGTCAGTTGTTGACTTCTCGGACGAGTAGCTCTGCGACGACATCATCTCTCTTCAATATCAATTGTCATAGTAATATGTATGATGCGCTGTACTCGTCAGCCTCTCGTTCCTTTCCGGGTCTGTCGACGAAGACGATTCTCTCCATCTTCTCGAAGAGAAGTTTCATGCGGAGAAGTAGAAACAGCAGTCTCATGCGAAAAGGGAGGACAACAAATACGTTGGCCCGCTAGAAGATCAGGGCCCGAACAGTTACAGGCACACGGTCTCGTGCACGGATTGGGCGTTTCAGGCTTCAAGGTTCAGACAAAAGAGACGGTGTAAAAAGTGAGGAATTCAGGCTAAGGCAAGGCACGGCAACGCAATGCTTCGAACGCAACGCAGAGGATGATGTACATCGACGCTTCGATGATTTCTCGCAGCTTTCGTCTGATCGCGCTATACTTCAGCTATACAATACAGTAGAGGTGGCTGGGGTTGTTTCAATAAGATGGCTTGTGTGGACATCCGTGGCAGCTCTACCGATCAGAACCGATTGGCTCTGAGCTGGACATCGTCCGGCATCTGCTTGGGATTTGGATCTGCACATACTCGAAGAGAGTGGGCCATGCGAACGGCAGGATGCCGCTCCTTTTGCAGTACAGCAGAGGCTTCGTGTCAGCCGTTATCGTGGCTGAAGTCTAACGTACTTGGCTTCAGATGGCTGGTCGGGTAATTTTAAGATGAGCAACGGTATGCAATGCGACTGCGTATGCGATCGAACAAGGGCAACGGCGGCCGGGCATTTATTCGCCAATGCCGTCTGGCTTCCGACTTCCACACACTCACTTCTTCGGTCTTTCGGTGGGGCAGCTTGCAGGCTGCACTAATTAAGATATGTACGAAGCTGGAAAAGGTGCAGTCGGGATGTGACTACTCGACTGACTAGGGCCAGAGAAGCAAAGTGAAAAGTGAGGTAGGAGTGCGATGCACTGGCCGTGGACGTTTTACTTGCTTCTGCTTATACCGCTCCATCACCCCGACCAATGACGACGATGAAACATGCACGTCGACTGTAGACGGTCCCTTGTACAAAGGAACACCTAATCGCGCTCCATGATCCCATCCGTTGTATGAGGATCACCTACACGCGGAGAGAACTGGATGGAGGCTTATTCTCTTTTACTTTCGTTTCTGTGGGCTGTGCAGCTGCTCACAAGACGGTTATAACGGGTAATCTCACATATCTCTCGTTGTACAAGTAGAACCCTACTCTTGCAGATCCTCATCTCTTCTTGAACCCGGTTCCTCTTTTATCTTCACTCAGCGCATTCTTGTTGCTCGTTTCATGGCATGACCATCCGCCATTGAGTTAGAGGATAGACTAGATCGCTCATACCGATGTCGTGAACCTCCCATTTCAATCTACACTTTGGTCCGCTCTACGGTCGACGGATCGGTCACATCGAGCACAGGAAGACGAGATGCCCGTCAGATCCCATTGCCAACCCCGGCAGCGCAACTCAGCTTGGAGAAACAGCTACAGCAGCTACAGCAGTAACGGCAGCGGAAGGGACAGTCAGCTTTGGATTGTCCAGGAGAATGGAGGTCACCACAGGCAGAAGACAATGGATTTCCCTGCCCCGAGAAAGCCCGCGTTGCCGTTAGGGCAGAGGCAGAAAAGATTACTTAGGGTCGACACATACTCGAGACCTGATCTTCATGATCGATATCTCTCCAGCGAGGAGGAAGCTTCACCGAGTCCCGATGAAAGCTTCGACATGGCTGCCGGGGAGCAGTCCGCCACACATGTTGAAGCCGATACCGACCGGGACACCGTCGATATCACACCCTTAGAGGCCGATGTCATGATCGGCATCGCCATCGTCGTCAATCTGATGAACGTGTGCAAGCCCAAAGTCATCGACATACCCCGGCTCGCTCCGATGCACAGACGGCGCAGCAACGACCCTACCCGAATCCCTCTCCGCCACCGGCAAGGAAGCGTGACATCCTGCTACTCGAGGTCCACCACTTCCTCGAAAGCGGTCAGAAATACCACCGAACCACTGGAGGCCCTCGAGGCCGAACAGGCTCCCAATCAGCCGGAGCTCGACAGTCCTCCTCTGCCTCCAATCCATCTCCCCACCCTTCCGGAAGCCGACCTCGCCATCGCACACGAAGCGGCCATGCTCGAGTTCCCGGGCCTCGACATACGACCCACGCCTTCCTACAGAGACTACGACCCTTATCTCCTCGACCCGCCACGGCTCTACCCTCAGTCTCAGCGTTCACGTCTGCGGGCCAGCTCCGGGGCCGGCTTCGTCTGGAGAGGAGGGTTGACTCGAAACGCCCCCGGCCGCGTCCCGATGAAGACCAAGAAGCTCTTACGACAGGCGAATGAGAGGTCTACGAAGCAGCATATCCCTGGGTTTTCGCTCCAGGAGGCACACGCCGCGAGGAGAACGGCAGTCGCGCGAGGGAAACCCGGCATCGGCAGCATTCTGGCTCTTCAATCGTGTGAAGATTTCTCGCTTCATTAGATTCTCTCGTTGTTTGGCTTGCTCGCTCGCTCATCCAGTGTTTCTACACATTCGCTCTAAAGATACCCACCCCTACGCTCGTTATATAATCACACTGTTTCTCGGACTTCGTCTGTCTTTTTTGATCTACACTGGACTCGCTCCTTCACTCCCAGAAGGAAGCATCTCGGCCTCGGCGAATATAGACTACTCTGATCACTAGAAACCATTCTCGGCTGATAGAATATGAAGGATTTCAAACCTACATTTTGACTATGCATCGATCCGTTTCTTGAACAGATGGCCAAGCTACATGAACCTACCTACCTACCTCCCTCCTTTACAATAGGTAAACATCGACTTGACTTTATCGATTCAAGTCCATGTAGTCGTACTCCAAGACGAACGTATCCAAAACCCGCCCGAGCCGCGGTATCTCCTGCCCCTGAATAACCGGAGGCAACGCTACGGATCATCTGCACCACTCAATACCTAATATCACCATAATACTATCAATATGCAAGGCCTTTCAAAACCCTGTACCTGCCGCCCCTAACGCAAGGTACTCCACATCCCGACCCCTGACCACGTGCGCCATCCGTGCCTTGAGCCGTTACCATTGCCAAATAACGTCAATTGGTAGGTTGGATTTACGTTCCCAATCTTCCCGTGAACCGGTCGGCCTTCTTGCGCACCACTGAGCGAAGCGGGTGGGGATGGAGGATCGATGCACGCACGCAAATACCTGCAAAACGTGCCTTGCGTCACGATGGGACTATGCGACGTAGGTACTGTATGTGCTGTACAAATTACCTTAGGCTTCGAGGTACAATGTGAGCGACTCTGATGGCGGGGCCGGGGAGGAAGTGGGGTTCCTTGGAGCGTCTGACCTTGGCGTTTTTCGTACTTGTGGGGCAGCACGTTTTTCGCCACCACAGATTGCGAATGGAGATGCTGTAGATGGTGGCTCGCTGGGAACAGCGGGGTGCTATGTATGTGCTGACTGGACCCCGGAGGTTCTAATATCAATATCCTAGGAGGACTGGGATGCTGCATATGGGAGCACGGTCGACGATCGACATCGAGACACCTGAAGAATATGACCTCAACGAAGCTGAGAGTAACGGGAAGACGTCCCGTTATCGGTGTATCAGACGTCTAAGTCGCTACAACATATACCTTCTGTACCTAGCTTGCCCTGAAAGATCTCCTGCAACTCCACACACGCGCATCACCAAACCCTTAGTCCCATCGATCCTCCTTCCTTCAAGTCAGACGAACTGCAACCCGGCTGCCAGCCCAAGCCGCTCCAATGGTGACTATCAATATCGCCACTCAACTCCCGCGGCCAACCCTTACTATAAAGTTACGAAGTATGATATCAAGAATGATCCATCTTCCCATCCAAGGACCATGGTCATACTAGCGATGCCAAGGCATCGGAGCAGCTTGGCTGCCTTCTCTGAACATGGAGCTGGGGTATAGCTACTGGCGACGGATTGGAGAAATGACTGTCTCGTACGCTCCGGAGACCTGAACCAGGTATGAGATGGTGGGCCCTGATGGACCATATGGCTCGGAGAGGAGGTCCTGTCGTTTCACGCTTCTCCACGAGTCTTGGCCGGCGGGGCAATCGTCTTTTCTTTAAGAAGCAGCTTCATTGTCAAATGAGGTTTTGTTCGTCTTCATTCTGTATTTCCTTCGGACTCATTCTTCATCATTCAGCTGTTGTACGCACTGAACCACGCGCTCCTCATCCAAGATGAAGTCCACTTCCATTCTCTCCACTCTCGCTTCCCTCTCCGTCATCTGTCTCCAACTGATTTCTGCCTCTCCAATCGATCGCAGAGGTATATCCTTCTCTTCTTCTTTGAGTACAGCACTCGTGCGAGAGCTAACAATCTACAGCTCTAGACCAACCCAGAGTGGACGAGCAGGCGGCAGTCATGAAGAGAGACCCCGCATCTGGTCTGGAAAACACTCCTGGGCCGTACAAGTTCCAACCGGCACCGGCGCCGGCATCGCCCCCTAGCTTGGAGAACACCCCTGGTCCTCATAAATCTCGACCTGCTCCTGCCCGCAGAGACGCTGAACCTGGGCTGGAAACCACCCCTCGGCCGTATAAGTTTGCGCCGGCGGCGCCTGCTAGCTTGGAGAGTACGCCTGGGCCGTATCACTTCCAACCGGCGCCTCTGACTTGATCTGGTCGCTGCCGGCTAGGCTCCCGTCCGAGGCTGCTGGCGACCTGGATGGGAGGAACGGGATGTGAGATGGTGGTGCACACATCGAAGGTCGGAAATGGTGGGAGTGCGGCAGGCGGATGTTCTTGTGAACCGCTCATCTGCAGGATCTTCTGGCACTGGACAGTCCGCTCAGAGCACGTGTATTCTATTCCATAATGTAAATAGTACGTTCACAATAGCCTCGAAGGCTTTTTTATTGACAGTCAGGTGGGGAATGGAATACTGTGACGAAGGCGAAATTGCGACAGATATAAAGATATGCAGGAGAAGACAGTGACGACAATAATAACCTGCCACGGGACCTGGACCAAGAAGGTTGATACCAAATCAGAGCGGACTGGATTCACTAAAAGAACTAGTGGAACACGAGAAATTGATTGCTACATTGCGTGTCGATACCGAAGAGCGCAAGGCGCCTCACAAACCGCTAGAGGCTGGCTGATAGACAGACCTGTGCACCGGAGGTCTCTCATGGCCGCGGCCTAAACTGCCTGCATGGAATATCTTCCTGCGCCGCTCATTTCGGGCTCGGTTTCAGCTAGACTCGTATTGGCATTGAACACCAGTCCTCTTCTAGCCTCAGCTGATATCCTATCTCCGTGCCGGGGGCACTTAAGCAGGACGATCTGACGGCGGAGCGGCCCACGAATGATTCGAGCGTGAGATTGGACCCAAGTCCTTTCGAACTGTACCTGGGGTATATGAAGACCGGTCCGAGGCTTCCGATCTGCCTCAATGCAGCACTTTCATGTCAATGAGCGGCGTGCATGATGGGTTCTGGCTACTGTGCTGGGTGCTGGGTGGATGTCTTCGCATATCCAATAGTCACATAACCTATCAAGCTAGGGTCCCGGCATGTTTTCTACTTCCAACACCTAATACTCAAGCCCATCGGCAGAGCTCAATGGCATCTGCCAATGACTGGCGCATGTTGTGCATGTAAGCCTCATGCTAACGACGAGTCCACTGCAGAACTGCTTTCTCCGGATGCAGCATCTGCAGCAACAGCCTCATCCCCGTATCCTTCCGGATCTGCTCCAAGAGCCGCGCTCGGGCCACGGCATCATCCTCGCCAGCCTGGGGGACCGGCTTCACCTTGAAGTCGCGGAACAGTCCCACCAGCACGCCAACAAACTCGACTTGAGAGAATTTACGTCCGGGACAGTTACGAGCGCCGCCGGACCAGCCAACGAAAGGACTGTTGCTCTTGGGTAGCTCTTTGAATTTCTCTGCACGAAATGCTGCATTGGGGCCGGACGCATTGCCGTTCGGTTGTGGCTCGGAGGTTATCCATCGCGACGGCTCGAATTCGAGCGAGTTTTTTCCCCAGTAGCGAGGGTGCGTGTGGAGTGCGGAGTAGTTCGGTATGATCATGGTGTTCTTGGGAATCATCACCGTGCTTCCACCGATCTTGAGAGGCTGTGGACTCGAGCCGGTGGATTTTGCTATGGCGACTGCTGTGTAGAGACGAACTGTCTCGAACTGGGCAATTCATGTTAGACGTCCCCTGTACTTAGGTTGAAGGCGACTTACTGTCACTGCCAAGCAGCGCTTGAGTTGTGGAAAGACTGCTTCGTACGAGGATTCTTCAGAATCGACACCGACTAGGACGGCATTGATCTCGTCCGCGATCCAGTTCTGGACGTCCGGCCGAGTCGCCAGCAGGGATATACCCAACGCTAAAGAATTGGCCGTTGCGTCATGGCCCGCAAAGTTGAACACGAAGATGTTGCCGTAGATTTCTTCTTCCGTCAGACCCTCCTGGTGGGACCCAGTGTAGGTATCTTTCTTGTTGGCATTGGCCTGCGAGGCACGTATAAGAGCGGTCATAAGATTGTTTTCCTTTTTCTCGCCACGGATGTTTGCTTGCTTCTCGGCCTCGTATGACTTGGTCATGTGCTCTTGGAAGACGAGGGTGGCTTGGTAGAGTTCTCTGAAGCTTTTTGGCAGCCACGGTTTACTCAGATTCTTCCGCCCTAGTATAAGCAAAGGGATGCAGCGATCAAGAATCACCCTGAGAGCTTCTCCGTAACTAGTCGAGTCCTCTCCTGACGACGGTCGAGCTTCTCCGGATCCTCGGAATGGATATGACTTGCCGAAGACTGCACCTGACATTACATGAAGAGAGACAGTCCGAGTGTCTGCAGCCACGGTATCGATAGAGGGTTTGGACGTCCAGTATCGGATCATGCCGGTAGCCTGGTGGATACTCTCAACCCAGACTCGTTCATTGACATGTTCGTTAAAACATGAAGCCGTAATTTTACGGTGTCGTTGCCATTGCTGTCCGTCGGTCTAAAAAATAAGCAATCGTGCTTTGGGAGAGAGAAGCCACTTACCGTTCCGAGATTTGGGCCGAAAACATTGAGCATTTCTAATGAACAGTCGTCAGTGCTTGCACCGAGGCATGGCGAACAAAAGTAAGGTGATATTCTTACCAGTTACTTCAGGTGGCCGAGGGAAGTCTACCCGACGTTGAAAGATCTCCGAGACCGCCTCCGCATCACATAGCTGAAGATAGTTCTTGCCAGGTGTGACAAATATGATTCCGTCGCCCAGCTCCTGATGTGCCCTGTAACGGTCCCAAATCTCCCATCCTCGCCAATTGAACCTGGTGAAGGTCCCGGAGCCAAAAGGTATGCGACGGACCAACTGCACGACCTTCCGGTCGATGATCATCCATAGTGGATGGCCACTGTCAAAGGGTAAAATGACAAGAGGCAAGCCAGTCTTGCGGGCAGCATTGTAGTTGATCAGAAGCCCATACAAGATATAGAAGAACGCACAGCCCGGCAGAAGAGCAAGTGCCACAAGCACAGCGGCAGATTCAGTGATCAGCATCTTGCTGACGATGAAGAAGAGACCTAGTTGACAGTATGGAGAAGAAAGAGCAACGCAGGAAGTGGTAGGAGGAACACGCAGCCAATCCGTGTGCCGCAAATCCTTCCCATTGATGCAGCGATACCATGTTACATGGGCCTTCTTTTCCGACTTAGCAGCGAATGGCGAGTGGTAAAAAGTTGGCTGAATGCAAGCGCGAGGCACAGTCACAGACTACCTATGTAAGGTATCTCAGCTTGAAGGGAGAGTTGCTGACAGAGCTTCCGCGAGCCGCCAGAGCATTAAACTCGCAGTATCGCATCGTTCTTCAAGTCAACTTTCGTTTTGAAGATGTGTGAATTTATTCACTCCGTTATAATCTTCAAGTGATCAAGTGATCAAGTGATCAAGTCTCTCTGAAAATAACAAGGTTACAATTGGGATGTTACCCGGATGTAGTTGATGCAGGCGTGGAAGAGTTTGAGGGGTTTGATCCAGAATAAGAGGCACAGCACGGTAGCGGGTCTGGTCGCAATCGATGTTCCATTACTTCGTACAATCTCTCTTCTGATTCTTCATCTCAACCGCACAGCAACAGTATGACAGCTCAAATGAAGCCAGGCTCAAGGATCCTCCAATATCTTACCCTCCGACCCAACGTCTCCTTCGACGACCCTGTCAGCCCAGACGGCAGACAGTGGGACTCTGCCCTCAAACACGTCACCCAGTCGCAAGGCTGGACCGATCTCAACTGGGGCAGGAGGCTCGAGTCGAAGGATGTGGTGGATATACTTATAAGTAAATTCCCTGCGATGTATCGACAGTCACAACAGTACTGGATTTTTCACACACACGCAGGGTGGAGAAGTCATCCCGACTTGCAACATTTCATGACGCACAACTACCGATCGTGGCTGAGCGCCATCGAGCCCTTGCTTCTTCTTGACGGCTCTTCGAACCCGACTCCCCCTCCCTACCTCCACAACTTGCACCCCGGCATGCCATACCTGGACCCCGGCGCTGTGAGCTCCATATATGAACTCGCTTTCAGTCCCGACCTCGATGCGGATATCAAGATAACGCTTGGCATCGAGAGGCAATTGTGTCAACAATTTTTCAACACGGCCGCAAAGAAGCTAGATGATGATGGCGATTTCTTTCACGGTCTTGATGCAGTCTGGGTGGAGCAATACCACCCAATTCCATCATCATCTCCTTCATCAACTACACCTGACTCGGCTATTGGTATGGAGCGGGGTGGAGAGAGTCAACAGAAGACTTTGCTGGTGGTCATGGAATGGGCGAGTCAAGAGGCAGAAGAGATGGTCTCGGACAGTGATAGGATAGAAGATATGGGCAATCCTTTCACGGTCGGAGAATATTTTGCAAAAGAGTTTTTGCTGAGGGCCAGCAGCTACGTGAAGCATCAGGTAGTTTTCGAAACTGTGATGGCTTGATGTGGAGCAGTTGAATGCAAATGAGAAATACTCTACATATGCGACAAGCTTTATGATTGACAAAGATCAAAACAAGGAAATCGTAGTAAATAGAATAAAATATGTAATGGGTACGAAGTCACCGTCGAGCTCACTGTCATTGAAACGTCGCCTTGCCTCAGCGTGCTCTAGAGACTGGCGATTGCATCTCAAAGCTGTCCAACGAATTCAACATGGCCTGCAGAGCATTACCATCGATGTGTTCGCGAAGCCATGGGGAAAAGAGAGGCTTCGTGCGCATTGCGTCGTACAGCTGTGCAGCAAATGGGTTGGATCTGATATTTAAGTAGGTCATTCTGTGCTATAACTCGCACTGAACTCAGCCTACACTATAGCTACCGTCTCGCACAAAAGCTGATAGCTAACTCCAATCCTACTTCATTCCACCACCCTTGATCCTTCATGCCAAAAGTCCTCAGGCAAAGACCCTTACTCTCACATACAGTCTAGACAGCAATTCTCTGCAGATGGGACCGTAGTCCATCCACACCCACCTCCCGCAGAGGCACAATAGTTAAACTGGCCGCAAACGCACGGGTAGCTGGGGTCCATGGGTTTGCTCCTATACGAAAAATCGTCAGCCTCGTTTCACTTCCATGCGGGTAGGTAGAGAGAGGGCGCTTACACTGAAGTGCAGGAGAAGACGGGTGAGGAAGTGGTGTGAAGGGTAGTGGGTGGCTTCGTTGTTGAAGGTTTTGTAGTACTGGCAGGCTTCGATGGACCGCTGGTGGAATCAGGCGGCGGTTTTTGTGTTGATGACGGGGACGCCTGGGCCGAAGATTTGGTAGCGGATGCGGTATGGCTTGTGCTTGAAAGATCTCCGTTAATAGAATTGGCTGCAAACTCGGAAGCGACGGCCGCGGAGACAGAGGCAAAGGGCACGGTGTCTGAGACTTCGCTGTGGATTTCTATGGTTTCAATGATGTAGGTAACGCTGCTGCCAGATTTCGTGGTTGTCGCTGTTTTGCCTGTTGCACTACACGCTCTGATGGTGGAGTAGCACGTTGTGCTACAGGATTGCGAGAGGCCAGGTTTCGTGCCGGTGGGTGCTGGGCAGATGACGCTACAATCTGAGGCAGTCTGGGTATGTGCGCAACTGGCGGAGGAGCTGGTGATGGTGCTGGTGCTTTTGCTGTTCCTATTGCTGTTTTGTGGATTGCTGCTCGGGGGATTCTTGTTAGGCGGTGGTGGAGGCGGTGGTGGAGGTGGTGGAGGAGGCGGTGGAGGAGGCGGTGGTGGCGCTCCTCCACCGCCTCCTCTTGAAGGCGGGGTCGGCAAGACAGGCACATGAAAGCCGGCGGGTACGCTGGGAATCTGCCACCCAAGCCCGCCGGGTCCGACAACAACAGGCACAGTACTTCCGCCAGGGGCAATAAGACTTGTGGTCATTGTCGACATCAAGGAAGAAAACTGGCTGTAGGTTTTCGGTGTGAGAGTTTAAGAGGAATAGCAGGCTTCCACTTGTTCCAACAATGATGGTGGTGCTAGGCCCTTGATCACTCGAAGATCTGGAAGCCGGACTTCTACCAGTTGAACCAGCGCCGGTTGAGCCAGCACCAGTTGGACCAGCGCCAGTGAAGCCTTTGCCGGTTGAGCCAGTGCTAGTTGAGTCAACACCAGTAGATTTACCACTGGTTGAGCCAGCACCAGTTGGACTAGCGCCAGTGGAGCCCTTGCCAGTGGAAACAGCACCAGTAGATCCACCGCTGGTGGACGGGCCGGCGCATGTACCTGGAGAATCCTTCGTTATTGTTACCGTAACTGTCTCTGGGCCCAGAGATCGCGCTTCGAGAGTTGGAGAGCGAGGTAGCGTTGCAAAAGTTGTGGGAGTGTTATCCACAATAGCTCGAAGTTCTCGGATGCTTGAAGGCGTCACGTCTCGTTTACCATGGGAGGGAGAAGCTTTCGGAGCTTTCGGAGCTTTGGGCCCAAAGTCATTAGTAGCCTGGGCAAGACCAACGACCCAAGCGTTCTTGTTGGCTAGTGAAGCCATGGCGTAGTACGTCCAGGTGTCTGCGTTCTGCTGTGCTTTGGAGGGGTCGAGATATGTTGTCAAAAGGACGCCGTTCACCATGTACCCTCCGGCGATGTCAACGGTACGCAGCCGGCAGTGAGTCGCCTCGTGTAGTAGGACTGCGCCGGTTGAAGCAAGAGTGTCTAGCGAAGTCCCAATGGTCTGCTCGGATGTCGGCATGGTCCGGTGGACTGGTTCTCGGAATGCATCAGGGCAGAGGATAAGGTGTTTACCGCCCGGCAGAGAAACACCCTGTGCAATCTTGCCTCCGGGAGTTTGACAGATATTGGTTCTGTGAGGCGTCATTTCTCCATCCAAATAGAAGGGCCTTCGGCAGGGTTGTAGCGGCCTTCTTTGGCATGCCATTGACCATTGTTCTTAACGGGTTGACCCTTCCTCGGGCCTTCTTGAAAAGTCGTTACCCATTCAAAGGCTGAGCCATCGCAATAAAGGGCTAATTCTATCGTTTGAGCTTCAAGAAACCTCAGAAGTTGTTTATACTTGAGGTGTATAATCTGGCCAAGCGGAGTCCCAAAGTACACTAGCAATGTGGCTTTCCCGAGCTCGCTGGTTGGGCTTCCAGCTTCGAGATTGGCCATTGCAGCTTTCACGAGAGAAATGGAGTCGTCGCCAGCATCGTTGACCCGGTCAATCACAGAATCGCAGCTGGAATCAACCCATCGGAATCGAGTCTTGGCATTGAAGGTTGCGCCAGCGCAATGACTGACAATACCAAGAATGATGGAAATGATGGAGAGAAGATAAAAAACGGGGTGAGAGTGAGAAGGAATCATGGTTGGAGAAGGCTGATGAGCATAGAAACCGCATTGCTGAATGGTGTAGGGCCCTTTATATACACTTGAGACATGCGTAAAGAGGGAACAAAACAGGCGACTGACAATCTCGACGTTGGGTTTGTTGGATTGTTGGAGTCATAATCCAGGAAGCTGTTCTCAGATGAAACCAAACTTTGGAAGATGCATGACGGCACAGCAAAGTTGGAGGCAAGTGGGCCTCCAACAAGTTACAATCAGCACTCATCACCAATACACTGCCTCGCGACGCAATCGGCAGCTCAGGAATCTATTCCGAGTTGCATTCGGAAATCTGTTGGATGAGTGAGTGTTGCGGCAGAGTTGGGGAGTTAGACCCGCAAGGACTTACCAGCAGTAGGTACTCACACCAACACCAGTCCGACACCACTCCGACACCAGCTTGTTGGCAGTACCTTCAGCTGTTGGTGTTATCTTTAAGCTCCATTGCTATGTCAACACACATCATGCAACCTTCCCTTAAATCGTAGAAGTCCTTGTGTCCGAGATGGAATGACCGCTTCTCAAGATGAGGAGGGAAGCTGTACCTCAATACCGCAAAATGAGCTCGACAATTGTAGAATAATGAAAGATGGGACAGCGTATTCCTATAAGGCAGACACATGCTATAGGCAAGGATCCCAACCCAGGAAAGATCCAAGCGGGGAGAGATGCATTGGCACGAGACATCAAACACAGGAATGAGCAGCGAAAGCCAGAGTCCGGGATGGGCCCAGACTGCAAAAGAAGGCTGTGAAGGAGCCTGTAGATTTCGCTGCCAACTACCAATCAAGGTAGGGCAACCTCAGCCCGAGGGTGCGTGCTGTCGACTGAGCCGCACGGGTCCCCCTTTACCCCATCTGTTGTTTGTCGGCCCCTCGATGATCCTAGCATTATTATGAATCAGCCATCGTGGCACGGGTTTCACAGTGCCGCCGCCCTACATATTTTGGGACTACACGGCAAAGCCGAACAGGGACAGGTGTCTTTCTCAGCCTCCGGCCAACAATCTCATTGTTGGTTCCCTTATAGAGCTTTTTGATGATAATCGTGAAAGACCAACAGTCGGAGCCTGGAGGCAAAGCTCCGGCAGATGATATTGATCATCAAATGAGTTTAGAGAACCTTGAGAAGATATCTGGTGACTACAGTTGTTGTTGTTATCTTACAAATGTGCAAGACTACCTTACCTTACTAATGTGAATCAGTCTGTGATATCATTGCTTACTCATCTCTTACTAAGCACCCCTATTTATGTCTTAATCATCATTTTCTATATATACTTTACATAGCATAAACAAAAAGAAACAACTTTCTACAGATCAATTCACATCTAATAGCATCAAAGATTTAAAACACACTTTTAAGCAACTCTGAAACTTAAGCTTCAATCTAAGCTGATTTAATTTATATTCTGATTATAAAAGTTCTAATGCAATAATGCATAAATTACATATTCACTTTCTTTTCAGTGCTCATCACTACTTCAGCATTGAGACTATAGAATAAAGAGACAAATTCTTATATTATATTGTATAAAGAAAAGTTCTATCTCTTTTATATTGTAATATGTCTGACAGTGATTTGAATCAAATTAGAATTAATTTATTAATTAATATCTTCAATCATTTACAATCTCTCAGTATAAAGCTCAACTCTATTTCTATAATGATAAATAAATTCACTATTATTAATTAGTCATCAGTGTCAGAAATGACTTCTTGAGTCAATTATAAGATAATGATAAGTTAAATTGCATTTCTTTAAACTTAATTAAGAAATATTCATACTAATTAATTAATCTCTATGTCTGAGACTACATTCTTATTTAGTGCAGCTTCAGAAATTCAAGAAATATTTAATGTAATAATGTCTTTCTCTACAGTGATGTTCAAGAATTCTTTGAAGATGAAGACACTGTCTATTTATAAGAATAGTTAAAAAGTAGACACTGCAGAGATGTAAATTTTTAAAATGAAAGCTTATTTTCAATTTTATAAAATGTTGATGAACTGACTTCTGAGTGATGAAGTAAAAATTATTATTATGATCAGTTATTTAAAAGATACTGTCAAAGTATAATGACTTTAAAAAGAAAAACAACTTTAAGCTAAAGAAAATCTGTTAAATATTAGATCTCAAAATATAAACAACTTCTTTTTAGCATTTTTACTGATCTTTGAAATCATTAATGAAATAAAACATCAACATTGTTGTTATGAGACCTTAAAATAAACAAAATCAGTTTGACAATATAAAGTAAAGTTTATAAAAATTGTGCAACTTCTTTAATCTATATCAGTCAAATATAAACAAAAACAGCAGTTCACTCAGAATTTAAAGTAAAAGATTTAATTTAAACTCTGAAAGTATTTAGAGACTGAAGCAACTACTTTTAATAAATTAATTTAATGAGCTAATTGAATTAAACAAAATCTTTAAAAAATACATAATAAAAATCATCTTAATGTCTTTAATGACTCAAATTTGAATCATAACAACTCATTAAATAATTCTTAAGATCAATCTCAAAGTTATAAAAGATCAATTACATTTAAATTAAACAAGTCAAATATGAAAGCTTATTGAATCTGATGTAAAAAGAATAAAGTGTACTTTCATTATGAAAAGTTTTTGCATATAGTTAAAGACTGCTGAGACAACAAGAATACTGATAAGAGTAAAGATAAGAGCAAGAATAAGAATAAGAAAGAAAATAAAGATAAGAAGAAGTTAAAGATTGTTGAAGTTAATCTGAATAATTTGAACAATTTGAAAAACTAAAGTCATTTATAAATATAGAAGTGTTCATAAACAAGTTAACAAAAGCTTCTATTCAACTCAATAATGATTTAAGTGAAGCATTTACACTGAATGACCTGAAATTCTTATTATTAAGTATAATCTTTAATTAAATCAACACTCTCAATTTGAATGCATATATTCTTGCAGACTGCATTTGAGACAAACTGAATAAGATAAATGTGAAAGTATTAATTGATTTAGATATAAATTAAATATATATCTTCTCAATAGTTGTCAATTAAATGTTAATTGATAGTCAATATGAAATTAAACTGCTTAAAATATTTTTGCTAAACAGACAGATCATTTAATCAATCATAAAGCTAATCTTTCATCTTAAGATAAATAGCTTTCAGCAACAATTAAAAGCATAAATTGTGAATCTTTAAGAAGATAATCTCATTCTGAGATTAATCTGACTGAAAGTCACTAATTTTCAGATTGATTGAGTTATGAACTATATAATGATTTAAGATTAATAACAGAAACATCATTATCTGTTCTTAAAAAAGTGATAACAAGCTGTAAACAGATCAACATTAAATGTGATTGAAGAGTGTATAGCTATAAAGACACTTTGAAATTGCAGAACTGTCAGACACTTATTAGTAATTTAATAAAACTTAAAGAAGTCAGAAGCTGAATTGTTAGCTATTATGAATGAATGACAACAAGTTGTAAATGAGTTAATATTAAATGTAATTGAAGAGTGCACAGCTATGAAGACACTTTAAAATTACAGAACTGTCAGACACTTACTAGTAATTTAACAGAACTCAAAGAAGTCAGAAGCTGAACTGTTAGCTGTTATAAATGAATGATTATGAGTTATTATTAAAGAGTTTCAATCTGTATTTAGATTGACTTTATCAGATGAATTATCATCTAAATAAGTGTTTAAACATAACATTGACATCAATGATGTTAAGTTTGTCAATATAAATGCTTATTCTCTGTTACAGCTACAGCTGAATGAACAAACTAAACAGATAACAGAGCTACATGATAAAGATCTGATTTGTAAGTCTGTAAATTTATAAAGTTTCTTGATTCTGTTCATTAAAAAGAAGAAGAATACATGATGAATGTATATTGATTACAAAGCATTAAATAATGTTACTGTTAAGAATGAAATGAATGAGAAACTTTATTCAGTTATCTATGATGATTAAAAGTTACAAAGTGCAGAGCTTAATTATTCTGTCTGTAAAAAGAAGCTATTGATCATTAAGCATGCACTTTGAACTTGACAGTACTATATTAAAAATGATTATACTATGACTATCATTATGAATCACAAAGATCTACAATATTTAAAGAATACACTGTATCTGTTTAAATGACTAGCTTAATGAATTGATAAATTTCAGCAGTATAATCTTAACATTTAATATTGACCTGAAGCTCAGACTGTTGTATCAGATTTGATTAATTATTAACTTAATTTCATAGAAAAAGACTCAGCAAATAGAGTATTCTTAGATGCTCTGTGAGAACTAGATAATGTGAAATGAAAGAAAGCAATGATATTATATTTGAAAGATGATACAGAATCTGAAAAGTCACTGCTTTGCAAGCATGTGTGTAAGAATGATGTAGTGAATCAATTTTAACTGCATTATAATTTGAAATTGAATGATCTGTATTTGATTTAAAAGTAAGACAATGATGAAGTGTCATTTTTACAGTTTCAGTACTGTGCAGACTTTTTGAAACATATGTACAACTAAACAGAGCTCATTATATCTATTGTATAAGATAAACTCATAACTATTAGATGACTTAAACAATCTCTGATTGCTGAGAAAAACTGACTTTGAAGATCAGTTAAAATGAGTTGAGCAGATATAGATAGTTTGAGTAACTGTTAATAAAATTGTTTTATGAAAGACTATTGAATCAAAAATGATTCATAATGAAACAATGTAATTAAGCATTATAAAGAAAGAAGACTGAGTGTTTATATAAAATGAAGAGTCTCAGAAGTTTAAAGTTAAATGATTTGAGTCTTATAAGATATTGAAAACTCATTTATTAGAAATTTATGCATTAAAAATGCTTACAGAGCATGTTTTATGAAATTTAATTCATAATAATCAGTTTGTAAAAGCACATATCTTTGATGTCAATGAATTTTGAGCTAATTCAGAGCTGCAAAGCAGTCTGAAATGAGTTAAACTATCTGTGTAGTAATTAAGTTTTAAAGTTGACAAAATTCTTAAACAAAAAGAGTCATCATTGTCTTTTTATAAAGAACTCTTGATCATATCTTGAATCAAATGAGATTGCAGGCAAAAGAAAGAGCTATATAAGCTTTTAGTAAAGAAGAAAGAAGATCTTTCTTAAAAGACAATTTATAAAATATAAAAATGTTATGAATGAATAAACTCATCTATATTCTTGTTACAGAACATTTCAAAAGCACACTGAAGTATTGTTTCTTCTGAACTGATCTTGACTGAAGTGAGTGATGTAATGAACACATTACAGAAAATTATTGAAAGCTGAAGAAATGCTGATGACTTGACTTTAACACTCATGATGAAAGAGAGATGTAATTGAGAAAAAGTGAAAGTCTTGACATCACATAATACTGAGAAAAAACTGAATGATTAAAAATAACTCAGTAAAGATTTACAACAACAACATGATGAGTTGAAGTCAAAGTAAACAAGAAATAAAGTTAAAAAGAAAGATTAAAAAGTCTTAACTTCAGTAATGATTGACAGTGATTTGATAACAATTTATGAAAGAAATATGAGCTCATATAATCTACATAAAAGACTTAAGAAAAAGATTCTTATAGATTAAAAGATAATAGTATCAGGAGCAAAGCAATTTCATTAATTATCTATTTATTAAAAAAAAAAAAGTCATGAACTGAGCATAAACTGTATTTAAAACAAAACTACTATTTACTGCAATGATGCAACAGCAAGTGAAAACATAACTGATGTAAATGAGACAGTAGTGCAAGCAAAGCAATAAACACATCAATGTTAAGTTTTTTAGCTCAACAATAAAGAATCTTAGCAGTTATTTTTAATTTATTTACAGTGCTTGAAACATTCTCTGCTGACAAGTAATCATAGTTAACAGAGAGTGTAATGTCATCAATGATGACAGTGAGAACAGCAGATAAAGTGACAACACAATGATGATAAGAAGTTGCTGAGTTAACAGATAAAGAAAATTTGAACTTTACACAATTTAGAACAATAAGCAGTCATCATATTAATATAAATTTATATTTATAAAAGCTGCACTGAATACTCTGTGCATCTCAATGACAGTTTGTACATAAACTACAGAGAAAATAACAGTCATTGAATTTGATCTGAATATATATTGTAAATGATTCATCTTTATGCATACAGTTGTTGCAGATGATCAGCTCACATTTCTTACAAATATAAATGATAATGACTTTACAATATGTTCAGTGAGCACAAAAACAATTCAGATTCATATTAATATGCAGAATTAATTGTTAAATTATCAGCAACATTTTAAGCTTAGCTCTGAGTCAATTCTTTAATGACAGATCAGTCAGAGCATTAAGTAATGAGAAGTTAAGCTGATCAGTAGTTAATTTGTTAAAGAGAGAAAAGAAAGCAGTATTAAAAGCAGAATGCTTATTCAGCTTTATGTATTGTTAATCTTTAAATTAAAATTGAGATGACAATATATTGAGAAAAGAGTTTTGCAAGCTTTTCTTAAAATAAAAATGATCAGTAGTCTTGTAAGTGCAATTAAAAGCAGACTTCTTTTAGTTTAAGTTGTTATTATTTGTATCTGATGATGAAGTGACAGCAGCACAACATGAAACACAGATCTTAAGAAATGATCTATGAAACATTAATGACATGCTGTGAACATATTATGAAAGCTTACATGATGATAAAGTGAATAAAAAATTGATAAGTTGATGAAGTAGCAGTTAAAAGTTGAAGTGTGATTGAAAACTAAAGAAAGAAGAAGAGAATTTCTTTTAAGAAGTTGTAATTAATGATATAGGCAGATAGTGTGAACAGTGAATAATTTATCTTATTATTATGATGATAATGATCTGCACTTCTAGCTGCTTTTGAACAACAATAGTGATGTGAAGTGAAGTAAAACAATGTGAATGTGAACTGCAGACAGAAATTTTACAGAATGTTAAGTAAATCTCTGCACTCACATCAGTGAACTGTTGTGATTATGCAGTAGAAAAGAATGTAATATCATTGCTTACTTATCTCTTACTAAGTGTCTCTATTTATGTCTTAGTCATCATTTTCTATATATACTCTACATAGCATAAACAAAAAGAAACAACTTTCTACAGACTGATTTACAGGTTCATAGAAAGTTGTTTCTATTTATTTACACTATGTAGAACAGAAAAACACCTTCTTCAGCTCAAACTGAATTTTTAAAATAACTTTATCAAAACTGCATTAAATAAGCTCAAAATCTAGTTAGTAACTTATCTCATTGTGCACTATAACTTAATATAGAACATAATGTCAGGATTTTTTTGATCAGTTATGAGCATACAATTCTCATCTTTATCAGAGCACATCACTCAATTAAAACATAAAGTAATTCAACTTCAGATCTTTATGAATTTAAAGATCAAGAATAACAAGTTTAAGAAGATTCTTCAATGATTTTACATTAAATTTTTCATCAGATCTGTTCAGAACTTCATGAAAAGAGTTTTGAATTAATTTGAAACAGCTTAAATTGCAGTGAATCTGAAAGCTTTATAACAAATTATGAATACTGTGCAACACAATATTACAGTCACAAAAAACATTCTAGAAATTCTCATTAGCAGAAACTCTGCATTGCAATTCTTTATCATTACAGAATATAGATATTATCATTACATAAAGTTAAGAGGTAAAAAGCTGTCTTGTTAAGTAAGTGAGAGGTCTTAGCTATATAGTCATCTGACTATTACATCATAATGACAGATAGACAGAAGCAATTTCTCATAATGGTGAATAAAGCAAGATTGAACACCTAAATGAAAAGAAATGATGAAAGATATTGAAAGAAAGTAAATATTCATGCTATACTATATCATTTAGTGAAATCTCTAAACTATGTTGTCTATGAGCACATCTTGATCAAGAAAGTTACAGAAGAAGTAAAAAGAATGTTAACTGCAGTCAATATAAACAGAGTTTTCACTCAGTCTTTAATATTAATTTTACTTCACTTTATAGAAGTAGTTAAAACATCACTTCTCAACATTCTTACTTCATAAGACTGCATCTATTGACTCTTACTGACAACAAACATCATGTCATGATATCATTATGTACTCATATCAAATCATAGCTGAATTTCTTATGCAATAATTGATAAGCAAAGTACTATATAGACAGTCTTTGCATACAAATCTTTTAAGTTTCTTAATTATTAATCTTCATCAATACAAGACTTTAACATCAAAACTTCATTGAATAGTTGTTGTATCATAGTGTCTTACATTGTTACATATCTTACTCATCAATCTCTTATAAATAAGAAGCTCATGAATTCACAATTTTAACAACTCTATCTTTTTAAAGAGTGACAATTCATTACATTGTAATATGTAGATTAAAAGTCAGCAAAATGAAACAGAATCATTCTTTAATTATATTAAGATTTAAGTAATCTCTGAAGAACAGAAATCTGCAGAGATTCAGACTGCTATTTAAATTGTAAAGAAGAAGAATTAATATTTAAATGAACAGATCTGTCTGACTGAAATTAGACAGATTAATGATGAGAAAAGATGATAATTTATGAAAATTAATTGTGAACTGCAAGTATTTAACATGCATAATGAGATTGACAAACTTCTAAAAGATAAAGACTTTTAAGTTTCATTTAAGAAAAAGCTGCATACAGAATCTTCTTATGCTCTTATTAACTCTTTAAATTTAATGAAGTGACATGCAGTCAAAGTCTTGTATACACTTTCAGTAAAATAAACACAATGACTAAAGAACTTACTCATATATAATGAGAAGTTCATTCATAAACATACTAAATTTATACACAGTGCTGTAACAGCATTCTGCTTGATTTCTGAAAACTTCTTTAATAATTACAATAAAATTCTCTTTGTCATGCAGTTCTTAATAGAAGAACCTTGAGATGCATAATTTTATCACATTAATGAGAATGAACTTTTAAATAATAAATCATAAATATTCTTTTTAAAGTTTCTGCTCAATCTTGTTGAGAACTCAGTGAACTGTGAGCTTAGCACAGTACAGAAATACTTAAAAGTTATATATTATTATTTGTTCTATTAACTCCCTATTCAGTCCCTATCTAGGTCTATGAGGGCGAAGCGCCTTTGCAAAGGAAAAACCCAAATGGAAAACCTTAGTCCCGCCCCGCAGGCGCTCCGC
>JAABUY010000284.1_pt1 | contig 96717 bp, 93 predicted proteins | sample 5560271 | NCBI WGS metagenome assembly JAABUY01 (sample SAMN10711886, study PRJNA513374) | rock metagenome | isolation source: Antarctica rocks | place: Antarctica: Victoria Land, University Valley | reverse complement strand
CCGGCCGGAAGGCCAGCAGGAACACCCGCCATCGCTGTCGATCCCAGAAAGCCCAACCCGCGATATAGAGACTCCAGACGCTTAAATGAACCGTATTGTCCTTAAGGGAGGGTTTCCAAAGGCCTCAGGCCTTTGGCGGGTCTGGGCAGAGCCCAGCCTTGCTTGCTGACAGGACGATGTCAGAGGCTTTTGACGTTACCAGACGACGACCTCACTCGGCCGCGAGATCGCGCTCAGGAACCCGGGTCGGTGTCTGGCGTACCGCTGGACGTGCCAGGTGCGTGTTCGACGTTCTCGGCGCCTGCGCGCGACCCGCCGAACTTGTCGGCACCCCCGGCATCCGCCGCACCGGGCTTCTTGTGGTTGCCGGTGTTCTGCTGATCGTCGGTGTGCTCGATCGTCTCTTCCGTGTGGGGCTGCTTCATCGTGTCCTCCTGCTGCTGACCTGAACGCACGGGGCTGCGCAGGTTGCACCTGACTCCGGCCCATGGCGGTGTGCCACGCGCTCGTTGCGTCGCGGACCGGGATTCAGGTCGGCGCGAAGCTCTGCACCAGGCTGCCGCACACCAGCCGCCAGCCATCCACCAGCACGAAGAAGATCAGCTTGAACGGCAGCGACACTGCCGCCGGCGGCAGCATCATCATGCCCAGGCTCATCAGCACGCTGGACACCACCAGGTCGATCACCAGGAACGGCAGGTAGAGCAGGAAGCCCATCTCGAAGGCGCGGCGCAGCTCGCCCACCATGAAGGCCGGCACCAGGGCGCGCCACGGGGTGTCCGCGGCCGTGGCCGGCTGCGGCAGATGGCCGAGATCGAGGAACAACTGGAGGTCGGCGTCGCGCAGGTTGGCCGTCATGAAGTGGCGGAACGGCTCGGCGGACAGCCTCAGGCCCTCCATCTCGCCGATCCTGCCGTCGGCGAGCGGCATCAACCCGGCGGTCCAGGCCTGGTCCAGCACCGGCTGCATGACGAAGAAGGTCAGGAACAGTGCCAAGCCGATGATCACCGTGTTGGGCGGCGTGCCCTGTGCGCCCAGCGCGCCGCGCAGCAGCGACAGCACGATCACGATGCGGGTGAACGCCGTGACCATCACCAGCAGGCTGGGTGCCAGCGACAGCACGGTGACCAGCGCGGTGATCTGCACCAGCCGGCTGGTCGCACCCGCCTGTCCCGCCTGTCCCAGATCGATGCTGAGCGACTGCGCATGGGCCGCGAACGGCAGCAGCGCGAGCAGCCCCGCCATCAGCCCCGCCTTCAGCCCCGCCTTCAGCAGAGTGCGGCGGCTCACGGCCTCGTCTCCGGCAGCCACCCGACCACCACGGAGGAGTCCGGGCCGGTCAGCAGCATCACCGTCCGCCCGTCGACCACCACCAGGTGCAGGCGGCGCTTGACGTCGAGCGACACGGACTCGGTGATCGCCATGCGGTGCCCGGCGCGCGTGCGCGCGGGGATGCCCAGCAGCCGCGCGCCCCGGCTGGCGACCAGGATCAGCGCCACCACGGCGCACAGCGCGGCCAGCGCGGCAAGGGAAGGGGTCAGCGGGGTGGTCGGGACCATGGCGCGGCCTTTTTGGCGGCGGGTTGAGGAGGGTGGCTCAGTCGGGTGTCGGCGGGTCCAGCACGGCGCTGGTCCGGTCGACCTCCGCCCGCAGGGTCAGCAGCAGGGGACGGAGTTCGAGGCCGAGTGCGGGCGGAAGGTCGAGGGCACGGGCGCAGAACTCGCCGACCCTGTCCTGCATCCCGCAGAGATCGACGTCGCGCCCGGCCTCGATCAGGACCCGCGCGGTGGACAGGCAGGCGATCAGCTGCGTGCCAAGACGGCGCACGGACTCCGCCGCACGGCGGTCGGCCGGCCCGTCGAGCGCAGGGAAGATGGCGTGCAGCGTCATTGGCCCCATGACACCCCAGGCGGATGAAGGCCGCGTTAACGCCGCGATTTACCGTTTGCTAACCAGGCGGTGCGATGCTCCGGGCCGGACAGATCGGAGCTTGCCATGGACCCCGCCGACATCGGGCTGTTCAGCCTTGCCGAACGCCGGCTCGCCTGGGTGGACCAGCGCCAGGCGCTGCTGTCGCAGAACGTCGCCAATGCCGACACGCCTGGCTACCGGAGCAAGGACCTGACGCCGTTCGCGGCCCATCTCGGCCGGCTTGGGCTCAGCCCGTCCGGGGGTGGGGGCGCCAGCCTCGGGACCTCGGTGTCGGCCCTGGGCATAGGCACCGACCGGGCGCACGAACGCGCCGTCGACGGCAACTCCGTCGGCCTGGAGGACCAGCTCGCCAAGATCGCCGACTCCGACGGCACGCAGCAGCTCGTGACCGGGCTGTATCACAAGTACATGGGGCTGTTCATGACCGCCCTCGGCAAGTCCTGAGGACATCGGACATGGACCTGACCACCGCACTCAGCATCTCCGCCCGCGGCATGGACGCGCAGACCTCGCGGCTGCGCGTCATCGCGGAGAACCTCGCCAACCAGGACACCACCGGCAGCGCGCCGGGCGTCGATCCCTACCGGCGCAAGACCGTGACGTTCGAGCAGCATCTCGATCCGGCGCTGGGCGCGTCCACGGTCGGGGTGAAGAAGGTCGGCACCGACCGCTCGGAGTTCCCGACGAAATACGATCCGTCTAACCCGTCCGCCGACGCCCGCGGCTACGTGCGCACGCCCAACGTCAACAGCTTCGTGGAGATCATGGACATGCGCGAGGCGCAGCGTTCCTACAGCGCCAACCTTAACGTGATGCAGGTGTCGCGCGGCATGTTGACGCGCGCCATCGAGATGCTGAAATGAGCACGGTCCAGCTCGCCATGCGCGCGGCCGATGCGGTCGGCGCCTACAGCCGCGTCGACTCGGGAAGCACGGGCTCGACCGGTGCCGTGGGCTCCACCGCGGCGTCGGGATTCGGCGACATGCTCGGCCGGGCGGTGCAGGGCGCGGTGGATGCCGGCCATGCCGCCGACACGCAATCGATGCAGGCCATCGCCGGCGGCGGCAACATCACCGACGTGGTCACCGCGGTGTCGAAGGCGGAGCTGGCGCTGCAATCCACCGTCGCGGTCCGCGACCGCGTGGTGCAGGCGTACCAGGACATCATGCGCATGGCGATCTGACGCAGCCAGCCGACGCCAGTCCGACGCTCTCGGCAAAACGCCAGGAGGCACGATGCAGGAAACCGACGTGGCCGTCGCGTTGCACGACGCGGTGATGGTCGCCCTCAAGCTCGGCGCGCCGCCGCTGCTGGCCGCGCTGTGCATCGGGCTCGTGATCTCGCTCGTGCAGGCGGTGACCCAGATCAACGAGGCCACCCTGGCCTTCGTGCCCAAGGTCCTGGTGATCGGCGCCGTGCTCGCGCTGCTCGGCCCGTTCATGCTGACCACGCTGAGCGGATTCACCCAAGGGTTGTTCGACCGCATGATCGTGGTCGGCAGCCAGTGAGCGTGCCTTCCGCCCGGCCGCGTCGCGCCGCGCCATGACGCCCGACGATGCCGCGCTGGTGCAGGCGCTGCCCGGCTGGGCGTTCGCCTTCGTGCTCGTGCTGTCGCGGGTCAGCGCCGTGGTGCTGCTGCTGCCCGGCATCGGCGAGAGCGAGCCGCCCGCCATGCTGCGCGCCGGCCTGACCCTGGGCATGACCCTGCTGCTGCTGCCGGTGGTGGCGCCTCTGGTGCCGGCGGCGCCGGGCGACATCTGGCGCGACCTGCTGATGGTGGGCGCCGAGCTGCTGGCCGGCGGGCTGCTCGGCTGGCTGGCGCGGCTGCTGGTGCTGGCCCTGCCGATGGCCGGCAACATCATCTCCTACATGATCGGCCTGTCCAGCGTGCTGCAGCCCGACCCGCAGCTCGGCCAGACCACGGTGCTGGCCAAGGCGCTCGGCCTGGCCTCCACGGTGCTGGTGCTCTCCACCGGGCTGTACGCCCTGCCGATCGCAGCGCTCGCGGGAAGCTACCGCCTCGTCGCCCCTGGGCACCTGCTGCCGATGGCGGACACGACGCAGGCCGTCGTCGCCGCGGTGGCGGAGGGGTTTGGCCTGGCGATGCAGCTTGCGGCGCCGCTCGTGTTCGCCGGCACGCTGTGGCAGCTCGGGCTGGCGCTGTGCGCGCGCCTGGTGCCGAACCTGCAGATCTACGTGGCCGCCGTGCCGGGGCAGATCGCCGGCGGGCTGCTGCTGCTCTCGCTGCTGCTGGTCGGCATCGTGGGCGCGTGGGGCGAGGCGGTGCGCGCCGGCTTCCTGCTGCTGCCCGGACACTGAGGTGGCGGAGGCCGAGCGCGAGGACCGCACGGAGGCCGCCAGCCAGAAGCGGCTCGACCAGGCCCGCGAGGAGGGCCGGGTCGCCATCTCGCGCGAGGTGCCGCACCTGGTCGGCCTGGGGGCGGCCACCCTGATGCTGGTGATGCTCGGCCCGCAGCTTGGCCGCAGCGTGATCGCGCTGGAGCGTTTTCCGCTGCGGCTCGATAGCTTCGACGCGGCGCAGGCCGGCCCGGTGCTGCGGCAGGCGATGCTGGCCGGGCTGCTGGTGTGCGGCCCGCTGGTCGCGGCGGTGCTGGTGGCCGGCGTGTCGGCGACGCTGCTGCAGACCGGGCTGGTGCTGAACACCAAGGCGCTGATGCCGGACCTCGCGCGGCTGGACCCGCGGCGCGGGCTGAAGCGAATCGCCGGCAAGGACAGCCTGGTGCAGGCGGCGCGCTCCGTGGCCAAGCTGGCGATCCTGGCCTGGATCTGCTGGCACGCCCTTCGCGGCGAGCTTCCTGCGCTGGGCCAGGCGCAGTTCTGGTCGCCGGCGCTGCTGGCGGAGCGTCTGCTGCGCGCGGTGCTGCACATCCTGATGCTGTTGCTGGGCGCGCAGGCGGCGGTCGTGGCGCTCGACGTGCTGTGGGTGCGCCACGTCCACAACCGCTCGCTGCGGATGAGCAAGCAGGAGCAGCGCGACGAGTACAAGGAGTCCGAGGGCGACCCGCACGTGAAGGGCCGCCGCCGCCAGTTGCAGCGTGCGCGGACCAAGCAGCGCATGATGGCCGCGATCCCGAAGGCCACGGTGGTCGTGACCAACCCCACGCACTACGCTGTGGCGCTCGCCTACGAGCGCGGCGGCACGGGAGCGCCCAGGGTGGTGGCCAAGGGCGTGGACGAGGTGGCGGCGCGCATCCGCGAGATGGCGAAGGAGCACAGGGTCCCCCTGGTGGCCAGCCCGCCGCTGGCGCGCGCCCTGTACCGTGTGGAACTGGAGGCGGAGATCCCGGCGGAGCACTTCCAGGCGGTCGCTGAGATCGTCGCCTATGTCTGGCGCCTCGGCCGCCGTGCCGGGCCATGAGCGGGGACGCGCCGGAGCCCCGGGACGGCACGACGCAACCGACCCCGTGCGACGGCGGCGAGCGGGCAGGGCTCGACGGGCAGCGTGCCGCGATCGTCATCCATGATCTCAGCAACATGCTGATGACGATCACGGCCACCGTGGCGGAGGCGCTCGCGCGTCCGGGCCTGGACGACGTGTCGCGTGCCGAGTTCTCCGAGATCGGCGACGCCGCGCGGCGCGGCGCTGCGCTGTCGCGGCAGTTGCTCGACGGCGCGCCACGCGCCGCGCCCACGCTTCTGAATCCCGCGCTTCTGGGCATCGACGCGGCGCTGCGCGGGATGGCGCCGTCGCTGCGGCGTGCGCTTGGCGACGTCTCGCTGCGCCTGACGCTGGAGCAGCCGGACGCGGCGGTGAGGATCGATCCCGCGCATCTTCACCGCGTGCTGACGAACCTGGCGCTGAACGCCCGCAACGCGATGCCGTCCGGCGGCGCGCTGGACGTGAGCAGCGGCACCGGGACCGTGACGCAGGCAGTGTCGCAGTTCGGCGATGCGGTGGTGCCTGGCCGCTACGTCACCATCGCCGTGCGCGACACCGGCACCGGCATCCCCGCCGCCGTCATGCCCCGCCTGTTCGAGCCGTTCTTCACCACGCGCGCCGGGGCCGGGGGAACCGGGCTCGGCCTCGCCAGCGTGCGCGAGCTGGTGCGCGAGGCGGGCGGCTTCCTGAGCGTGGACAGCGAGGTCGGCCGGGGCACGACGATGTGCGTGCACCTGCCGCGCCACGAGTGGCCTCCCGATGGCGCGACACGACCGGTCAGGATCGATGACGCTTCCCGCACGGCGTCGTCGCGGCGCAACACCGTGCTGCTGGTGGACGACGAGCCGGTGCTGCTGCGGCTGGCGGAGCGTGCCCTGTCGCGGGCCGGCTGGCGCGTGCTTGCCGTGTCCTGCGCGGGGGACGCGCTGACGGCCTTAGAAGATGGCGTCCAAGCGCCCCGTATAATAGTCACCGATCTGGTACTTCCCGACGGTGACGGGCTCGCGCTGGTGGAGTTGGCGCGCCGTCGCTTCCCGGGCTTGTCGGCAGTTCTGACCTCTGGGTACGCCAGTGACCTGCTTCGCGGCAGGGCAGCGGCAGCCGGCGCGGTGTTTCTAGCTAAGCCGTATGACATGGCCGTATTACTAAATCAGGTAACCAAATTACTGAGTAGTGGATCAGTTTGAAATTTTTCTAATGATCTTACCTGTCGCTTCCTGATACTCACCAATAGCAAGAGTTTCATATTTTCAAGTATTGATTTAGAAATGGAATTAGCTAATTAATAGACTAAAAAGTTTGTAGAAATTTGGCTATACCTGGAACAGGCGAAAAAATTGGTTTTCGAGAAAAGCAAGCTTTGCTCTAAACTTCCTGAAGCTCATGAATTTAAGGAATAAATTTTCCAGACATACAGCAAATCCAACAATCAATAATTTTTGATAGAGATAATTAGACGCTCAACACCTTCGATGAAATTGGCAAAAGCAGCTTTCGATTCATCTGAGTGTTCTATTGATTCGGCATTATTAATTTTAATTTGTTGAAGCTGGTTTCGCAGTTTAGTTTCCGTGAAGCTTTCCGAAAATATCCTTAGAAACCGCTGCCACGCGCCGAGGGGAATGCCTGCGACCGGCTGTCGCATCAGTTCCTCGACAAAATTTTCCATTACGCCGCCACGCGCGACGCGGCCGAAATTACCACCACTGTCCTGTACGGCCTCGTCGTTGAATTTTTCTCCCTTACGCGGATAAGGCGCCTGATGCCTAGCCGGCGTAATCGCGGCATCGGCACCGGTGACGCCGCGTAGCACGCTCCAATAGTAATTGCGGTGTTCCGCCGCATAGCGGGCTTTGGAGACAAACGGGCGCAGCAGTTTCGGCGTACCGGATACAACCTCATTAAGTATCCACGGGAATACAACGAGAAGATCAGCTTCGGCGCAAGCAGCTGGCGTTACCTTATAGCGGAATGATGGCTCGCCTTCCTTTGCGAGAGCAAACCAACCTTTCAGCTCGATTGCCATCAACACTTGAGGGTCGACGTTTGGAGCATCCGTTTGAAGTCGAACATCGGGGAAAACCTGCGCTTGACGCACAAAAGCATAAAGCTGGAATTGATCATCCGTGTCCCAGATTTTTCTCAATGCGTTCAGGTTATCAACCACAGACTGCTCAATAGATGCACCAAGAGCGCTGTTCAATGTAAACAGATCGGTTGCCCGGACGCCGGAGATGTTCAGTGAGGTTTTGAACAGGTCAGGCAATGCGTAAATAGCATCCATGACCCGCTGATACAGCCCACCCTGCCATTCTAAGGACGGGCCGCCCAGGGCCACGGGGCCGGGAGCCACGACAGGGACTGCAATAGCATCCGGAGCCGCTTCAGGCGGCGGTCCTTCGGGCAAATCAATCACGCGGTCAGCCGCACAGGGAACGCCACTTCGGCTTTAACGCGCTCGCAAGCAATCCGGAAGAAAATTTCATCCAGTTCGGCCGCTTGCGCAACTCGACCATTCCGGACTGCCGCAATTGACGCCGAGCACAGTCCGCCAAAAGGCTCCCAAACGACATCGCCGGGATCGGTGCATGAGAGAATTTGACGTTCCATCAAACGTATTGGTTTCTGGTTCGCGTGCGCGACAACGCTACCTGACGCTTTCAACCGCTCAGCGCCATGCACTGGCGGCTCTTGCCATACGTTTGTAACGCCGTGCGTGTGATTCCATTTTGCCCGCATCCTGTCCCATGCAGCAGCCGTTGGCATGTTAATGCCATCAAGCGAAAAATAGGGTCGATTGGTCGGCTTGCCGTGTTTCATGCACCAAGCCGACATAACAGCAATGGCTTCGCCAGGCGGAAAGTACCAGAGATGGCATTGCGTCAGATACTTTCGAGTTGCAGCATTGGCGACACCACAGGCTGGATTAGATTGGCTCATTGGCAGGCCGCTACGCTGCCATTCCGCTCTCACCCATTCCTTTAGCGAAAGGGCAATACCATTTTCATCTGGAAGCGTCGCCTTGCGCGTATACCGTACCGCAACCTCAGTGACGACTGGGGTACCCCGGATAGTTTTCGAGTTACAGTTACCAGCAACGTGGTTAATTCCCTTGTCCCAAACAATCATTTCTTCATACTGCCAGCCATTCAGCTCCAATGCCGGGTGAGATTTTGCCCAGCCGATTTCGCTATTCCAAAACCATAAAGTCGTGTAGGGCTGGGATGCTCTCGCCCACGCCGCAGCGTGAGGTGCATACCATTCCGCTAACCCGTCAGGATTTAGTGGTTCGCCGGGAAATTTTCCGAGGCCATAAGGCCCGTCCGAGACAATGCAAGTCGGTCGTAGCCATTCATCATAGACTGACAGCACATCTCCGTGATGAACCGACGCGACGCCGAGACGAAGCGTCTGCAGGTTTGCGTCTAACAACTGCACTTTAGTACTTTTGAATGGTCTTACCGCATTTTGCATCAAGCTCACCCTCGTTCTTGATACTCATACTGCCCATCCAAACCGAGTCTTGGAATCCCCTGATTGCGTCGCGTGATATGAATGCGACTTACCTGTCGCAAGCACGCATTACGCATTCTTTAACCCAGTAGCCAGAAAAAAATGGCTTGGTCAGATCACAGATTGAGTCAACACCGATTACAGCAACCGCAAGGCTGATCCTTCTGCAACGGTGCGGTCTTTTGCCTGCTATAGAATCGCTGGCCGGCCCTTGAACAAACAAGGAACACACGCCTAATTCCCTGGCATGGACACATTTGCTGCGGCGCTGCCACCTGTGACACAGTTCGCCCTGTGACACGCAAACCCAGAAGTATGCCGCCGGGACCACTCGGTGAGGTTGTGGACGCCCCAGGGGAAGGACGCGGCATGGAAAAGAACAAGGCGCTCGAGGCGGCGCTCGGCCAGATCGAGCGCGCCTTCGGCAAGGGATCCATCATGCGCATGGGCGCCAAGGCGGGCGACGAGCAGATCGAGGTGATCTCGTCGGGCTCGCTCGGCCTCGACCTGGCGCTCGGCATCGGCGGCCTGCCGCGCGGCCGGATCGTGGAGATCTACGGGCCGGAGAGCTCGGGCAAGACCACGCTCGCCTTGCACGCCATCGCAGAGGCGCAGAAGCGCGGCGGCACCTGCGCCTTCATCGACGCCGAGCACGCGCTCGATCCGATCTACGCCCGCAAGCTCGGCGTGGACGTGGACAACCTGCTGCTCAGCCAGCCGGACGGCGGCGAGCAGGCGCTGGAGATTTGCGACACCCTGGTGCGCTCGGGCGCCATCGACATCGTGGTGATCGACAGCGTGGCAGCCCTGGTGCCGCGCGCCGAGCTGGAGGGCGAGATGGGCGACACCCATGTCGGCCTGCACGCCCGGCTGATGAGCCAGGCGCTGCGCAAGCTCACCGGCTCGGTCAGCAAGTCCAAGACCATGCTGATCTTCCTCAACCAGATCCGCCTCAAGATCGGCGTGATGTTCGGCAACCCCGAGACCACGACCGGCGGCAACGCGCTGAAGTTCTATGCCTCGATCCGCATGGAGATCCGCCGCATCGGCCAGATCAAGGACCGCGACGAGGTGGTCGGCAACCAGACCCGGGTGAAGGTGGTCAAGAACAAGCTGGCGCCGCCGTTCCGCCAGGTCGAGTTCGACATCATGTACGGCGAGGGCATCAGCAAGATCGGCGAGCTGATCGACCTCGGCGTGAAGGCCAACGTGGTGGAGAAGTCCGGCGCCTGGTTCAGCCACGACAGCCAGCGCATCGGCCAGGGCCGCGAGAACGCCAAGCAGTACCTGCGCGACCACCCGGAGATGGCGGACGGCATCGAGAAGAAGGTCCGCGACCAGTCCGGCACTGTCGCCAACACGATGATGGGCGCCCCGGAGCCCGAGGAGGAAAGCGAGGGTGTGCCCGAGTAGCGCGCCGGCAGTGCTCGACGCACCGACCGTACCCGCGCCGGGCATCCCCATTCCGGGCACGGCTGGCGGCATCGACACCGCCGCGCTGTCCTGCGCCGACAGGGAGCTGGTCGAGGCGGCCCGTGTCGTGCTGGTACGGCACTACCGCCCGTTCTGGCACATGGTGTCCGCCGCGTTGCGCTCGCGCGACGGGCGGATCTGGACCGGCCTGCATCTCGGCGCCACCGTCGGGCGGATGCAGGTCTGCGCCGAGGTCACGGCCCTCGGGCGCGCGATCCTGGAGGGCGACGGGACGGTGGAATGCGCCGTGGCGCTGCGTCATCCCAAGCCGGAGGAAGTGGCCGGCGGCATCGCCGTGGTGCCGCCTTGCGGCGCCTGCCGCGAACTGCTGACCGACTATGACCCGGGCTGCGCCGTGATCGTGCCCGGGCCAGGGGGGCTGCGGCGGGTCGCGATCGGCGTGCTGCTTCCCTCGCCATACCAGCGCTGAGCGCGGCACCGATCGCCGCGCAGGGTCCTCTGGTGTTGCAACCGCACGACGTCACGGACGCTTGCTGCGTCCGTGGAACGAAACAGATACAGGAGCGTTTTCCCGCCATGACACAGAACAGCAAGCGCCACGCGGACGAGCAGGCGGCGTCCTCCGCGTCCGAGAACCCCAAGACCGCCCCGCAGGACGGTACGCCCTCCAACACGATCAAGGACCCCGACCAGTGGACCACCGGGGATGAGACCATGACCGGGGCGCAGGCGTCCTACCTCAAGACGCTGTGCGAGGAGGCCGGCGAGGAGTTCGACGACACGCTCACCAAGGCCGAGGCCTCGAAGCGCATCGACGCCCTCCAGGCCAGCACGGGACGCGGCAAGAGCCACTGACGGGCTCGCCTGGGGCACGGACAGCAAGCAAGGTTGAGGTCCCGCCTTCAAGCATGGGCCTCAAACTCCGCCAAAGGCTCGCCTCTGGAATCCACTTGCTCAAGCAAGGCCGGTCCAGGGGCGGCTCGCCCCTGGCGGGTCTGGGCGGAGCTGCCCAAAGGTTCCGACGGCCCGCTTGGGCCGTTGGAAGGGGCAGCGGAGGGAGAGCCAGCCTTGCTTGCTGGCCGACGGCAGGCATTGCCTTGTCGCCCCACGCCTGCCGTTGCAAACTCACTCCCGTCAGGGTCGGGCGGCGTCCAGGACGGATGCCTCGGCCCGGCCTGGAGGCGATGCGATGGCGAAGATCACGGTGAGGACCCCTGTCGTCGAACTCGACGGCGACGAGATGACGCGCATCATCTGGGGCGCCATCCGCGACCGGCTGATCCTGCCCTACCTCGACGTGGACCTGAAGTACTACGACCTGGGCATCGAGTATCGCGACCAGACCGACGACCGCGTCACCGTGGAGGCCGCCCACGCGATCCGCCAGTACGGCGTCGGCGTGAAGTGCGCGACCATCACGCCCGACGAGGCGCGGGTGCGCGAGTTCAGCCTCAAGACGATGTGGCGCAGCCCGAACGGCACGATCCGCAACATCCTCGACGGCACCATCTTCCGCGAGCCGATCATCTGCAGCAACGTGCCGCGCCTGGTGCCGCACTGGAGCCAGCCGATCGTCATCGGGCGCCACGCCTACGGCGACATCTACCGCGCCACGGAGATGCGCGTGCCAGGCGCCGGGCGCGTCAGCCTGGTGTACCAGCCCGCCGACGAGAGCGAGCGCGCGCAGATCCTCTCCGTGCACGAGTTCCAGGGTCCCGGCGTCGCGATGGGGATGCACAACACCCGAGCCTCGATCGAGGGCTTTGCCCGCGCCAGCTTCAACTACGGGCTGACGCGCAACTTCCCGGTCTATCTCTCCACCAAGAACACGATCCTCAAGGCCTATGACGGGCTGTTCAAGGACATCTTCCAGGACATCTTCGACGCCGAATTCCGCGACACGTTCAAGGCGGCGGGCCTGACCTACGAGCACCGGCTGATCGACGACATGGTGGCCAGCGCCTTGAAATGGTCGGGCGGCTACGTGTGGGCGTGCAAGAACTACGACGGCGACGTGCAGAGCGACATCGTGGCGCAGGGTTTCGGGAGCCTCGGCCTGATGACCAGCGTGCTGCTCAGCCCGGACGGCCAGACGGTGGAGAGCGAGGCCGCGCACGGCACCGTTACCCGGCATTTCCGCGAGCACCAGCGCGGGCGCGAGACCAGCACCAACCCGATCGCCTCGATCTTCGCCTGGACGCGCGGCCTGGCCTACCGCGGGCGCTTCGACGACACCCCCGACGTCACCGCGTTCGCGGACGCGCTGGAGCGCGTGTGCGTCGAGGCCGTGGAGGCGGGCGCCATGACCAAGGACCTTGCCGTCCTCGTCGGGCCGGAGCAGCCGTGGCTGAACACCCAGGCGTTCCTGGACCGCATCGACCAGGGAATGCGCGTGGAGATGGCCCGTGACTGAGCGCGCCGGCGACGTGTCCGCCGCGGCGCAGGCGGGGGGCCTGGAGCGGTTCCCGCTGGCCCGGCGCGGCTTCATGATGAGCGGCCTGATCTCCGGGCTGACGCTGGCCACGACCACGGTGGAGGCGCAGGCGATCCGCACCGGCGCGGACGGGCTGGTCGCGGGCGAGGTGCAGGTGCCGGTCGCCGACGGCACGCTTCCCGGCTACCGCGCGAGGCCGGAGGGCGCGGGTCCGTTCCCGGTCGTCCTGGTGATCGAGGAGATCTTCGGGGTCCACGAGTACATCAAGGACGTCTGCCGCCGCCTGGCCGCGCTCGGCTACCTCGCCGTGGCGCCGGAGCTGTACGCGCGCATCGCCGACCTGTCGAAGATGACGGACGCGCAGCAGATCGTGCGCGACGTGATCGCCAGGGCGCCGGATGCGACGGTGCTGTCGGACCTCGACTCCGCCGCGGCCTGGGCCACCGGCGCTGCGGAGCGAGGCGACGCGGGGCGGCTGGGCGTGATGGGATTCTGCCGCGGCGGGCGCGACACCTGGCTGTATGCCGAGCACAACGCGTGCCTGCGGGCCGCGGTGGCCTGGTACGGGCCGGTCGACACGCCGGACACGCCGATCCAGCCGCACAGCCCGCTCGATCTGGCGGGGACGCTGCACTGCCCGCTGCTCGGGTTGTACGGCGGGCAGGATACCAGCATCGAGGCGTCCGACGTGGCCACGGCGGCGAGCCGGGCGCGGGCGGCGGGCGGGACGGTGGAGATCGTGACCTACCCCGACGCGCCGCACGGGTTCCACGCGGACTACCGGCCGAGCTACCGCAAGGCCGACGCGGAGGCGGGGTGGGCTCGCGCCCTGGAATGGTTCAGGGCGCACGGGGTGGCGTGAAGCAAGGCCAGGGCTCTGCCCCTGGACCCCGCCAAAGGCTCGCCTTTGGAATCCACTTCTTAAGTAAAGCCGGTCCAGGGGCGGCTCGCCCCTGGCGGGTCCAGGGCAGAGCCCTGGCCTTGCTTGCCTACTCGTGCCCCTCCGCGAGCCGCCCCACCCCGGCGTCGCCCCTGACGAACATCTGCGCCGTGGCGTGCGAGACGAACACCTGCCTGCCGCGCAGGAAGCCCATGCCGAGGATCAGGTCGACATCGCTCTCGGATGCGTCCGAGACGCCGATCGCCGGACCCTGGATCGTCTCCTGGCCGACCCGCAGCGTGGCGAATTTATGGGTGCGGATATCGACCGCGCGCTCGCCGAGGCCCTGGCCCGCGACGACGGAGTCGTGCGCCAGCAGGTCCGGCGTCAGGTGCAGGGCGTCCGCGCCGCGTCCCAGCAGCACGTCGCCGCCGGCCCCGGTGTCCAGCATGGCGGTCAGGCGGTGCCCGTCCAGTTCGACCGGGAACACGAGGTGGTTGTGCTCCGACAGCCGGATCGGGATCGGCGTGGCCGTGCCCCAGGGCGGCGACACGGCGGCGCAGCCGCGCACGGTGTAGAGGCTGATCTCGCGGTGGCCGATGTCCAGGCCGACGTCGTAGCGCGACAGCAGGTCCTCGCCGATCAGGCCGGAGACGGCGAGGTCGCCGCGCCCGAGCGCGCCCAGCGAGGCGGCGAACACGTCGATCTTGCGGTAGGTGACGCCGCCGAGCTGCAGCGAGTCGAGGCCCACGACCTGCGAGTAGGCGTTGCCGCCGAGGCCGGCGAGCCGGCGCGCGCTCATGCCGGGGTCGGAGCGCAGGTCGAGGGCCGCCACCAGCTCCGGCGTGACGGTGCTGGTCTGCGCCCCGCTGTCCACGCCGAGCCCGACCGTCTCGCCGTTGACCCGTGCCGGCACCACGGCCATGGCCTGCCGCATCACCACCGGCAGCGTGGAGTGCCACCGCACCGTGCAGGCGCCGCCCGACGCGCCCTGGCACCCGGCCACGAGCAACGCCCCGAGCGGCGCCAGGCGTCGCAGGGCGCGGCGCCACGCCACGCCTGGCTGTTTGCGCAACGCCATCTCCCGCAGTCGGTTCAGCTTATGCCAACGGCTCAATGCGCTGACCTGTCAGGAAGCAAGGCTGGGCTCTGCCCAGACCCGCCAGGGAGGAAGCCCCCCCTGGACCGGCTTTCTTTAAGTAAGGGATTCCAAAGGCCTGCCTTTGGCGGAGTTTGAGGCAGAGCCTCAACCTTGCTGACTGTCTGACCGGTCACTCCCAAGAGTCGTTGGCATTAGACCCGCGAGCGCGGCCCGCACCGCGCCGAACGCCGCCTCCGCCCGCGCGAGGTCGGGGCCGCCGCCCTGCGCCGCGCCGGGCTTGCCGCCGCCGCCCTTGCCGCCGACCGCGGCGCTGGCGGCGCGCACCAGGTCCACGGCGCTGACGCGGGCGGTGAGGTCGTCGGACACCACGACCACGAGGCTGACCTTGCCCTCCGCCGTGGACAGGGCCGCGACCACGGACGCCTCGCCGAGCTGGCGGCCGATCGTCTCCGCCAGGCCGCGCAGGTCGCGCGCCGCCACCTCGCCGAGGTTGCGCGCCGCCAGCCGGACGCCGCCGATCGCCTCCACCGAGGCGGCGGCGGCCCCCTCGGTGGCCAGGCGGCGCTGCAGCTCGGAGACCTGGCGCTCCAGGCGGCGGCGGTCCTCGGCCAGCGCCGCGATGCGCTCGACCAGCTCGGCGGGGTTCACCTTGAGCGCGGCGGCGGCCTGCGACAGGCGCGCCTCGCTGGCGGCGGCCAGGGCCTCCGCGGCGCGCCCGGTCACCGCCTCGATGCGGCGCACCCCGGCGCTGACGGCCGCCTCCGAGACGATGCGGAACAGGCCGATGTCGCCGGTGCGCCGCACGTGGGTGCCGCCGCACAGCTCTGTGGACCAGGCGCGGTGTCCCTCGCGGTCGGGCACGCCCATGCCGACGACGCGGACCTCGGCGCCGTACTTCTCGTTGAACAGCGCCATGGCACCCTCCGCCACCGCGGCCTGCGGCGTCATCAGCCGGGTGGTGACCTCGGTGTTCTCGCGGATGCGGCGGTTGACCTCGGCCTCCACGGCGGCCAGCTCCTCGGCGGCGATTGGGCGGGGCTGGCTGACGTCGAAGCGCAGGCGGTCCGGGGCGTTCAGGCTGCCCTTCTGCGCGACGTGGGCGCCGAGCTGGCGGCGCAGCGCCTCGTGCAGCAGATGGGTGGCGGAGTGGTGCGCCCGGATCTCGCCGCGCCGGGCGTGGTCCACCTCCGCGGCGACGGCGGCGCCGACCCGCGCCGTGCCGTCCTCCACGCGCCCCACATGGACGAACAGGTCGCCGAGCCGGCGCTGCGTGTCGGTCACGACGACGCGGAAGCCGTCGCCCACGATGCGGCCGGCGTCGCCGACCTGGCCGCCGCTCTCGCCGTAGAACGGGGTCTGGTTCAGCACCACCGCGACCTGCGTGCCCGGCGCGGCCTCGGCGACGACCGCCCCGTCCACCACCAGGGCGGCCACCTGCGCCTCGGAGGTTTCGGTGGCATAGCCGAGGAACTCGGTGGGCCCGACCAACTCGCGCAGCTCGAACCAGACGCGCTCGGTGCCCGCGTCGCCTGAGCCGGCCCAGGCGGCGCGGGCGCGTCGGCGCTGCTCCGCCATCGCGGCCTCGAAGCCGGCGACGTCGACGGCACGGCCCTCCTCGCGCAGCGCGTCCTGCGTCAGGTCGAGCGGGAAGCCGAACGTGTCGTACAGCCGGAACGCGACCTCGCCGGGCAGGGTGGCGCCGTCGCCGAGCCGCGCCGTCTCCTCGGCGAGCAGGCCGAGGCCGCGCTCCAGCATCGCCTTGAACCGCGTCTCCTCCAGCCGCATCGTCTCGCCGATCAGCGTCTCGGCGCGCACCAGCTCCGGGTAGGCGTTGCCCATTTGGCGCACCAGGGTCGGCAGCAGGCGGTCGAACGCCGGGTCGCGCGTGCCCATGCGGTGCAGGTGGCGCATCGCGCGGCGCATGATCCGGCGCAGCACGTAGCCGCGCCCCTCGTTGGAGGGCAGCACCCCGTCGGCGATCAGGAAGGCGGTGGCGCGCAGGTGGTCGGCCACGACCCGGTGGCTGGCGCGGAACTCCCCGACCGCGGGCCGGCCGGTGGCGTCGACGCTGGCTGCGATCAGCGCGCGGAAGGTGTCGGTGGCGTAGTTGTCGCCCACGCCCTGCAGCACCGCGGCCATGCGCTCCAGGCCCATGCCGGTGTCGATCGAGGGCCGGGGCAGGGGGGTGCGCACGCCCTTCTCGCCAGGAGAGGGAGGCGGCCCCTCCTCGTCCTGCATGAACACGAGGTTCCAGATCTCGGTGAAGCGGTCGCCGTCCTCGTCGGGCGAGCCGGGCGGGCCGCCGGGCACGCCCTCGCCGTAGTCGTAGAAGATCTCCGAGCACGGCCCGCACGGCCCGGTGTCGCCCATGCGCCAGAAATTGTCGTCCGACGCGATGCGGATGATGCGGCGGTCATCCAGCCCGGCGATGCGGCGCCAGAGGCCGGCGGCCTCCTCGTCGGTGTGGTAGACCGTGACCAGCAGGCGCTCGGCGGGGATGCCGAGGCCCTGGGTCAGCAGCGTCCAGGCCAGCTCGATCGCCAGCGGCTTGAAGTAGTCGGCGAAGCTGAAATTGCCGAGCATCTCGAAGAAGGTGTGGTGGCGCGCGGTGTAGCCGACGTTGTCGAGGTCGTTGTGCTTGCCGCCGGCGCGCAGGCACTTCTGCGCCGAGGTGGCGCGGGTGTAGGGGCGGCGCTCCTGGCCGGTGAAGACGTTCTTGAACTGCACCATGCCGGCGGCGGTGAACAGCAGCGTCGGGTCGTTGCGCGGCACCAGCGGGCTGCTCTCCACCACGCGGTGCTCGCGGGCGGCGAAGTAGTCGAGGAACGTCGTGCGGATGTCGTTGCTGGACAGGGCGGGGCGGGGCGGGGCAGGGGCCATGGGTGTCGGGATCGTCCTGGGTGCTCTCCCAAGTAGCGCACACGTTTGGCCTGCGGAAGGGCAGCGCAGCGGCAGGCAGCCAGCAAGGTTGAGGCCCCTCCTTCAAGCATGGGCCTCAAACTCCGCCAAAGGCTCGCCTTTGGAGTCCACTTCTTAAGAAAGCCGGTCCAGGGGGGGCTCCCCCCTGGCGGGTCTGGGCAGAGCCCAGCCTTGCTTGCTTCAACCCGGCAGCCCTCGACCCGCGAGCCCGATGTTCGCAGTATGCGGTCGTGAGCAAGCGAGTCTATCTGGCTGGACCGGACGTGTTCCTGCCCGACGCCGCGCAACGGGCCGAGCGGCTGAAGCGGGTCTGCGCCCGCCACGGCCTGGTCGGCGTGTTCCCCCTTGACCCCCTGCCAGACGAGCCGGGCGAGTGGAGCGCGCTGCCTCTCGCGCGGGCCATCGCGCGCCGCAACGAGGCGCACATCCGCCGCTGCGACGCGCTGGTCGCGAACCTCACCCCGTTCCGCGGGCCGGGCGCGGACGGCGGCACCGCCTACGAGCTGGGCTTCGCCCGCGCGCTGGGCCGCCCGGTGTTCGGCTGGAGCAACGCCGGCGGCAGCTACCTGGACCGCTGCGCGCAGTGGCCGGGTGCTACGCGGCGCGGCGCGGCGTGGCTGGACCCGGACGGGCTGGAGATCGAGGCGTTCGGCCTGCCGGACAACCTGATGATGGCCTGCGCGCTGTCGGAGTCCGGCGCCGAGATGGTGGCGGGCGAGCCGGCGCTGCCGTGGAGCGACCTCGGTGCCTACGAACGCTGCGTGAGGCTGGCGGCTGCGGTCCTGGAGGCGGCCGAGCCGGGCAGAGGAAGCAGGCAAGGTTGAGGCCCTCCTCCAGGCACGGGTCTCAAGCTCCGCCAAAGGCCGGGCCTTTGGATTGCCTTCCTTGAGTGACCGTCCGGGCCGATCTGCGCGGCACTGCGCTCAGCGACCGCGTGCCCAACACCTGTGAGGACGCCGCCCTCGGCTGCTGCGACGCCTGGAACCGGCTCGCCGGGAGAAGGCAGAGCGTCGACCTCGTGCGCCTCGCCGGCCACGCAACAGACACGCAACAGAACCGTTCGCCTCGAACCGGTGACAGCGGAACGAACGGGCCGGATCGTGGTTAAGGCGCTGTCGCCACCAAGGAAGCGCCCGATGCCCAAAGCTCCGCTGATCGCCGTGACCGCCCTGTTGCTGGCCGCCGGCGTGGCGCCGGCCTCCGCCCGCGTTCGTCACCACCACCATCACGCCGCCACCCGGACCTCCGGGTCGGCACGGGGCAGGGCGGCGCCGGCCAGCCATGCCGGCATCCCGCAGAGCACCAACATCGAGCGCCTCAACGACCTGTCGCTGCGCCGCGCCCACGCCGGCGAGAACACCAACCGCCCGCTGGCGGCGCCGCTGGCGCAGTAGACAGGCGCCCGCCGCGCTGGCGGGTGCCAGCCCTGCCGCGGTGGCACCCGGCCAGCGGGAGCGCGTCACGTTGTCGCGTGGCGCCGCCGCCCTGTAGTCTCGCGCCATGCGAGCAAGCCGACTGATCCCCCTGCTGTGCCTGTCCACCCTGGCCCGCGCGGGCGAGCTGCCTCCCGCAGCCGCGCCGGCCCCGCACGGTGCCGCGGCCATGCTCGGCCACGACGTCTCCGGAGCCGACGTGTTCGGCGTGCGCCTCTACATGGACCAGGGCGAGGCGCGCGACGCCCTCGCCCGCACGCTGCCCACCGAGGCCGCCTGGCGCGACACGCGCGTGCCCTGCGCCGACGAGCACGGGGCAGGAGCGGGCCAGCCGAATTCCTGCCTCGGCGCCTCGGTGCTCGCCGGGCCGACCGGGGTGGTGCTGCGCTACGTCGAGGACCTGCCCGCCCAGCCGCACCGCAGCATCGTGGCCGAGGTCGTGGTGTCCCAGGAACCGCGCGACGAGCGCTCCAAGCCGCTGTTCCACCTGGCGCTGCTGCGCAAGTACGGCCGCCCCGACCTGCGCGACCCCACAGGCATGCAGTGGGGCCGCGTGTCGCTGCTCGACGGCCGGCCGGCCCTGGTGCGCACGCTGCCGATGCTGGAGAGCTCGAACGACGAGATCATCCGGCTCAGCGACACCGGGCTCTGCGAACGCCAGCGGGCCGGGCCAGACGCCACGCCGGCGTCGCGCCACGCGCGGGCGCCCTGACGCGGGCGGCAGCAGGCAAGGTTGAGGCTCTGCCTCAAACTCCGCCAAAGGCTCACCTTTGGAATCCACTACTTAAGTCAAGCCGGTCCAGGGGAAGCTTCCCCCCTGGCGAGTCTGGGCGGAGCCCAGCCTTGCTTTCTTCCAGCCCGGACATGCCCCGGCTTTGCATCGCGCCGCCCCGCCCGGTAGAAGGCGCGCTTCGTTCCCGGGGCCTTTGCCATGATCACCGTGCTGCTGATCGTCCACCTGTTCGTGACCCTGGCGCTGATCGGCGTGGTGCTGATCCAGCGCAGCGAGGGCGGTGGGCTCGGCATCGGCTCGTCGCAGGGCATGGGCTCGTTCATGAGCGGGCGCGGCACCGCCAACCTGCTGACGCGCACCACCTCGATCCTGGCGACGATCTTCCTGCTGCTCTCGCTCGGGCTGGCGCTGCTGAACCGCGGCACCGGCGGCGTGGGCCACGACCTGCTGGACGCGCCCGGCTCGCCCCGGCAGGCCGCCCCGCTCGGCGTCGCCACCACGCCCGCCGACCGCACCGTGGACCCGTCCGCCTCGCCGGTGTCCGAGCCCACCACCCGGCCCGCGGAGCCGGCCGCTGGCGCGCCGCCGGCCACGCAGGCGCCCCAGGTCCCGACCAGGTGACGGCGGCGCGATACGGCCGGCCAAGCCGGAGGCCCGGGCCGCGGACCTGCCGTGAGACTCCGCTTCCTTGACGAAGGGGCTCCCAAAGGCCGCCCTCCTTCAGCATGGGGCCTTTGGTGGGTCTGGGCAAAGCCCGGTCTTGCTTCCTGACGAGCCGCCCTCCGGTGCCACTGCCATGAAACCGGCCGGCGAGGTGGTGGTCGTGGGCGCCGGGGCCGCCGGACTGGCCGCCGCCGCGGCGCTGCGGGCCGCCGGCCGGGGCGTGACGCTGATCGAGGCCGGCGCCCGCTGCGGCGGCCGTGCCCGCACCGAGCGTCCCGCCGCCCTTGGGGGCGCCGCGTTCGACCACGGCGCCTCGTGGCTGCACGACTCCGGGCGCAATCCCCTGGCCGACCTCGCCCGTGCCCGGGGCCGCGCCCTGCTCGACGCGCCGGAGATGCACACCGCGCGGCTGTTCGTCGACGCCCGCCCCGCCACGCCCGCCGAACGCGCCGCCTGCGACGCCGCCGAAGCGCGCTGGAACGACGCCGTGCTGGACCGCCTGGCGCGGCTCGCTCCGGACGAGGACGTCGCGCTGTCCGCCGCCGCCGACGCGCTGGGCGAGGACCCGTGGCGCGCGACGCTGGAGACCTGGGAGGGCGCGGTGATCGCCGCCGCCGACGCCGACGTGCTCTCGCTGCGCGATTGGCACCGCAACGCGCTGGGCGGCCCCAACCTGCGCGCGGCCGGCGGGATCGGCGCGCTGCTGCTGGCGGTGCACGCCGCCGAGGTGGCGCGGGCCTGGCTGCGCACCCCCGCCACGCGCATCGACTGGGGCGGCCCGGGCGTCACGGTGGAGACGCCGCGCGGCACGCTGCGTGCGGGGACCTGCATCGTCACCGTGTCCACCGGCGTGCTGCGCGCAGGCGGCATCCGCTTCCACCCGGCGCTGCCCGCCGCCACCCAGGGCGCGCTGCACGGCCTGCCGATGGGCCTGCTGAGCAAGGTCGCCCTGCGCGCCGCCGGTCGCGACCGGCTCGGCCTGCCGGAGAGCTGCACCGTGGAGCGGCGCTTCCGGCGTGGCGAGGCGGGCATGGTGGCGCAGGCCTGGCCGGACGGCGCCGACCACCTGATCGGCTTCGTGGGCGGGCGAGCCGCCTGGGCGCTGGCCGGCGCCGCGCCGGGCGCTGCCGCCGCCTGGTGCCGCGAGCAGCTCCGCCTGACCCTGGGCAACGCCGCGGACCGCGCCTTTGCGCGGGAGGCGGTGGAGACCGGCTGGGGCACGGACCCGCATGTCCTGGGCGCCTACGCCTACGCAGCCCCGGGGCAGCACGCGCAGCGCGGAGTGCTGGGCCGCCCGCTGGCCGGAGGGCGGCTGGTGTTCGCCGGCGAGGCGGTGCGCGAGGACGGGCTCGCCGGCACTGTCGGCGGCGCGATCCTGAGCGGGCGCAGGGCGGCGGAGCTGGCGGCGTAAGCAAGGTTGAGGCCCCGCCTTCAAGCATGGGCCTCAAACTCCGCCAAAGGCAGGCCTTTGGAATCCAATACTTAAGTCAAGCCGGTCCAGGGGCGGCTCGCCCCTGGCGGGTCCAGGGCAGAGCCCTGGCCTTGCTTTCCCGTGCCCGGGGTTTCCGTCGCCTGAGCATCCGGTGTAAGGGGGTCTCCCATGACACGGTATGTCTTCATCACCGGCGGCGTGGTCTCCTCCCTCGGCAAGGGCATCGCCTCGGCCGCCCTGGCCGCCCTGCTGCAGGCGCGCGGCTACCGGGTGCGGCTGCGCAAGCTCGACCCCTACCTCAACGTCGACCCCGGCACGATGAGCCCCACCCAGCACGGCGAGGTGTTCGTCACCGACGACGGCGCGGAGACCGACCTCGACCTCGGCCACTACGAGCGCTTCACCGGCGTGCACGCCACGAGGTCGGACAACGCGACGACGGGGCGCATCTACTCCGAGGTGATCGCCCGCGAGCGGCGCGGCGACTACCTCGGCGCCACGGTGCAGGTGATCCCGCACATCACCGACGCCATCAAGGAGGCGATCACCCGCGACACCTCCGACCTCGACTTCGCGCTCATCGAGATCGGCGGCACCGTAGGCGACATCGAGAGCCTGCCGTTCCTGGAGGCGATCCGCCAGCTCCACAACGACTTCGGGCCGGAGCGGACGATGTTCGTCCACCTGACGCTGGTGCCGTGGATCCCCACCGCGGGCGAGCTGAAGACCAAGCCGACGCAGCACTCGGTCAAGGAGCTGCTCAACGTCGGCATCCAGCCGCACATGCTGCTGTGCCGCTGCGACCGCCCGATCCCCGACAACGAGCGCCGCAAGATCGCCAATTTCTGCAACGTGCGGCCGGAGGCGGTGATCGCCGCACTCGACGTGGACACGATCTACGCCGTGCCGATCGCCTACAGCGCGCAGGGCATGGACCGCGAGGTGCTGCGCCACTTCGCGCTGCCGCACGAGGCGGCGCCGGACCTGTCGCGGTGGAGGCGCATCGTCGAGGTGGTGCGCGCGCCGGAGGGCGAGGTGCGGATCGCGGTGGTCGGCAAGTACACGAACCTGCTCGACAGCTACAAGTCGCTCGCCGAGGCGCTGGCCCACGGCGGCATCGCCAACCGGGTGCGGGTGCGCCTGGACTGGGTGGACGCGGAGGTGTTCGAGCAGCCGGGCGCGGTCGCTCGCCTCGACGACGTGCACGGCATCCTGGTGCCCGGCGGCTTCGGCGAGCGCGGCACGGAGGGCAAGATCGAGGCGGTCCGCTTCGCGCGCGAGCGCCGCGTGCCGTTCCTCGGCATCTGCTTCGGCATGCAGATGGCGGTGATCGAGGCCGCGCGCCACCAGGCCGGCCTGCCCGACGCCTCGTCCACCGAGTTCGGCCCCAGCGACACCCCGGTCGTCGGCCTGCTCACCGAGTGGGCGCGCGGCAACGAGGTCGAGCGCCGCGCCGCCAGGGGCGAGATGGGCGGCACCATGCGGGTCGGCGCCTACCCGGCGACGCTGGCGCCGGACTCGCTGGCCGCCGCGCTGTACGGCGCCACCGAGATCGAGGAGCGCCACCGCCACCGCTACGAGGTCAACGTCCACTACCGCGACGTCCTGGAGGCCGCCGGCCTGCGCTTCTCCGGCCTCTCGCCGGACGGCGTGCTGCCGGAGATCGTCGAGCGCGCCGATCACCCGTGGTTCATCGGGGTGCAGTACCACCCCGAGCTGAAGAGCAAGCCGTTCGACCCGCACCCGCTGTTCACGGGCTTCATCGAGGCGGCGGTCAGGCAGGCGCGGATGGTGTGACGGGGGGCAGACAAGGCAAGGCCAGAGGCTCTGCCTCTGGACTCCGCTCAAGGCGGAGCCTTGAGAATCCAGGCGATGAAGTCGGTGCCGGAGGCTGGCGGCACCTGACTCCCTGACAAAATGGTTTCCAAAGGCCTCCGGCCTTTGGCGGGTCTGGGCAGAGCCCAGCCTTGCTTGCTGGCAGGCCGATGTCAGAGCCGCCCAATCAGCAGGCCACGCAGCCCGCCACTGGCGCTGGTTCAGCCGGTGCCGCCATGCTGGCTTTGCAGCCGCTTCAGGACACGGTCCGCATCCGCGGCTAGACGTGGCAGATCGTGGCGGGCTGCGTTCCACACGATGCCGAGGCTGATGCGGTCGTAGGCGTGGCGCAGCCGGTTTCTCATGCCGCGGATGTCGCCCCACGGCTGGCCGGGCATCAGATGCTCCGCCTGGTCGCCGAGGCGATGGACTGCCTCGCACACCCGCTCCAGGCAGCGCTCGACGGCATCTCGCGTCATTCCGTCCTGCTCGAAGGCGTCACGCCCCAAGCCGGCCAGTTAGTGCTCCACCCGCCCGGCGTTCTCGACGATGTCGGCGAGGCTGTCGGCCGGGTCGTGCCTAGAAGGCAAGCCGGCGGTCCCGCTCGATGTTGGCCCGCAGACGCGCCTTCTCCACGGGCTCGGGCAGGAGGTCCACCGGACGGCCAAGCAGGCCTGCCAGCCGCCGTTCCAGGGCGACGAGTCCGATCAGCCCGATGCGCGCGGCCGGCTCCAGCTTGACCGCGAGATCGACGTCGCTCCCCGGCCCGGCATCGCCTCGGGCGACGGAACCGAACAGCGACAGGCGGCGGATGCCGGCCTCGCGCAGTTCCGCCTCGTGCCTGCGCAACGTGGCGATCACCTGCCCGGCCAGGTCGGTCGTGATGGTGGTGCCCATGGCGCTGTCACTCCCCGGGTTCGGATCATACCACGGCGGCAAGTGACTTGGACAAATTCCAGGCCACCACCCTGGAGTTCGTGCGAGGCGCCACGACCGTCATGTCGCCTGCCGGTGCGGCGATCGGTACCGGCGGATGTCCTGCACACCCAGCATCACCACGGCGCTGACAAGCAGGATCAGAGCTCCGCCGCCCAGGGCGCGCCGGACGCCGACGAGCTGCGCGGCCGGGCCGCACGCCGCGAAGCCGATCGGCGCCAGGCCCTGCGCGACGAGGATGACCAGCGAGTTGACCCTCGACAGGACTGCGTCGGGCACGCTGTCCTGGATCGCGGTCAGGATAAGGACGTTCAGCGTCGCGCCCGCCATGCCCAGCATCGCGCCACCGACCGCGATGACCGCGACTGGCGCCCGGAGTGCGAGCAGGGCGACCGGCAGCGCCGCCAGCACGACGGCCAGCTCCACGATCACCAGGGGCCTGGGCGGCGTCCAGCGCAGCAGCAGCAGGCCGCCCGCGACCCCTCCCGCGCCGCTCGCCGAGATCACCAGGCCCCACATCTGCAGGCCGCCCGGCACCGGGGCGAACGAGGCCGCGCCGAGCACGATGAACGAGGGGAAGGTCAGCAGGTTCAGCAGGCCGAACTGCACCGTGATCAGCCGCAGCCACCGGTGCCGGCTGAACTCGCCCCAGCCCTGCCTCAGGTCTGCAACGAAAGAGGCTCGCGCCGCCGCGGGCTGCCCGTGGCCCAGGGTTGGCATGAGCGACAGCAGGCCGGCGCTGAGCGCGTAGGAGGCCGCGTCGAGGCCGATCGCCAGCGCGGCGCCGCCCAGCATCACGAGAAGCCCACCCAGGGACGGCCCGATGACGCCGATCAGCGAGGACGTCAGGCTGATCAGGCTGTTGGCCGCCTTGATGTGCTCCGGGCCGGCCGCCTGCGGGACGAGCCCGCTCTCGGCCGGCCCGTAGAAGGCGTTGCCCACGCCGCAGAGGCCGGCGAGCGTCATCAGCGCCGCCAGGGACGGATGCCCGCGCAGCAGCAGGATCGCCAGCACGCCCTGGCTGGCGAAGCGCAGGAGGTCGGCGCCCACCATGATGGACCGCCTCGGCCAACGGTCCCCCGCGACGCCGCCGGCCAGCAGCAGGACGACCATGGGCGCGGTCTGCGCGGCGACGACCACACCGACCGCCGAGGCGGAGTAGCCCTTTGCGAGCAGGGCGAAGGTGAGCACGATCGAGGCCACGGCCGAGCCCAGCGTGGACACGCTGGTGGCCGCGAACAGCAGCGCGAACCCGGGCCGGCGCAGCACGGCGAGCCGGCTCCGAAGCGACGGGCGTGCGGATGGAGCGAGGTCCGACATTGCGCTACCCTCGCAGGATGCCCGCAGGCCGTCCCCGCCTTTCATCCGCGCCGCCCGCAGCGTCGGCTGCATCTTCGGTGGCAACGCTTGCAGCGAGCGGATCGCCATGACCGCCCCGGTCGCGCGGCAGCAGGACACCGACAGGCGCCGGACCATCCGCGTCTTCCTGCCCGCCAGTCTCGCCGGGCTCCACGCCCCGCCCTTGACCCTGCCGCCGCCGCGCCGCACCGAGGCCGCGCCCCCCGCCGCCCCGAGCCAGCCCGCATCCCCATCCGCCCGGAGCCGCCCATGACCGCCACGCCAGGCCCCGCCGCCCACCCCACGCCTGCCCACGCCGTCACCGTCGGCCCGGCGTCGCACCCCGTGACCTTCGGCAACGACCAGCCCTTCGTGCTGATCTCCGGCCCCTGCCAGATCGAGAGCGAGTCCCACGCCACCGAGGTCGCCGCAGCACTCCTGGAGATGACCCGCGCGCTGGGCATCCCGCTGGTGTTCAAGAGCAGCTACGACAAGGCCAACCGCACCAGCGGCGGCGCCGCACGAGGCGTCGGCCTCGCGGCAGGCCTGGAAATCCTCGCCCGCATCCGCGAGCGCCTGGGCGTCCCCGTGCTCACCGACGTCCACGAGGCTGCCCACTGCGCCCCCGCCGCCGCGGCCGTGGACATCCTGCAGATCCCCGCCTTTCTCTGCCGCCAGACCGACCTGCTCACCGCCGCCGGCGAGACCGGCGCCGCCATCAACGTCAAGAAGGGCCAGTTCCTCGCCCCCTGGGACATGGCCAACGTCGCCGCCAAGATCGCGGCCACCGGCAACGCCCGCATCCTGCTCACCGAGCGCGGCGCCAGCTTCGGCTACAACACCCTGGTCAGCGACATGCGCGCCCTGCCGATCCTCGCGCGCACCGGCTACCCCGTGGTGTTCGACGCCACCCACTCCGTCCAGCAGCCGGGCGGCCTCGGCGGCGCCTCTGGCGGCCAGCGCGAGTTCGCCCCCGTGCTCGCCCGCGCGGCGCTGGCCGTGGGCGTCGCCGCCCTGTTCATCGAGGCCCACCCCGACCCGGACCACGCGCCGAGCGACGGGCCGACCATGATCGCGCTCCACGACATGCCGGCGCTGCTGCGAAGGCTCGCGCTGTTCGACGCGGTCGCGAAGGGGTAGGGCAGGAAGGCCAGGGCTCTGCCCCTTGCCTGAAAGCGGGGACCCGCAGGGCGAGCCGCCCTGGACCGGCATTTGGAAAGTGGCATCGTACGTTCGAAGATCGGGGGTGCAGACCGCAGCCTGCGTGCTTGTTGCGGCTGTTGATCCGGGAGATCCTCCGGGCAGCCGAGCGTCTCGCCTGCGTCCCGGATCAGCCTGCAAAGGAGCCGTCATGTCCTTCCCTCGCCGCGTGGCGGCCTGCGCGCTCGCCGTCTCGCTCGCCACCCCGGCCGCGGCGCAGGCCCCCGGCTTCGCCACGCTCGAGGCCCCGCAGTCCGCAGCCAACGCCGCCCCCGGCCCGCGCACCGTGCCCACCCGCGCGATCCCCGTGCCCGACGACGTCAGCCCCGCCGCCCACGCCCTCGTCGCCGCCCCCTACCGGTCCCCCGCCTGGAACGCCAACCCCGCCACCCCCGACGAGTGGCGCGCCCTGGTCCGGAAGCTCGCCGACGCCCAGCTCCCCGGCCTCGCCAGGGCCCGCGCCGCCCTCGGCGTGAGCATCGAGCCCACCACGATCGGCGGCGTCAAAGGCTTCGTCCTGACCCCGGCCGCGATCCCCGAGGCGCACCGCAACCAGCTCGTCATCAACGCCCACGGCGGCGGCTACGTGTACGGACCGGGCGAGTCCGGCACCGCCGAGGCCATGCTGATGGCGGCCTACGGCGGCTACAAGGTCATCGAGTTCGACTACCGGATGCCGCCCGACGCGCCGTATCCCGCCGCCATGGCCGTCTGGAAGGCCGCCGTCACGATGCAGGACCCGTCGCGCATCGCCATCGTCGGCACCTCGACCGGCGGCGGCATGGCGCTCGCGCTGGTGCTGCGCGCGAAGGCGGAGGGCCTGCCGCTGCCGGCCGCCATCGCTCCCGGCACCCCCTGGTCCGACATGACGCAGACCGGCGACACCCTGCGCACCAACGAGTGGCTCGACAACGTCCTGGTCAGCTACGACGGCTACCTGACGCACGCCGCCCAGCTCTACGGCAACGGCCACGACCTGCGCGACCCGCAGCTCTCGCCGATCTACGGCGACTTCCACGGCTTTCCCCCGGCGATCCTGACGAGCGGCACCCGCGACCTGTTCCTCAGCAACACGGTGCGCACGCACCGCAAGCTGCGCCAGGCCGGCGTCGAGGCCGAGCTTCAGGTGTTCGAGGGATACTCCCACGCGCAGTACCTGTTCGACCCGACCGCCCCGGAGACGAAGGAAGTGTTCTCCGAGATCGCCGCCTTCTTCGACCGCCACCTCGCGAAGTAAGGTTGAGGCTCTGCCTCAAACTCCGCCAAAGGCAGGGCCTTTGGGAACCATCCCTTAGGGAAGGCAGTCCAGAGGCCCGGCCTCTGGCGGGTCCGGGCAGAGCTCGGCCTTGCTTCCTCCAGCCGCCCGGGAGACCGCCGATGCGCCGCACCCTGACCGCGCTCTGCCTGGCCGCCGCCCTCGCGTCCCCCGCCCACGCCCAGGACACCCCCGACGCCCTCGCGATCCACCGCGTCATCAGCGCGCAGATCGACGCCTTTGCCCGCGGCGACGCCGACGCTGCCTTCGCCTTTGCCGCACCGCCGATCCGCGCGAAGTTCGGCACCGCCGCCCGCTTCCTCGCCGCCGTGCGGCAGGCCTACCCCGTCCTCGTGCACCCCCGCTCCGTCACCTTCACCGGCCTGGCGCAGGGCGACGCCACCCTCGTCCAGAAGGTCGAGGTCGTCGGCCCGGACGGGCAGGGCGCCCTGGCCTCCTACGACATGGAGCACGAGCCAGACGGGCGCTGGCTCATCGCCGGCTGCACGCTGGGCCGCAGCGAGCGCCTGGAACTCTGACGGCAAGCAAGGTTGAGGCTCTGCCTCAAACTCCGCCAAAGGCTCGCCTTTGGAATCCACTACTTAAGGCCAGTCCAGGGCGGCTCGCCCTGGTGGGTCCCTGCTTCCAAGCAATGGGGCAGAGCCCTGGCCTTGCCTGCTGCCTCCGCTTCCCCGCCACCCCCCGCCGATGTTACGCCTGTGCTCCCGACGACCCGGAGCACCCCGCCATGTCCGCCATCGCCGACATCATCGCCCGAGAGATCCTCGACAGCCGCGGCAACCCCACCGTCGAGGTCGACGTCCTGCTGGAATCCGGCGCCGTCGGCCGCGCCGCCGTCCCGTCCGGCGCGTCCACCGGCGCCCACGAGGCCCACGAGCGCCGCGACGGCGACAAGTCCCGCTACGGCGGCAAGGGCGTGCTGGAGGCCTGCGCCGCCATCGAGGGCGAGATCCTCGACGCCCTGAACGGCATGGAGGCGACCGAGCAGCTCACTCTCGACCAGATCCTGATCGACCTCGACGGCACCCCCAACAAGGCCCGCCTCGGCGCCAACGCCATCCTCGCGGTCAGCCTCGGCGTCGCCAAGGCCGCCGCCGCGGACGCCGGCACGCCGCTGTACCGCTACGTCGGCGGCGCCTTTGCCCGCGTGCTGCCGGTGCCGATGATGAACATCGTCAACGGCGGCCAGCACGCCGACAACCCGATCGACATCCAGGAGTTCATGATCCAGCCGGTCTCCGCCGGCACCATCGCCGACGCCGTGCGCATGGGCGCCGAGGTGTTCGCCCAGCTCAAGAAGGGCCTGTCGGACGCCGGCCACAACACCAACGTGGGCGACGAGGGCGGCTTCGCCCCCGGCCTGCGCTCCGCCGAGGAGGCGCTGACCTTCATCTCCCGTGCCGTGGAAAAGGCCGGCTACCGCCCGGGCGAGGACATCACCTTCGCGCTCGACTGCGCCGCCACCGAGTTCTACCGCGACGGCCGCTACGAGCTGGAAGGCGAGGGCAAGTCGCTCGACGCCTCCGGCATGGTCGACTACTTGGCCTCGCTCGCCGACCGCTTCCCCATCGTCTCCATCGAGGACGGCCTGGCCGAGGACGACTGGGACGGCTGGAAGCACCTGACCGACGTGCTCGGCGACCGCCTGACCCTGGTGGGCGACGACCTGTTCGTGACCAACCCCGAGCGCCTGTCGCGCGGCATCGAGGACGGCATCGCCAACGCCATCCTGGTCAAGGTCAACCAGATCGGCACCCTGTCCGAGACCCTGGAGGCGGTCGAGATGGCGCACCGCGCCGGGTACGCCGCGGTGATGAGCCACCGCTCCGGCGAGACCGAGGACAGCACCATCGCCGACCTGGCGGTGGCCACCAACTGCGGCCAGATCAAGACCGGCAGCCTGTCGCGCTCCGACCGCACCGCCAAGTACAACCAGCTCATCCGCATCGAGGGCGAGCTTGGCCCGGCGGCGCGCTACGCCGGGCGGACCATCCTGCGGGGCTGAAGCAAGCAAGGTTGAGGCTCTGCCTCAAACTCCGCCAAAGGCTCGCCTTTGGAAACCCCGACTCGGGCCTGCGGCACATCCCCGCGCAGGGTGCCGCGGGCCTTCAGGTGCGCCGGTCCAGGGCGGCTCGCCCTGGCGGGTCCAGGGCAGAGCCCTGGCCTTCCTTTCGGCGTGCGCCCGCACTCCCCAGCGTCGCGAATAGATGATACCGAGGCTGGGTCGGGGGAGGGCCGGGATGTCGCTGGGTCGGGTGCTGAAGCGTCGTGTGAAGGAGGCGGTGCCGCCGCTGCTGTTCCTGTCGCTGGTCGGCTATTTCGGCTGGCAGGTGACGCGCGGCGATCATGGCCTGCGCGCCCACGCTTTGCGCGAGCAGCAGCTCGCCACGGTGCAGGGTGAACTGGCGCAGGCCACGGCGGAGCAGGAGGCGTGGGAGCGCCGGGTGGCAGCGCTGCGCACCGCGCGGCTGGACCCCGACCTGCTCGACGAGCGGGCGCGCGCCATGCTGAACCGGGCCGAGCCGGGCGAGATCGTGGTGCCCTACGAGGCGGGCCACAAGCTTTTCTGACGCTCCGCCGGCCTGCCGCGGCCCGGCGCGCGGCATTTAGTTGCTCCGCTGGCGTTCTGGCGAGGCCGGCGACCCTGGCCATTGCTGGGCGCGCGTTCCACTTCGTTCGCGAAACTTTTCGGCGCGGGCGGCGCAGGCCGCTTGCTGCACCGCAGCACGTTGATTTTCCCCGGCTTCGCGGCTTGTCGCGGGGCGACCCCGGCGTTAGCTGTGCATGGGTGCAGACCACCCCGAGGGGACGACTTCCATGCCGATGGACAGCCCGCAGACACCGCAGCGTACCGAGGACTCCCGTCCCGTCGAGCCCTCGCCCGCAACCGGCGAAGCCGCCTTCGCCACAGAGGCCGCCGGCGACCGCGCGGCGCCCGACGGCGCCGCGCCGGAGCACATGCCGCCGGCCAACACGGCGATGGACCGCGACGGCCTGCGCCAGGCGTATCGAGACATGCTGCTGATCCGCCGCTTCGAGGAGCGCGCCGGCCAGCTCTACGGCATGGGGCTGATCGGCGGCTTCTGCCACCTCTACATCGGGCAGGAGGCGGTGGTCGTGGGCGTGCAGTCGGCGCTCAAGCAGGGCGACCAGGTCATCACCTCGTACCGCGACCACGGCCACATGCTGGCCGCCGGCATGGAGGCGCGCGGCGTGATGGCCGAGCTGACCGGGCGCTCCGGCGGCTACTCGCGCGGCAAGGGCGGCTCGATGCACATGTTCTCGCGCGAGAAGAACTTCTTCGGCGGCCACGGCATCGTCGGCGCCCAGGTGGCGCTCGGCACCGGCCTGGCGTTCAGCAACTGGTACCGGCGCGATGACCACGTCAGCATCGCCTACATGGGCGACGGCGCGTCGAGCCAGGGCCAGGTGTACGAGAGCTTCAACCTCGCCGCCCTGATGAAGCTGCCCTGCATCTACGTCATCGAGAACAACCGCTACGGCATGGGCACCGACGTCGCGCGTTCCTCGGCGAGCCACGACCTGTCGCAGAACGCGGCGCCCTGGGGCATTCCGGGCCGCCAGGTCGACGGCATGGACGTGCTCGCCGTGCGCGCCGCCGCCGACGCCGCGGTGGCGCATTGCCGCAGCGGGCAGGGGCCGTACCTGCTGGAGATGCAGACCTACCGCTACCGCGGCCACTCGATGTCCGATCCCGCGAAGTACCGCACCCGCGACGAGGTGCAGAGGATGCGCACCGAGCACGACTGCCTCGAATCCGCCCGCCGCCACCTACTCGACTGGGGCGACGAGGACGCCGTGCTCAAGTCCATCGAGGACGAGGTCAAGCGCGTCGTCGCCGAGGCCGCCGAGTTCGCCCAGTCCAGCCCGGAGCCCGACCCCGCCGAGCTATGGACCGACATCCTGATCGATGCGGACGGCACCCGCTCGGCCCGCGCGCCCACCGGCGGCCCATCTGCCCCGCCTGGAGCCGCGCGGTGAGCGTGCAGATCCTGATGCCGGCGCTGTCGCCGACGATGACCGAGGGCAAGCTGTCGCGCTGGCTGGTCAAGGTGGGCGACGACGTCTCCGCCGGCGACGTCGTGGCCGAGATCGAGACCGACAAGGCGACCATGGAGGTCGAGGCCGTCGACGAGGGCAGGTTGGCCGCGATCCTGGTCGAGGAGGGCACCGACGGCGTGGCCGTCAACACCCCGATCGCCACGCTCGCCGCCGAGGGCGAGAGCGCGGAGGCGGCATCCACCGCCCCGGAGCCGAAGGCCGCCGCCGCCCTGCCGCGGGTTGTCGCAGAGGGCGAGGGCGAGAAGGAGATCGCCGACCGCGGGGGTGCCGCCCGCGCGCCCGACACCGTCGCTCCCACGGCGCCGGAGACCTCCGCCGACAAGGCCCCGTCCGACAAGGACTGGGGCGCCACCAGCAGCATCACCATCCGCCAGGCGCTGCGCGACGCCATGGCCGCCGAGCTGCGCGCCGACCCGAGCGTGTTCCTGCTCGGCGAGGAGGTCGCGCAGTACCAGGGCGCCTACAAGATCAGCCAGGGCCTGCTGGAGGAGTTCGGCGAGCGACGCATCATCGACACGCCGATCACCGAGCACGGCTTCACCGGCATGGCCGTGGGCGCCGCGATGAACGGCCTGCGCCCGATCGTGGAGTTCATGACCTTCAACTTCGCGATGCAGGCGATCGACCACATCATCAACTCCGCCGCCAAGACGCTGTACATGTCCGGCGGCCAGATGGGCTGCCCGATCGTGTTTCGCGGCCCGAACGGCGCCGCCTCGCGCGTCGGCGCCCAGCACAGCCAGGACTACGCGAGCTGGTACGCGCACTGCCCCGGCCTCAAGGTCGTGGCCCCCTACTCCTCGGCCGACGCCAAGGGCCTGCTGCGCGCGGCCATTCGCGACCCGAACCCGGTGATCTTCCTCGAGAACGAGATGCTCTACGGCCAGAGCTTCGAGTGCCCGACGGACGAGGACTTCATCCTGCCGATCGGCCACGCGAAGATCGAGCGTGAGGGCAGCGACGTCACCCTGGTCGCCTACTCGATCATGGTCGGCGTGGCGCTCAAGGCGGCAGAGGAGCTGGCAGGGCACGGCATCAGCGCCGAGGTCGTCAACCTGCGCACCCTGCGCCCGCTCGATACCGGGACGATCATTCGCAGCGTGAAGAAGACCAGCCGCGTGGTCTCCGTCGAGGAGGGCTGGCCGTATGCCGGCATCGGCGCGGAGATCGGCATGCTCGCCATCGAGCACGCCTTCGACTGGCTCGACGCGCCGCCCGCCCGCGTCTGCGGCCTCGACGTGCCGCTGCCGTACGCCGCCAACCTGGAGAAGCTCGCCCTGCCGCAGCCCGACTGGGTGGTGGACGCCGTTAGGGCGCTGTTCTGATGCCCACCAACATCCTGATGCCCGCGCTCAGCCCGACCATGACCGAGGGCACGCTGGCCCGCTGGCTCGTGAAGGAAGGCGACGCGATCGCCGCCGGCGACGTGATCGCCGAGATCGAGACCGACAAGGCGACCATGGAGGTCGAGGCCGTCGACGAGGGCACCCTCGGCCGCATCCTGGTCCCCGACGGCACCGAGAGCGTGGCCGTCAACGCGCCGATCGGCGTGATCCTGGCAGAGGGCGAGTCCGCAGGCGACGCGACACCCGCAGCCGCCGCGCCGGCGAAAGCCGCTTCGCCCACCGGCGACGCCGCGAGCGCCCCGGGTAGGCCGGACGCGGAGACCGCGGGCTCCGGCGGCTACGGCGCGGACGCCGAGCAGCCCGCGGTGGGCGCACCCGCCACCGTGGCGACCGCGACCCTGCAGGGCGGAGCACCCGCCCCGGCGCACGCTGCCGCTGCACAGGCGCCAGCCCCTGGCGCACAGGCGCCGGCCCCTGTCGGCCGTGTCGTCGCCTCGCCGCTGGCCCGCCGCCTCGCCACGCAGGCGGGCCTCGCGCTCGACACGCTGCGCGGCACCGGCCCGAACGGCCGCATCGTCCGCCGCGACGTCGAGGCTGCCCGCAACGCCCCGACCGCGGCACGGCCCGCCGCGGTGGCCGCCGCGCCGCTGCCCGCCGCCACGCCGCAGCCCATCGCCGTGGCCAGTTCCGCCGCCCCGCAGGCGGCCGCAGCCACGCCCGTCGCGCCCGCCGTCGCCGTGCCCGGCCCTGCCGCCCTGACCGGTGCCGCGCCCGTCACCGCGCCCGCGCCGACGCCGCCGGCCCGACCGGCGCCGGTGGCGATCACCGCCGCGCACCAGCGCCTGCCCAATTCCAACATCCGGCGCACCATCGCCCGCCGCCTGTCCGAGTCCAAGCAGTTCACCCCGCACTTCTACTGCTCGATCGACGTCGAGCTGGACGCGCTCCTCGACCTGCGCGCCAAGCTCAACGCCAAATCCCCAGCCAGCGGTCCGGCCGCGTTCAAGCTCTCCGTCAACGACCTGCTGATCAAGGCCAGCGCCGCCACCCTGCGCGAGGTGCCCGGCGTCAACGCCAGCTACACCGACGAGGCGATCCTGCAGTTCGACGACGTCGACATCTCCGTCGCCGTCTCCATCCCCGACGGCCTGATCACGCCGATCATCCGCGGCGCCGACCGCAAGGGCCTGGCCGCCATCTCCAACGAGGCCAAGGACCTGGTCGCCCGCGCCCGCGCCGGCAAGCTCAAGCCCGCGGAGTTCCAGGGCGGCACCTTCTCGATCTCCAACATGGGCATGTTCGGCGTGCGCGACTTCGCCGCCATCATCAACCCGCCGCAGGGCGGCATCCTCGCCGTCGGCGCCGGCGAGAAGCGCGCCGTCGTGCACGCTGGCGAGCTGGCCATCGCCACGGTGATGACCGTCACCCTCTCCGTCGACCACCGCTGCATCGACGGCGCGCTCGCAGCAGGGTGGGTCGCCGCCTTCAAGCGCATCGTCGAGGATCCGCTGAGCCTGATGCTGTGACCGCCGCCCACTTCCGCGACGCCACCGCTGCCGACATCCCCGTCCTGCTCGACCTGATCGCCGAGCTCGCCGCCTACGAGCGCCTGTCCGACGAGGTCGTCGCCACCCACGCCGACCTGCACGACAGCCTGTTCGGCCCCGCCCCGCGCGCCCACGCGCTGCTCGCCGAGCGGAACGGCGGGGTCGCCGGCATGGCCGTGTTCTTCTTCAGCTTCAGCACCTTCACCGGCCGCCCGAGCCTCTACCTTGAGGACGTGTTCGTCCGCCCCGACCATCGCGGCCAGGGTATCGGCCGTGCCTTCTTCCGCCTGCTGGCGCAGCGCGCCGTCGCGGAACGCTGCGGGCGCATGGAGTGGTCGGTGCTCGACTGGAACGAGCCCGCGCTGGACTTCTATCGCGCGCTCGGCGCCGAGCCGCGCGCGGGGTGGACCACCATGCGGCTGGTCGGGGACGGGCTGGCAAGAGTGGCAGGAAGCAAGGCTGGGCTCCGCCCAGACCCGCCAGGGGCGAGCCGCCCCTGGACCGGCCTTACTTAAGTCGTGGATTCCAAAGACGAGCCTTTGGCGGAGTCCAGAGGCAGAGCCTCTGGCCTTCCTTTCTCCAGGAGCCCCGGATGCCCGAGCAGAACTTCGACCTGATCGTCCTCGGCGGCGGCCCCGGCGGCTACGTCGCCGCCATCCGCGCCGCCCAGCTCGGCATGAAGGCCGCGGTGGTCGAGCGCGAGCACCTGGGCGGCATCTGCCTGAACTGGGGCTGCATCCCCACCAAGGCGCTGCTGCGCTCCGCCGAGATCAACCACCTGCTGCACCACCTCGGCGAGTACGGCTTCGCCGCCGACAACGTCCGCTTCGACCTCCCCGCCGTGGTCAAGCGCTCGCGCGCCATCTCCAAGCAGCTCGCCTCCGGCGTCGGCCACCTGCTGAAGAAGAACAAGGTCGCCGTGTTCACCGGCACCGGCCGCCTCGCCGGCAAGGGCGCTGTCCAGGTCGAGGGCAAGGACGCCGCCACGCTGGCCGCCCCGCACGTCATCCTCGCCACCGGCGCCCGCGCCCGCCAGCTCCCCGGCCTCGAGTCCGACGGCAGGCTGGTCTGGTCGTACCGCGAGGCGATGGTTCCTGACATCATGCCGAGCCGCCTGCTCGTCGTCGGCAGCGGCGCCATCGGCATCGAGTTCGCGAGCTTCTACCGCAACATGGGCGCCGAGGTGACCGTGGTGGAGATCATGGACCGCATCCTCGCCGCCGAGGACGAGGAGATCTCCGCCTTCGCCCGCAGGTCCTTCGAGAAGCAGGGCATGACCATCCTCACCGGCGCCAGGCTGGGCGCCGTGCGCAAGGGGGAGGACGACGTCACCGTCGCCATCGAGCACGACGGCAAGACCACGGAACAGACCTTCGACCGCGTGATCTCCGCCGTCGGCATCGTGGCCAACGTGGAGGACCTCGGGCTTGAGGGCACCGGCGTCGTGGTCGAGCGCACCCACGTCCTGATCGACGAGTTCTGCCGCACCGGCGAGCCCGGGGTGTATGCGATCGGCGACATCGCGGGCGCGCCCTGGCTCGCGCACAAGGCGAGCCACGAGGGCGTCGTCTGCGTCGAGGCGATCGCCGGCCTGCCCGACGTGCACCCGATCGACTGGAGCAACATCCCCGGCTGCACCTACTGCCGCCCGCAGGTCGCCTCCGTGGGCTGGACCGAGGCGCGCGCGAAGGGGGAGGGCAGGGAGGTCCGCGTCGGCCGCTTCCCGTTCGTGGGCAACGGCAAGGCCATCGCCATGGGCGAGCCGGAGGGCATGGTGAAGGTCGTGTTCGACCGCGCGAGCGGCGAGCTGCTGGGCGCGCACATGATCGGCGCAGAGGTCACGGAGATGATCCAGGGCTACGCCATCGCCCGCACCCTCGAATCCACCGAGACCGAGCTGATGCACACCGTCTTCCCGCACCCCACCGTGAGCGAGACCATGCACGAGGCGGTGCTCGACGCCTGGGGGCGGGCGATTCACTTCTGAGGCGGAAGCGGACAAGGCCGGGCTCTCCGCCCGCTGCCCCTTCCAGCGACCCAGGCGGGTCATCGGAACGTCCGGACAGCTCCACCCTGACCTATCCGGGGCGAGCCGCTCCTGGACCGGCCTTTCCTGAGTCGTGGACTCCAAAGGCAAGCCTTTGGCGAAGTTAAGGCCCATGCTTGAAGGCGGGGCCTCAACCGCGCCTGCCTCGCCGCTTGCCCTTAAGGCCGTCGATACGAGGCGCTGCGTCGTTCTTCAGGTGGCTCGAACGGCATCCGTCCAGCGTCCGGGTCTGTGTCGAGGATCGGGGGGATTTCTCCCGACCTGCTTGGCGACCGATCACCATCTTGTTGGTGGACAGAAAAAACATCGCTGGCGTTTTAAGCGAAATTGCGAGACTACTGCCAAAACTTTAGCGAAACCGTGAGACAAAAGGAAGATTTTTGGACATCACCACGTTTGGCCACAACCGGCTCAGATTCCGCCAGGACGACACGACTACTGCAGTACCCAGGAGAGCGGGCGACGCCTCCTTCCCCGGACGCCGCTTCCGCAATCGCAGGTATGCCGAATGACCGAGCCTCTGGAGATCAGCTTTCGCGACCCCGGCAACAGCCTCGCCTACCGGGGAACCGGCTGGTCGGTGCGCGAGGTCTTCGGCATCTGGATGTTCGGCGACGAGAGCACGCTGATCCTGCCGCGTCCCGCGACGCCCGGCGACTACCTGCTGGAGCTGGAGGTCGGGGCTCTGCTCGCTCCGGGCCGCTGCGAGTTCCAGCGCCTGTCGATCCGGGTGAACGGCATCGGCGTGGGCAACTTCGTGGTGCGGGGCAACGACACGGTGGAGTGCTGGGTGCCCTGGTCGGTGCTGGGCGGCCCGATGAAGAGCATGGTCATCCTGTCGCACCCCGACGGCTGGAAGCCCTCGGAGCTGACCGGCGGCGTGGGCGACGAGCGCGTCATCTCGCTGTTCGCCCGCACGGCGCGCCTGTCGCTGCTCACGGAGCGGGCCTGGGACGCGGACCACCTGCGGCCCGACGAGGAGGCGCAGCTCGCGGCGATCATCGGCCAGCAGGAGGGCGTCGACGGCGTCGCGATGCACGAGCTGATGCTCGATTTCGAGAGCCTGGGCTCGAACTGCGAGCTGGGCATGGTGCAGCGCCACTACGGCGTCGAGCCGCTGGGGCTGTTCCGCTTCAGCTACACCCCGCTCCAGGGGCTGCTCGCCGCCCTGGAGGGCGATTTCCGCAGCGCCTCGTTCGGCGACCAGGCCTCGCTCGTGCTCAACCCCGAGACGCGCGAGTACGAGCTGGTGGACCGGGCGCACGGGTTCGAGTGGCACACCTGGCAGTACGACGGCCAGGCCGACGCCGAGGCCCTGGAACGCCAGGAGCTGGTGCGCCTGCCCTACCTCGTGCGCCGGTTCTACGAGACGCTGGAGGACGGCGAGAAGATCCTCGTGGTCCGCGACGAGGATGGGCCCACGGAGCGCGCCGTGGTGGACCGGCTGCTCGCCGCGCTGCGCCGCCACGGCGACGTCACCCTGCTGTGGGTCAGCGTCATCACCGGACGGCGTGCGCCGGGCGACGTCGAGTGGGCGGGCGACAGGCTCCTGCACGGCTGGATCGACCGGCTGTCCACGCGGCGCGAGGCCAACAACGCCTCGATGTTCGCCTGGGGGGTGATCTGCCAGCGCGCCCATCGGATGTGGGAGGCGAGCCGGGAGCCGGGTCTTGCGGCCTTTGCCAAGGAGGACGCGGTCAGCGCGGCCAGGCAGACGGCCTGAGACCGCGCCCGGCGGACGCCGACAGGGGTTTGCGTTGGCCTGTCAGCAAGCAAGGCTGGGCTCTGCCCAGACCCGCCAAGGGCGAGCCGCCCCTGGACCGGCTTTACTGAAGTAGCGGATTCCAAAGGCGAGCCTTTGGCGGAGTTTGAGGCAGAGCCTCAACCTTGCCTGCCTTGCCGACCGCGCATCGGAGCCGCTTGCCGATCCCCCCGCTCCAGCCCAGATACAGGTCCCCGGAGGCGCCAGGACCGATGTCCACCCGACTGCTGATCGATCACCGCGACGCTCTCCGCCATCCGGAGAAGCTGCACCGCCCGGACAACCCCGGCCTGCGTAAGCCCGACTGGATCCGCGTCCGCGCCCCGCAGCACCCCGTCTACCACGAGACCCGCGCCCTGATGCGTGAGCACGGCCTGGTCACGGTGTGCGAGGAGGCGGCCTGCCCCAACATCGGCGAGTGCTGGTCGCAGCGCCACGCCACCATGATGGTGATGGGCGACACCTGCACCCGCGCCTGCGCCTTCTGCAACGTCCGCACCGGCCAGCCCGCGCCACTCGACGCCGACGAGCCCCGCCGCGTCGCCGAGGCGGTGGCCAGGCTCGGCCTGCGCCACGTCGTCATCACCTCGGTCGACCGCGACGACCTGCCCGACGGCGGCGCCGGCCACATTGCCGCGGTGATCCGCGCCGTGCGCGCCGCCGCCCCCTCGACCACGATCGAGGTCCTGACGCCCGACTTCCTGCGCCGCCCCGACGGCGCGGCGACCGTGACCACCGCGCGCCCCGACGTGTTCAACCACAACCTGGAGACCGTGCCGCGCCTCTACCCGACGGTGCGGCCGGGGGCGCGCTATTTCCAGTCGCTGCGCCTGCTCGACGAGGTGCGCCGCCTGGACTCCGCGATGTTCACCAAGTCGGGCCTGATGGTCGGCCTGGGGGAGAGCCGCGCCGAGATCGGCCAGGTCATGGACGACCTGCGCGTGGCCGGGGTGGACTTCGTGACCCTTGGGCAATACCTCCAGCCCACGCCGAAGCACGCCGCCGTGGAACGCTTCGTCACCCCCGACGAGTTCTCCGAATATGCCGCCATGGCGCGCGCCAAGGGCTTCCTGATGGTCAGTGCGACTCCGTTAACCCGCAGCTCGTATCATGCCGACGCCGATTTCGCGCAGCTCCGCGCCGCCCGCCTGGCCGCTCTTGACCGGAACGCGCCCGAGAAGCCCGCTGCCGACGTGCCGCCTTCCGCCTCGCCCATCCCGCACCCAGCCGCCGAGGTCTGAGCCCGCCATGCCCACCCACGCCGAGCACAAGCTCGTCCCCTTCACGCCGGAGCAGTTGTTCGACCTGGTGGCCGACGTCGGCCGCTACCCGGAGTTCCTGCCCTGGTGCGCCGGCGCCAAGGTCACGAGCCAGACCGCCACCGAGGTGGTCGCCGACCTGACCATCGGCTTCGGTCCGTTCCGGGAGAGCTTCACCAGCAAGGTCGAGCTGGACCGCCCGCGCCAGGTCCGGGTGCACTACGAGCACGGGCCGTTCCGCTACCTCAACAACCAGTGGACCTTCACCGCGCACCCGCATGGCTGCCGCGTCGACTTCTTCGTCGACTTCGAGTTCCGCTCGCGCCTGCTCCAGTCCGCGATCGGCGTGGTGTTCAACCAGGCGGTCCAGCGCATGGTCAACGCCTTCCTCAAGCGTGCCCGTGACGTCTACGGCCTGCCCACGGCCGCTGCGGCGCCCGCTCCCGCCTGAACCCGGCCCCGCCGCAAGGCTTGCCCTGCCTTCATGCGTGCCGGTCCAGGGCGGCTCGCCCTGGCGGATCCCCGCTTCCAAGCAACGGGGCGGAGTCCTGGCCTTGCCTTCTCTTGCTGCCCTCAGCGGAGGATGATCTCCACCCGCCGGTTCTGCGGCTCGCGCACCCCCTGCGCCGTCGGCACCAGCGGGTTGCGCTCTCCGAAGCCGCGGATCGCGACCTCCTGCGCCGGCACCCCGTCGCGCACCAGTTCCGCCTCGACCGAGCGTGCGCGGCGCAGCGACAGCCCCTGGTTGTACGCCGCGGTGCCCGACAGGTCGGTGTAGCCGTTGACCTCGATGCGCGTGGTCTGCACCCGGGTGCTGGCCTGCGCCGCCTCGCCGATGATCTGCCGCGCCCGCTGCGTCAGGTCCGCGCGATCCCAGTCGAAGAACACCAGGTAGGTGCGCGCCGGCGTCACGGGCGGGGTGGCCGCGGGAAGCGGCGCAGGCGGCGGCGGGGCAGGGTGGTTGAACGCGTATGCCACGCCAACCGTGAACTGGTGCAGGAACACCTCGGACAGGCCGACCGACCCCTTGCTGACCCCGGCCGGGGTGAACGACTCGCCCGCCGCGCCGGAGTTCGGGTGGATGCCGATCAGGCGGTAGTCGGTGACCAGCTTCAGCCCAGGCACCGCGGCGATCGGGAAGCCGAAGCCGACGACGCCCTGGTAGGCGAAGTTGCCGCCGGTGCCGCCGAGGCGGAACACGTTGCTGTTGTCCACGGCGTAGGTGGTGACCGGCGAGAAATGCGTCCACAGCACGCCGGCGCCCACGCCCGCGTACGGCTGCACCCAGTCGATGCTGGTGCCGAACTTGGTCAGGTCGACGTCGTAGAACAGGTTGCCGAACACGCCGTAGGTGCCCTGGTTGCCGTCCGTGCGGGCCGGCACCGCGGTGCGCACCCGGTTGATCGCGGTGTTGTAGTCGTAGGCGCCCTCCAGCTCCGCGCGCAGCCCGTTGCCGAACCCCCAGCCGACAGTGCCCGCGCCCACGAACCCCTCGCCGAACCGGTAGCGCGACGCGGGCTGGTTCTGCGGCGAGACGCGGGGGTGGGCGAAGATGTCCTGCAGCAGGTTGTAGCCGCCGCCCAGGGCGACGTACGGCCCGTCCACCGGCGCGGGCGGGGCGGCGCTCGCCGCGGACGCGGCGCAGGCGACGAGCGCCGTGGTCAGGATCAGTCGTGTGCGCACGCTCGCCTCCGCTGCAGGGGCGGACACCGGAAGCCGGCTCGCCCAACGGCGTCGCTTGTGCTGGCCCCGCACACACCCGGCAACTCACCTGGGCGGGAGCACGCCCGATCCCGCTCACCTGTGCCGCCGCGGACACACCGTTGCGTCGGCGACGTGAGAACGCACGTCATGCCAACGGCTCTTTGCCTTGACCTGTCAGGAAGCAAGGCTGGGCTCTGCCCAGACCCGCCAGGGGCGAGCCGCCCCTGGACCGGCTTTACTGAGACAAGTGGATTCCAAAGGCGAGCCTTTGGCGGGGTTTGAGGCCCATGCTTGAAGGCGGGGCCTCAACCTTCCTTGCTTCACCTGTCACTCCAGACCCGCGTCGCGTTTGGCCCCGCGCCGCCCGCCACGCTATACCGCCGCCCAACCAGCATCGTGTGGAACCGAATGGCCTACGCCCCAGCCCGCTTCGACGACGCCCTGATCCGGGTGAACCTGTTCTCCGACACCCAGACCCGCCCGTCGCGCGCCATGCGCGAGGCCATGCTCGACGCCCCCGTCGGCGACGAGCAGCACGGCGCCGACCCCACCATCAACGCCCTGTGCGAGCGCGCCGCCGACCTGCTCGGCAAGGAGGCGGCGGTGTTCATGCCGACCGGCACCATGTGCAACCAGGCCGCGATGCTGACCTGGTGCCGCCCGGGCGACGAGATCCTGGCGCACGAGAGCGCCCACATCCTCACCAGCGAGGGCGGCGGCGTGGCCGCGCTGTCCGGCGCGCAAATCACCGGCCTGCGCGGCGCGCGCGGCCAGTTCGACGTCGCCACCCTGGAGGCGGGCTTCCGTGACCGCTCACGCTACGAGCCGCCGCAGCGCCTGGTCGCCGTCGAGCAGACCGCCAACTTCGCCGGCGGCACCGTCTGGCCCCTCGAGTCGCTCGACGCCATCGCCGCCTGCGCCCACGCGCAGGGCCTGGCCACCCACATGGACGGCGCGCGCATGATGAACGCCGTGGTCGCCTCCGGCACGTCGGCCGCCGCGATGTCCGCCGGGTGGGACAGCGTGTGGCTCGACTTCACCAAGGGCCTCGGCGCCCCGCTCGGCGCGGTGCTCGCCGGCCCGCAGGCCTTCATCGACGACGTGTGGCGCTGGAAGCAGCGCCTCGGCGGCGCGCTGCGTCAGGGCGGGATGTGCGCCGCCGGCTGCCTCTACGCGCTCGACCACAACGTCGAGCGCCTCGCCGAGGACCACGAGAACGCCCGCCTGCTGGCGCGCGGCCTCGCCGGCGTGGCCGGGCTGGAGGTGGAGCTGCCGGAGACCAACCTCGTGTATTTCGACACCAGCGGCACCGGCATGGAGGCCGCCGCGCTGGCCGACGCGCTGGTGGGGCAGGGCGTGGCGATCTCAGTCATGGGACGCTACCGGGGCCGCGCCTGCACGCACCTCGACGTCGACCGCGCCGGCGTGTCGCTCGCGGAGACCGCCTTCCATCGCGTCGTGGGTGCCGCCGCGAGTGCGCGTTTGGGTTGATCTTCCATGATGGTCACAACTTAAAGGTTGTCGAATCACCGATGATGCAATCAATGACGTGACAGCCGCCGCCGGTCGGCCAAGGTGCATGACGATCCTGCAGGCCTGAAGCGACGAGGAACGTCGATGCGAGAGATGCCCCCCTGCGACGCCGGTGCCCCGGCCGCAAGTCCGGCCACGCCGTGCCGCGCCAGCCCGTCCATGCTGCCCCTGGCGCTGGCTGTCAGCCCGCGGCTCACCGCGCGACGGCTGCTCGCCTCGGCCGTGCTGCTCGCTGCGGCGCTGGCGACACCGCAGGCGAGGGCGCAGTCCTCGCCCGGTGCCGCGCTGGACGGGACCACGCCGCCGCCCGGCGCCGTCATGATGGCCCCGCAGATGCCACGCCCCGGGTCGAGCAGGACGTTCGAGCACGGCGGCGCCCCGCGCTTGAACGCGGAGCAGCGCTTCCAGGTCGCCAACACGACCCGCGACGGCCACCTGACCGAAGCCCAGGCCCACGCGGCCCACCTGCGCGGCGTCGCCACCCACTTCGCCGAGATCGACAAGAACCACCGCGGCTACGTCACGTTCGACGAGATCCTCACTTGGCGCGCCGAGCGCAAGGCGGCCCGGGAAAAGGCGGAGAAGTAGCCGGACCGGCGAGAAGAAGCAGGCAAGGTTGAGGCTCTGCCTCAAACTCCGCCAAAGGCTCGCCTTTGGAATCCACTACTTAAGTAAATCGGTTTCCAAAGGCCTTGGCCTTTGGCGGGTCTGGGCAGAGCCCAGTCTTGCTTTCTCTCTATCCTTTCGCCAGCAGCGCCATCGCGTGCAGTACCGTCGCCCGCCGCACCGCCTGCCGGTCCCCGGGAAACACCCGGGACTCGGCGTGCGTGGCGCCGCCCCGCCGCGCCAGCCCGAACCACACCAGCCCCACCGGCTTGGCCTCGGTGCCGCCGCCCGGCCCGGCCACGCCCGTGACCGCGACCGCCAGCTCCGCCGGCGACGCCGCGACCGCGCCCTCCGCCATGCGCCGCGCCACCGCCTCGCTCACCGCGCCCTGCGCCTCGATCAGCGCGGCCGGCACGCCCAGCAGCTCCGTCTTCGCCGCGTTGGAGTAGGTCACGAAGCCGCGGTCCACCACGTCGGACGAGCCGGCCACCGCGGTCAGCGCGGCTGCGATCAGCCCGCCGGTGCAGCTTTCCGCCGTCGCCACGCGCTGCCCCCGGGCGCGGAGCAGGCCGAGCAGCGCCGCCGCCTCGTGCAGCATCGGGTCGTCGATCATCGCGGGCCACCTTGGGCTGGAGGTTCGTGGGGGGCGGGAGGTTCGTGGGACACGCGCCCGGCCGCGATCGCCTCGGTGAAGGCGCGCCAGTCCAGGGTCGCCTGGTCGGCGTAGTCGCGGGCGAAGGCGGTCACCGCGCGGGCGAACCCCGCCCCGCCGACGTAGCCCGACAGGGTCGCCGCGTCGCCGGAGCGGGCGTGGGCGCGGGCCAGAGTGCGCCCGCACAGCGCCGCGGTGGAGGCCAGCGAGCGCGCCTCGACCCGCGCCCCCACCGCGCCCAGGCGGGAGTCCTTGAGCCATCGCACGTAGACATGCTCCGGCCCCGCGGCCACGCCCGCAGCCGCCGCCGGCATCCGCGCCCAGCCCAGGAAGATGTCGCTCGCCGCCTGCATCATGCGCTGCCCGGTGACCACGCGCTCGCCCTGCGCCGCGTACTCCGACTCGCCGGCGAACGGCGCCAGCGCGCTCCGCCCGGCCTGCTTGATCTGCAGCAGCAGCGGCGCCCCGTCGCCGGACAGGAACAGCCCGATCGCGCAGAACGTGCCGACGCTGCCCACGCCCACCACCTTGAACGCCCAGTCCGCCAGCCGGTAGCGGCGCAGCAGCACCTGCCGGTCCTCCTGCAGCGTGCGGCGGTACGCCTCGAACGCCGCGTGCACCGCCGCGTCGTGGCTGGGCAGGCGGAACATCTTCGCCACGTCGTCGCGCAGCCGCCACCCCGCGCCGTCCCGCTCCAGCAGCCCGTACTGCGTGGCGCCGCTCTCCAGCGCACGCCGCATCCGCGCCCGGGTGTCGTGCCGCGCGCCCTTGTCGCCGATCGCGGCCACCGCGGCCTCCAGGTCGATCCTGCGGCTCCAGCACTCCAGCGGGTCGAGCGCCGCCAGCGCCGCCATCTCCCCGCAGTAGGTGCGCACCGCCCCCCGCGCCAGCGCCGTCGCCTCGTCCAGCCCGGCCTCGCGCCCCGCCAGCACCAGGCTGGTGGCGAGGCGCTTGACGTCCCACTCGAACGGTGCCGGCAGCGTCTCGTCGAAGTCGTTGATGTCGAACAGCGCGACCCCCTCCGGCGAGGCGAACGCGCCGAAGTTCATCAGGTGGCAGTCGCCGCACGCCTGCACCCGCAGCCCCGCCGCCGGCTGCGTCGCGAGGTCCGCCGCCATCACCGAGGCCGCGCCGCGCAGGAACGCCAGCGGCGAGGCCGCCATCAGCCCGTGGCGACGCGGCAGCAGCTCCGCGATCCGCCCGGCCTCCTGCGCCAGCACCGCCGCCACCGGGTCGGCCCGCGTCGCCGGCGCGGCCCAGCCGCCCTGCGCGCCGCGCGGCACCACCCGCCGCAACGCCCGGCCGGCTTCCCGGCGGTCCTCGCGGGTCTGCAAAGTCAGGAAAGGAAGGCCAGGGCTCTGCCCTGGACCCGCCAGGGGCAGCGCCCCTGGACCGGCGCAACAAGGTTCATTCATCGTCCTCCAGAGAGTCTCGGCGCTCGTCTCCAGCGTAAGCTCAGCCGCCCCCGCCCCGTCACCCCCGCATCATCCACCCCGCCGCGACCCGCCCCGCCAGCAGCGCCCCCGCCGCGATCGCCCCCGCGATCAGGTCGTCGCCCATCACCCACGCCGCGCCCTCGCGACGGTCCGCCCACCCGACCGGCCCCGGCTTGGCCACGTCCAATGCCCGGAACAGCGCGAACGCCGCCGCCAGCCCCGCCGCCAGGCCCCACCCCGCCAGCCCGTGCCCGCCCGCGGCACCCGCCAGCCCCAGCATCGCCAGCCACTGCCCCGCGACCTCGTCGATCACCACCCAGCCCGGATCGTGCCCGCCGCCCGCGCGCGGGATCGCCCACAGCCCCGCCAGCCCCGCCGCCACGACCCCGCTCGCCAGCCACCAGGGGCGCCCGACCAGCCCCGCGCCCCCGACCAGCGCCGCCAGCGACCCCCAGCTCCCCGGCGCCGGTCGCAGCGTGCCCACCCCGCCCACGCTCGCCACCAGCCACGCCACGCGGCGCCTCACGGGCGGGAAGCCCAACGCAAGAAAGGCCAGGGCTCTGCCCTGGACCCGCCAGGGCGAGCCGTCCTGGACCGGCTTCTCCTAAGTATTGGATTCCAAAGGCCTGCCTTTGGCGGAGTTTGAGGCCCAGTGCTTGAAAGCGGGGCCTCAACCTTGCTTGCTCGCCTCACCCCAGCCACCGCGCCAGCGGGTGCGGCGCCGCGACGCCGAGCCGTGCGCGGTAGTCCACGACGTTCTCGATCACGCGCTGGACGTAGTTGCGGGTCTCGGCCACGGGGATCATCTCGATCCAGTCGATCATGTCGCCCCCGCCCGCCGCCGGATCGCCGTTCGCCAGCCACTCGCGCAGCCGGCCCGGCCCCGCGTTGTAGGCCGCGGCCGCGTACGGCAGCACCCCGTCGTCGCGCGCCAGCAGGCCGCCCAGGTAGGCCGAGCCCAGCCGCACGTTGAGCGCCGGGTCCGCGGTGAGCGCCGCCGTGCTGGCCGCGACGCCCAGCCGCCGCGCCACCTCCTGCGCCGTGGCCGGCATGAGCTGCATCAGGCCGCGCGCCCCGCTCGGGCTCACCGCGTCGGGGTCGAAGCTGCTCTCCTGCCGGGTGATGCCGAGCACCACGCTGCGCTCCACGCCGCCGGCCCCGCCGCCAGGGTCGGCCCCACCGGGCGCGTCCACCGGCCAGCCCGCCTGCGGCAGCATCGTCCCCGCGCGCCCGGCCTGGCGCGCCGCCGCCACCGCCGCCTCCGGCACCGCGAGGCGCAGCGCCAGCGCCGCCACCAGCGCGCGCCCGCGCCCGTCCTCGGCCAGCTCGCCCATGCGCAGCAGGAACGCCCGCGCCCGCCGCGCCTCGCCCCACGCCACCAGCAGCTCGGTGGCGCGCGCCAGCTCGGTGCCGGAGAACGCCAGCGCCTCCGCCGGCGTCCAGGCCGGATCGCGCAGCGCCGCCAGCCGCGCCCGCAGCGCCGCCTCGCCCCGCGCCGTCGCATCGCCCCGCGTCGCCGCGCCGTCCTGCATCGTCGCCAGGCCGCCCGCAGGCACGACGCCACCGGCCGCGCTGTCCACTCCGACGCCCGCGCCCGGCTGCGACCCGCCGCCCGCCGCCGCGCCGCCCTCCAGCGCCAGCGCCGCGAGCTGCCCGTAGAACGTCACCGGCCACGCCGCCGCCGCCGCGTACTCGGCCCGCGCGCCGGCCGCGTCGCCGCGCGCCGCCGCCGTGCGCGCCAGCCAGTAGTGCGCCCGACCCTGCGTGATCGCGGCCCGCGACCCCGCCGCCAGCGCCGCGAAATGCCCCGCCGCCGCGGCAGGGTCGTTCAGCCGGCGCAGCGCGATCCACCCGGCCAGGAACTCCGCGTCCCCCGCGTCGCCGTCGCCCTGCGCCGCGGCCCGTGCGCCCTCGCTCGCCAGCCAGAGCGCCCCCGCCGCGTCGCCGGCGCGCAGGAGCTGGCGCACCAGCCTCTCGCGCTCCGTGCGGAACCCCGCCCGCCGCTCCGGCGCGCTCGCCAGCTCCGCCGCCCCGCCCTGCGCGCGCCACACGGCCAGCGCCGCTTCCCCCGTCGCGTCGCCGCGCCGCAGGAACCGCGCCAGGTCGAGCACCAGCGCAGGGTCGTGCCGCGCCGCATCCGGCAGCGCCGCCACCAGCGCCGCCGCCCCGGGGTCGTCGCGCCGCAGCGCCAGCCGCGCCTCCGCCGCCTGCCGCGCCGCGGGGTCGAGCCGCACCGCCTGCCGCGTCGCCGCCGCCCCGTCCCCGCCCGCGAGTCGGTCGAAGCGTGCCTGCTGCGCCGCCGGCGTCAGGGCGGCCGCCCACGCCTGCAGGAACGCCGCCTCCGCCGAAGGGTCGTCCAGGCCGCCGACCCACGCCGCCCGTGCCGACTCCGCCGCAGGCTCCGGCTGCCCGGCCCGCGCCTGTGCCTCCGCGCAGCGCAGCCGTGCCGCCGCCGTGCCCGCCAGCGCCCTCGCGCACAGCGGCAGCACCACTGAATCCGCGCCCGCCGCCGCGATCCCGTCCGACAGCCGCCGTTCCAGCAGCGCGCGGTTCGGCCAGCCCGGGTTGTCCGCGAGGAAACGCGCCGCCACCCTGGGGTCCACCGCGCCGGCATGGTCCGCCACCAGTCGCAGGTACGTCGCCAGGCGCGGCGCCAGCGGATCCGCGGAGCGCCGCGCCGCCGCCGCCCAGCGCTCCGACCCGGGCGCCACCTCGGCGTCCGCGACCGCCGGGTCCGCGGAGTCGGCGCGCGCCGCGGTGTCGGACACGACCTGCGCCCGGGCGCAGCCCAGGGCGGAGACGGCGATCGCCAGCAGGAAGAAGGGCAGGGCACGCATCGGCGCGGAGCATACAGGGGCGGAGGGCTTGCGGAAGGTCGACGAAGGTCAGGAAGCCAGCAAGGTTGAGGCTCTGCCTCAAACTCCGCCAAAGGCTCGCCTTTGGAATCCCTTCCTTAAGTAAAGCCGGTCCAGGGCGGCTCGCCCTGCGGGTCCAGGGCAGAGCCCTGGCCTTGCTTGCTTCCGCCTCCCGCGGCTCCTAGCGTTCGGCCCGAAGGGCGAGGAGTGCGTGCCATGTTCAGCGGGTCGTTCGCCGCCCTGGTCACCCCGATGCGGGCCGACGGCTCGGTGGACGAGCGCGCGCTCGCCGAGTTCGTCGAGTGGCAGGTCAGCCAGGGCACCGACGGCCTGGTGCCCGTCGGCACCACCGGAGAGAGCGCCACGCTCAGCCACGCCGAGCACCGCCGCGTCGTCGAGGTCACGGTCGAGGTCGCGGCCCGCCGCGTGCCCGTGATGGCCGGCGCCGGCTCCAACAGCACCGCAGAGGCGATCGAGCTGGTGCGCCACGCCCGCGCCGCCGGCGCCGACGCCGCCCTCGTGGTCACGCCGTACTACAACAGGCCGACGCAGGAGGGCCTGTTCCTGCACTACACCGCGGTCGCCAACGCCGCCGACCTGCCGATCGTGATCTACAACATCCCGCCGCGCAGCGTGGTCGACATGACGCCGGAGACCATGGGCCGCCTGGCGCGCCACCCCAACATCGTCGGCGTCAAGGACGCCACCGCCAGCCTGAGCCGCCCGCTGCACACCCGCGTCACCTGCGGGGCGGGGTTCTGCCAGCTCTCCGGCGAGGACCACACCGTGCTGCCGTTCCTCGCCGCCGGCGGCCACGGCTGCATCAGCGTCACCGCCAACGTCGCACCCCGCCAGTGCGCGGAGCTGCACCGCCTCTGGGTTGCCGGTCGCATCGCGGAGGCCATCGCCGCGCAGGACCGCCTGGTGCCGCTGCACGACGCCATGTTCGCCGAGAGCAACCCGGCGCCCGTGAAATACGCGGTGAGCCTGCTCGGCCACGGCACGGAGCGCTGCCGCCTGCCGCTGGCGCCGCTCACCGAGCCCACGCGCGAGCGGGTGCGCGCCGCGATGTCGGCCCTGGCGCTGATCGCCCCGCCCCGCGCGGAGCACGACAGCGTTCGCAGGGAGGCCTGACCGCGTGGCGACGACGACGAAGAAGAGCGGCCTGATCTCGCACGGCATCGCGGCGCAGAACCGCAAGGCGCGCTTCGACTACACGATCAAGGAGACGGTGGAGGCCGGCATGGTGCTGTACGGCCCCGAGGTGAAGTCGCTGCGTCACGGCCGCGCCACCATCACCGAGGCCTGGGCGGGCGAGCGCAACGGCGAGCTGTTCCTGTTCAACGCCTACATCCCGGAGTACCAGGGCGGCGTGCTCTCCAAGTTCGATGTGAGGGCACCGCGCAAGCTGCTGCTGCACAGGAAGCAGATCGACAAGCTGCTCGGCGCGGCCAACCGCGACGGCGCGACGCTGGTGCCGCTGGACATCCACTTCAACGAGCGCGGCGTGGCCAAGGTGCTGATCGGCGTCGGCGAGGGGCGCAAGAAGGCCGACAAGCGCCACGCGATCGCGGCGCGCGACTGGCAGCGCGACAAGGCGCGGGTGCTGCGCAACCGGGGGTAGGAAAGCAAGGCTGGGCTCTGCCCAGACCCGCCAAAGGCAGGCCTTTGGAATCCATTACTTAAGTAAATCGATTTCCAAAGGCCTGCCTTTGGCGGAGTTTGAAGCAGAGCCTCAACCTTGCTTCCTTTTCCTGACCAATCCAGTCTCCGCCGCACGCCCAAGGACCTTTCATGCCCGACGACTCCACCCCCGCGAAGCGCGAAAAACTCCTCGCCCGCAAGGCCGAGTGGGCGGAGTCCGGCCGCGGCCTGACCGGCGCCCACGCCGACCCCGCCCGCGACCGCCTGCCGCCCGGCCAGCACCTCACCCGCGACTGGCCCGTCCTCGACCTCGGCGAGCAGCCCGCCGTCGACCCCGCCGCGTGGCGCCTGCACGTCGACGGCACAGTCGAGCGCCGCCTGGAGCTGTCACTGCCCGCGCTGCTCGCGCTCGGCCAGACCGACAGCGTCTCCGACATGCACTGCGTCACCACCTGGTCGCGCTACGACAACCACTGGCGCGGCGTCTCCGCCCGCACCCTGATCGAGGCCGCCGGCGTGCTGCCCGACACCCGCCACGTGATCCTGCACAGCCACGACGGCTACACCACCAACATGCGCCTCGACCAGTTCGACCAGCCCGACGTCCTGCTCGTCCACGAGTGGGAGGGCCAGCCGATCACCCGCCAGCACGGCGGCCCGGTGCGCGTCCTCGTCCCTCGGCTCTACCTGTGGAAGTCCGCCAAGTGGGTGCGCCGCATCCAGTTCGCGCCCGCGGACCACCAGGGGTTCTGGGAGACGCGCGGCTACAGCAACAACGCGGACCCCTGGGCCGAGGAACGCTACAGCTAGGCGGGCCGCCGCAGCGGCTACTCCGCCGGGTGGTCGGCCAGCTCCAGCCTGCGCAGGGTTCGGTCCAGCCGGTCATGGACGCGGTCGAGTCGCCGCGACAGGCTCGCGCCCTGCTCCTCCAGCGTGCCGACCCGCTGCGTCAGCTCGCGCTGCCCCGCGATCAGGCGGTCCATCTTCTCGTCCAGGCGTCGCAGCAGAGTGAGGGTGAGGTTTTCCGACTCACTGGTCATGGCAATCATCATGGACGGCGGCCTGCCGCGTAGGCCAGGGGTTTCTGACTCGTGATCCCGGCCTGAACCAGCAGGCCCGCAAGCAAGGCTGGGCTCTGCCCAGACCCGCCAGGGGCGAGCCGCCCCTGGACCGGCGCTTCTTAAGTAATGGATTCCAAAGGCCTGCCTTTGGCGGAGTTTGAGGCGGAGCCTCAACCTTGCTTTCCTCTACCGCGCCAGCCGGTACGCCGTCCCCACCAGGTCGAACAGGTCGATCACCCGCGCGACGTAGTGGTCGTGCACCGCGTAGGCCGGCGCCCCCGGGTCCGACACCTGCCGCTCCAGCGCGTCGATCATCCGCGAGAGCCTGCGCGCGTGCAGCCCGAGCCTGCGCTGCACCGGGTCGGTCAGCACCCCGGAGAACGCCGCGAACGCCGTCGCCGCCAGCGCCAGCCCGCCGGTCATCCCCGCGACCAGCGCCAGCGACGGCGCCGCCGGGAACAGCCCGTAGTACACGCCCCCCAGCCCCGAGCCCAGCGGGAACGAGGCCACCGCCGCCTGCTGCGCCACCAGCGCCGCCAGGCTCGGCCCGAGCGTGGCCACCCCGGGCGTCAGCTTGCCCGCCGCCACCGCGCCGGTGCCCAGCGTGAGCAGCCCTGTCGCGATCTCCGCCGCCGCCGCCCGCGTCCCGCCGTACTCGCCCAGCGTCGCCTCCAACCGCTCGCGGAACCCCGCGTCCTCGCCGTGCCGCCCGATCGCCGCCAGCATCCGCGCGAGCGGCTCGCCCACGCCCGGCTGCGCCAGGATCGCCGCCCCGAGCGCGTCCACGGCGCTCGCCCGGCCCGCCTGCACCGCCGGCAGCTCCAGCAGCTCCGTGGTGACCAGCCACTCGATCTCGCGCGACACGTCGGTGCGCATCTGCAACCGCGCGGCGCCCAGCCGCCTCGCCGCGCCCGCGGCGCCGACGCGACCCGCCACGCCCGCCGCGAGCCGCACGGCCACCTGCGGCACGGACATCAGGAGGTTGGCCGGCGCCCGCGCCAGGTCCCAGCCCAGCGCCGCGCGGTGCAGCGAGGCCGAGCCGCGAACCGTGAAATGCCGGTCGACGAACGGCGCCACCCTGGCCCGCCGCTCGGCGAAGTAGCGCGCCAGCCCGTCGGCCACCGCCCGCTCCACCTCGGCCCGGCCGGGCACGCCATCGGCCGCAGCAGGCCCGCCCCCCGCGGCCTCGTCGCTCAGCGCGCCGCCCCGCTCACCCCGACGCCCTCACCGCGGCGCCCTCACCGCGGCGAGTGCAGCAGGCCGGCGATGTCGCGCACCACGGCGTCGAACATCGCCTCCGTCAGCAGCCCGGTGTTCGTGTTGTAGCGCGACACATGGTAGCTGTCGGCCAGCACCAGCCCGTCCGGCAGCTCGTGGCGCTGCCCGTGGCGGAACGGCACGCGCGAGAGCGGCACGCCGCACGCCCGCAGCACCGCGTTGTGCGACAGCACGCCGAGCGCCAGCACGACCCGCAGCTCCGGCATCTCCGCGAACTCGGCGGCGAGGAAGCGGTTGCAGGTGCGCACCTCGTCCGGCTTCGGCAGGTTCGCCGGCGGCACGCAGCGCACCGCGTTGACGATGCGGCAGCCCACCAGCGCCAGCCCGTCGTCCGGCTCCGCGAGGTAGGTGCCGCGCGCGAAGCCGTGCCGCAGCAGCGTGTGGTAGAGCAGGATGCCGGCGTGGTCGCCGGTGAACGGCCGCCCCGTGCGGTTGGCGCCGCGCACCCCGGGCGCCATGCCCACCACCAGGAACGGCACCGCGCGATCGCCGAACCCTGGCACAGCGCCGTTGAACCACGCCGGGTTGGCGAGGCGGTTGGCCGCGCGGTACTCCACCAGCCGCGGGCAGAGCGGGCAGTCGCGCGGCGGCGTGGCCGGGTCCGCGTCGTCGTCGGACGTCATGTCGCGGCTCGGGGCGTCGCGGCTCGGGGCGTCGGCGCTCATTGCTCGCCCGGCCTCTCAGCCCGCGTCGCCAGGGTCGGTGAACGGCTCGGCCGGCGGGCGTACCGTCGGGCGGAGGCGCGGCTCGGTCTGGCGGCGGGTGAACTCCGGCGCGATCTCGGCCAGGTCGAGGAACTGGTCGGCCTGGCGGCGCAGCTCGTCGGCGGCCATCGGCGGCGTGGTGCGCACCGAGGAGATCACGGTCACGCGCACCCCCAGCCGCTGCACCGCCTCGACCAGCCTGCGGAAGTCCGAGTCGCCGCTGAACAGCACCGCGTGGTCCATGCGCGGCGCCAGCTCCAGCATGTCCACCGCCAGCTCGACGTCCATGTTGCCCTTGACCCGGCGGCGCCCCATTGCGTCGGTGAACTCGCGCGCCGTCTTGGTCACCAGGGTGTAGCCGTTGTACGCCAGCCAGTCGGTGAGCGGCTTGAGCGGCGAGTACTCCTCGGTGTCGAGCAGCGCCGAGTAGTAGTAGGCGCGCACCACGTTGGTCTGCCTGCGGAAATACGCCAGCAGGTTGCGGTAGTCGACGTCGAACCCGAGGTTGCGCGATGCGGAGTAGAGGTTGGCGCCGTCTATGAACAGGCAGGTGCGCTCGTGCGCCAGGAAGGCCATCCCATGATCCTCTCGATACCTCGGCCGGGCCAGCCGCCGGCCGGCCATCCCCACCATAGGGGCATACCCAAGGTGGAGAAAGCGTTGCCCGCCACCCGCCGCGCCACCCGCCGCGCCACCCGCCGCGCTCTGGCGCGCCGCGCCGGGGCAGGGCGGTGATCCTGGTCGCGGTGGGCGCCAACCTGCCGGCCGGCTCCGGCACCACCCCGCTCGACACCTGCCGCCGGGCTGCCCTCGCTCTGCGCGCGATCCCCGGCCTGCGCGTCGAGGCGGTCTCCTCCTGGTACGAGACCGACCCGGTGCCGCCCTCCGGCCAGCCGCCCTACGTCAACGGCGTGGTGCGCCTGGCCGGCCGCATCGACCCGGCGGCGCTGCTGGAGGCCCTGCACGGCATCGAGGACGGGCACGGCCGCCGGCGCTCCGAGCGCAACGCGGCGCGCACGCTCGACCTCGACGTGATCGCCATGGGCGAGGTCGGCGCGCTGGTCCGCGCGGCGCCCGACCCGGTGGTGCCGCACCCGCGCGCGCACCTGCGCGGCTTCGTGCTGGAGCCGCTGCGCGACGTGGCGCCGGGATGGCGGCACCCTGTCCTGCGGCAGAGCGTCGAGGAGATGATCGCGGCACTGCCGCCGCAGGGAGTGCGGCGGCTTGGCTGAAAGAAAACAAGGTTGAGGCTCTGCCTCAAACTCCGCCAAAGGCTCGCCTTTGGAATCCATTACTTAAGTAAAGCCGGTCCAGGGGCGGCTCGCCCCCGCCTTGAAGCAGGAGCGGGTCTGGGCGTAGCTGCCAAAGGTTCCGACGATCCACTTGGATCGTTGGAATGGCGGCGGAGGGAGAGCCCAGCCTTGCTTGCTGCCTTCGGGCTTGCGCCGCCACGGCCCACCATCTACATCTTGTGTCTTCGGACATCATAGCTGCAAGGGGTCCACCGCATGGCGCGCGTGACCGTCGAAGACTGCGTCGAGAAGATTCCCAACCGCTTCGAGCTGGTGCTGATCGCAGCCCAGCGCGCACGCAACATCAGCCGCGGCGAGGAGCTGACCGTCGAGCGCGACGACGACAAGAACCCGGTGGTGGCGCTGCGCGAGATCGCCGGCGAGACCATCGACCTGTCCAGGCTGCACGGCGACCTGGTCAAGTCGCTGTCGCGCGCCCCGGAGCCGGAGCCCGCCGACGAGGAGGTGCTCGACCTCATCCCGACCGACCAGAACATCTTCGGCCTGCAGGACGTCGCCGCCGACGAGGAGGCGCAGACCCTGCCGGTCGAGGAGCTGTCGCCCGAGGATCTGGAAGCCGCGATCGAGGCGGAGCTTGGCGGCCGTTCGCGCCGCTGACCTGAGCCGCCACGCCCAGCCCGCCCGTCCCCAGGACGGGCGCGGCCTGCCTGCCCACGCCCGATGCTGACGCCCAGTCCCTGCCGCGCCCCTGACGGCGCTGCCAGCGTTCCCGAGCCCGACCCCGGCGCCGACCTCTCGCGCCGCGTCCTGCTCTACGACCCCGGCGCCGACGCCGGGCTGATCCGCGCCGCCTACGACCTCGCCGCGAGCGCCCACGCCCCCCAGAAGCGCGACAACGGCGACCCCTACATCACCCACCCGCTCGCGGTGGCGGACATACTCGCCGGCTACCGCCTCGACCAGGGCTCCATCGTCACCGCCCTGCTGCACGACACGATCGAGGACACCCCGGTCAAGCTGACCGAGATCACCAAACGCTTCGGCACCACCGTCGCCGGCCTGGTCGACGGCGTGACCAAGCTGACGCGCCTGGAACTCCAGTCCGACCGCACCAAGCAGGCGGAGAACTTCCGCAAGCTCGTGCTCGCAATGAGCCGCGACATCCGCGTGCTGATCGTCAAGCTGGCCGACCGCCTGCACAACATGCGCACCCTGGGCCTGATCGAGAGCGACGCCCGCCGCCTGCGCATCGCGCGCGAGACCATGGACATCTACGCGCCGCTGGCGGAGCGCATCGGCATGGACGCGGTCAAGACCGAGCTGCAGTCCCGCGCCTTTTCCGAGCTGGAGCCCGAGGCCAGCTCCACCATCCAGGCGCGGCTGAACTACCTGCGCGGCCTCGGCGCCGACGTGATCGACGAGGTCCGCGCCGAGCTGACCCGCGTGTGCCGCGAGCAGGGCATCACCGTGGTCGAGGTCAACGGCCGGGAGAAGTCGCCGTACTCGATCTGGGAGAAGATGCAGCGCCGCAACGTCGCCTTCGAGCAGCTCAGCGACATCATGGCCTTCCGCCTCGTCGTCGACAGCCGCGAGGACTGCTACGCGGCGCTGGGCGCCGTGCACGCCGCCTACCCGGTGATCGCCGGGCGCTTCAAGGACTACATCTCGACGCCGAAATCCAACGGCTACCAGAGCCTGCACACCGGCGTCACGCTGCGCGAGCCGCGCAACCAGAAGATCGAGGTGCAGATCCGCACCCGCGAGATGCACGACGTCGCCGACAACGGCGTCGCCGCCCACGTCGCCTACAAGCAGGGCGAGGAGGCCGGCGTCGTCCCCCGCCTGCGCTGGGTGCAGGACCTGCTGGAGATCCTGGAGAACTCGGTCGGCCCGGGCGACTTCATGGAGAACACCAAGCTCGAGCTGTACCAGGACCAGGTGTTCTGCTTCACCCCCAAGGGCCAGCTCATCCAGCTCCCGCGCGGCGCCACCTCGGTCGACTTCGCCTACGCCGTGCACAGCCAGGTCGGCGACACCTGCGTCGGCGCCAAGATCAACGGCCGCCTGCTGCCGCTGCGCCACGAGCTGCAGAACGGCGACCAGGTCGAGATCATGACCGCGCGCGGCGGCAGCCCGTCGCCGGCCTGGGAGCGCTTCGCCGTCACCGGCAAGGCGCGCGCCCGCATCCGCCGCCACATCGCCCAGCAGCAGCGCCAGGGCCACATCGACGCCGGCCGCGCCACCCTGGCCCGCGCCTTCCGCCAGGACGGCCTCGACGGCTCGGAGAAGGTGCTCGAAGCCACCGCGAAGACCCTCAAGGCGACCTCGCTCGACGACCTCTACGTCATGGTCGGCAACGCCAGCCTCTCCGCCCGCGACGTCGTGCAGGCCGCCTACCCCGAGATGCGCGAGGCCGCCCGCGCGCCGCGCAACATCCCGGCGCTGCTCGCCCGCTCCGCTGCCAAGCCGATGCCGCGCGACAGCATGATGCCGGTCACCGGCCTGGTCGCGGGCATGAACCTCAGCTACGCCGGCTGCTGCCACCCGCTGCCGGGCGACCGCATCGTCGGCATCGTCGCCACCGGCAAGGGCGTCACCCTGCACCGCCGCGACTGCCAGACGCTGGAGAGCTTCGCCGCCACCCCGGAGCGCTTCATCGACGTCGAGTGGGACCTCGACCACCTGGCCAGCGGCGAAGGCGTGCGCAGTGCCCGCAGGCCCTGCGGCGCCCACGTCTTCCTCGGCCGCATCAGCGTGATCTGCGCCAACCTCGACGGCTCGCTCGCCACCCTGGTCAACGCCGTGGCCAAGCACGAGGGATCGGTGTCCAACCTCAGGATCACCAACCGCCAGCAGGACTTCATGGAGGTCCTCGTCGACGCCGAGGTCCGCGACGTCCGCCACCTCTCGGTCGTAATCGCCGGGCTGCGCGTGGCCTCGGGCGTCACCGAAGTCGAGCGGGCAAGGGCATGACAGGAAGCAAGGCCAGGGCTCTGCCCCATTGCTTGGAAGCGGGGACCCGCCAGGGGGAGCCCCCCTGGACCGGCCTCCGAAGGGCATCCTCTTCTCCTCACAAGTGGTTTCCAAAGGCCCTGCCTTTGGCCGGGTCCAGGGGCAGAGCCCCTGGCCTTCCTTGTTTCGGCGCCCGCCCATGATCCTCGGCATCGGCTCCGACCTGTGCGACATCCGCCGCGTCGAGCGTGTCCTGTCCCGCTTCCGCGACCGCTTTCTGGAGCGCGTCTTCACCCCCGCCGAGCGCGCGAAAACCCTGCGCCGCACGCCTGCGCTGCACGCCGCCACGCTGGCAAAACGCTTCGCCGCCAAGGAGGCCTGCGCCAAGGCGCTGGGCACCGGCTTCGCCCACGGCGTGTTCCACTCCGACCTCGGCGTCGAGAACCTGCCGACCGGCCAGCCGGTGATGGTCTTGACCGGCGGCGCGCTGGCCCGCCTGCACGCGATCACGCCGCCCGGCCTGGTGGCGCGCGTGCTGCTGACGATGACCGACGAGCCGCCCTACGCCTTTGCCCAGGTCACCATCGAGGCGGAGCCCGGCGACCCCGGCCCGGGCCTGCGGTAGCGCCGGCGGCGTCCCGGCGTGCCCCCGCGATCCTTGACTCCCGCAACCCTGCCCGGCTTCATCCGCCCGACCGCGCCGGCCGCCCTGGCCCGGCCGCACCCATGGGCCTTTGCATGATCTTCCCCGCGAACGCGAAGCCCGCCCCATGGCGGTGAGCAAGGTGTCGCGCCCCGTCGCCGGCGGCCTCGTCGACAACGCCAAGACCATCCTCTACGCCGTGCTGATCGCCGTCGGCATCCGCACCGTCGCGTTCGAGCCGTTCAACATCCCCAGCGGCTCGATGATCCCGACGCTGCTGATCGGCGACTACCTGTTCGTCGCCAAATACGCCTACGGCTACAGCCATTTCTCGCTGCCGTTCTCGCCGCCGCTGTTCTCCGGCCGCATCTTCGGCAGCCTGCCCGCCCGCGGCGACGTCGTCGTCTTCAAGTACCCCGGCGACACGTCGGTGGACTACATCAAGCGCGTCATCGGCCTGCCCGGCGACCACATCCAGATGCGCGCAGGCCAGCTCTACATCAACAACGTCCTCGTGCCCCGCAGCTTCGTCGGCGACACCGTGACCAGCGAGAGCGGCATCTCGATCCAGCGCCACGAGTACCTGGAGACCCTGCCCAACGGCGTGCGCCACTCGATCCTCAAGGAGACGGAGAACGGGCCGTACGACAACACGCCCGACTTCCTGATCACCCCGGACCACGTGTTCTTCATGGGCGACAACCGCGACAACTCGTCCGACAGCCGCGTGCCGCTGATCCAGGGCGGCGTCGGCTACGTCCCCGTCGAGAACCTGGTCGGCAAGGCGGAGTTCATCTTCTTCTCCGTCGACGGCCGCGACCCCTGGTATCAGGTCTGGGAGTGGCCGCTGGAGATCCGCTGGTCGCGCCTGTTCAAGGGCATCGGCTGATCGCCGCCCGCCCCGGCCACGGCCTCCCCGCCGCGGAGGCCTCCCCGCGCGCCGAGGCTCCCCGGCCTCCCGCGTCGGAGGCCGCCGGGCTCGCCGGGGACGACGCCGCCCTCGGCCACAGCTTCCGCTCCCCCGACCTGCTGCGCCAGGCGCTGACCCACCGCTCCGCCGCCCACGGCACCGCCTCCGGCCGGATGCGCCCCGGCCAGAAGGGCCAGGGCTCCAACGAGCGCCTGGAGTTCATCGGCGACCGCGTGCTCGGTCTGCTCGTCGCGGAGTGGCTCGCAGAGCGCTTCCCCGACGAGCAGGAGGGCAGCCTCGGCCCGCGCCACGCCCAGCTCGTCTCGCGCCCGGTGCTGGCGCGGATCGCCGACGACGCCGGCCTGTCGCGCGCCATCTCCGTCGCGCCCAACGAGGACCGCGCCGGCGTCAAGCGCCTCGCCACCGTGCTGGCCGACACCCTGGAGGCGGTGATCGGCGCGGTCTTCCTCGATGCCGGCCTCGACGCCGCCCGCCTCCTCGTGCGCCGCTGCTGGGCCGACGCCATGACCGCCCAGGTGCTGCCGCCCAAGGACCCCAAGACCGCGCTGCAGGAGTACCTCCTCGGCCGCGGCCGCGCGCTGCCGGTCTACGAGGTCGCCTCGCGCGAAGGCCCGTCGCACAACCCCAGCTTCGTCATCACCGTCACCGCCGCCGGCCAGACCGGCACCGGCACCGCCGGCTCCAAGCGCATCGCCGAACGCGACGCGGCGCTGGACCTGCTGGCCAGGCTGGCGTGAGAGGGGCAGGGGGCTGCCGCAAGGCAGCAAGCAAGGTTGAGGCTCTGCCTCATCCGCCAAAGGCTCGCCTTTGGAAACCCATACGAGACAGCAAGAAAAACGGCCCCCCGGACGCCAAATCCGCGGCACGACACCTCACATCGTGCCCCTGACCTCAATCGAATGCCGGTCCAGGGGCGCCGCCCCTGGTGGATCCAGGGCAGAGCCCTGGCCTTGCTTCGCCCAGCCCCAGGACCCTGCCCGATGACCACCCGCTGCGGCTTTGCCGCGATCGTCGGCGCTCCCAACGCCGGCAAGTCCACGCTGCTCAACCGCCTGGTCGGCGCCAAGCTGTCCATCGTCAGCCCCAAGGCGCAAACCACGCGCTTCCGCGTGCTCGGCGTGATGATGCGCGAGATCGCCGAGACCCGCACCCAGATCCTGCTCGTCGACACGCCGGGCATCTTCAAGCCGAAGCGCAAGCTCGACCGCGCCATGGTCAAGGCCGCCTGGACCGGCGCAGAGGACGCCGACCTCACCCTGATGCTGGTCGACGCCAAGTACGGCAACACCGAGGCGGTGCGCGGCATCGTCGGCCGCCTCAAGGACGCCGGGCGCCGCGCCTGGCTGGTGCTGAACAAGACCGACCTGGTCGAGCCCGCCGCCCTGCTCCCCCTGATCGACGCACTCTCGCAGCTCGCCAGCTTCGAGGAGGTGTTCATGGTCAGCGCCAACACCGGCGACGGCCTCGACCGCCTGATGGACACGCTCGCCCTGGCCCTGCCGGAAGGCCCGTTCCTCTACCCGGAGGACGACCTCACCGACCTGCCCGACCGCCTGCTCGCCGCCGAGGTGGTGCGCGAGCAGATCTTCCTCCAGACCCACGAGGAGGTCCCCTACGGCGCCACCGTGGAGACCGAGAGCTTCAAGGAGAAGCCCGACGGCTCCGTGCGCATCGAGGCCACGATCTACGTCGGCCGCGCCAGCCACAAGGGCATCCTGATCGGCGCCCGCGGCGCGCGCATCAAGACGCTGGGCGCAAAGGCCCGCGAGCACCTCGGCTCGCTGCTGGAACGGCCCGTGCACCTGTTCCTCAACGTCAAGGAACGCGCCGGCTGGGACGAGGAACGCGCCCGACTGCGCGCGATCGGACTCGACGATCCGGGCTGAGGCGCAGGCAGGAAGCAAGGCTGGGCTCCGCCCAGACCCGCCAAAGGCTCGCCTTTGGAAACTTTTTGAAAGAAAGGCTTGAGAACCTTTCCTCAGCCGCTAGGCAAGGACCGTCGCAGACCACGAGCCTCCGCGCTGGCCTGCCGCGTCGCCTTGCGTCACAGAGTGGTTTCCGAAGGCCCCGGGCCTTCGGCGGGTCCGGGCAGAGCGCGGTCCTGCATCCCTGTGCCACGAAGGTAGCCCCATGGACTGGGACGCTCCCGCGATCATCCTCTCCGTCCGCCCGTTCGGCGAGGGCGACGCCCTCGCCACCGTGCTGACCGAGGCGCATGGCCCGCACCGCGGCCTCGCCAAGGGCGGCGCGTCGCGCGGCAAGTCCGGCCTGTGGCAGCCCGGCAACCTGGCGCAGGTGCGCTGGACCGGCCGCCTCGCCGACCAGCTCGGCGCGTTCACCGCAGAGATGGTCCACGCCACCGCCGCCCGCGCCATGCCGGACCCGCTCTCGCTGGCGATCCTGGCCTCGGCCTGCGCGGTCGCCGACGGCGCGGTCCCCGAGCGCGAGCCGCACCCCCGCGTGTTCGGCGAGCTGCTGCACCTGCTCGCAACCCTCGACGGCACCGCCAGCCTCGCCCCGCTGATCCGCTGGGAGGCCGCGCTGCTCGCCGACCTCGGCTACGGACTCGACCTCACGGGCTGCGCCATCTCCGGCGCCACGGCCGGCCTCGCCTGGGTCTCGCCCCGCACCGGCCGCGCGGTCGCGGACGAGGCGGCCGGCGCGTGGCGAGACCGCCTGCTGCCGCTGCCGGCGCTGCTGCTGCCCGGGACCAACGACACCGCCGGCACGCCGGAGACGTGGCGGGACGGTTTGCGCCTGACCGCGCACTTCCTGGCGCGCGACGCCTTCGGCCACACCCACAAGCCGCTGCCGCCCGCGCGCCTGCGCCTCGCGGACCGCGTCGACGCGCTGGCGGCCGAGGAAGCAAGCAAGGCCGGGCTCTGCCCAGACCCGCCAAAGGCCTGAGGCCTTTGGAAACCCCTCCCTTAAGTAATGGATTCCAAAGGCCTGCCTTTGGCGGAGTTTGAGGCCCATGCTTGAAGGCGGGGCCTCAACCTTGCTTGCTTCCTCCGAGCCCCGCCGCCTCCAGCACCTGCCGCGCGATCACCGTGAAGTCGAGCCCGCCCTCGCCCCGTGCGTTGGCGGCCACGAACCGGTCGCGCAGCAGCGAGGCGAGCGGCAGCGGCACCCCCAGCTCCTCGCCCGCCGCCAGCACCAGGCGCGTGTCCTTCGCCCCGAGCGCCACCGTGCCGCCCGGCGGGTCGAACGCGCGCTCCAGGATCATCCGCCCGTAGTTCTTGTGCACCGGCGCCGTGAAGAAGCTCTCCGTCAGCACCTCGAACACCACCGCGGGCGCGACGCCGCCCTTCTCCGACAGGGCGAACACCTCGGAGAGCTGCTCGATCGTGGTGAAGATCAGGAAGTTGCACGCGAGCTTGACCAGCGACGCCTGCCGCGGCACGTCGCCCACCACGAACACCCGCTGCCCCATCGCGTCGAGCACCGGCCGCGCCCGCTCGATCAGCGCCGCGTCCCCCGCCGCCATGACGAACAACGCGCCGGCCGCCGCCGCCGGCGGGCGCCCCAGCACCGGCGTCGCCAGGAACCCCTGGCCCCGCCCGGCGTGCGCCGCGGCCAGCCGGTCCGCCAGGGCCACAGACAGCGTGCTGGTCGCCAGGTGCGCGGCCCCCGCCGCCATCCCCGCGGCCAGCCCGTCCTCGCCCAGCGCCACCGCCTCGCTCGCCGCGTCGTCCGCCAGGCTGCTCACCACGAACTCCGCCCCGCGCGCCGCCTCCGCCGGGCTCGCGGCCTGCACCGCCCCGGCCTCGACCAGCAGCGCCGCGCGCTCGGGGGTGCGGTTCCACACCCGCACCTCGTGCCCCGCCCGCACCAGCCGCAGCGCCATCGCGCTCCCCATCGGGCCGAGACCCGCGAAACCGATCCTCATGGCGTGCTCCTGCCGTGTGCGGGAGTCCTCACGCGCGGGGAGGGCAGGGGTTCGCGACATCATAGAGCGGATCGCGGAACAGCGACTCGGATTTCCTGTTGTAGCTCAGCGCCACTGGCTGCCAGTCCGGCGGCGGCGCACAGAACCGCGCGCAGATCAGACCGTCCCCGGAGTAGCTTTCCTGCACGTCGTGCTCTGCCTCCACGACGGCCCCCAGCCTGCGAAGCAGCGCGAGGCACCGCTGGTGGGTCAGCGGATCGCCGCTGATGGCGTGGTGGTGGGTGGAGACGAACACCCAGTCCACCTTGCCGGCCCGAAGCAGATCCGCAGCGCCTTCCAGGACAGCGAACTCGCCACCCTGGATGTCGCAGTGCAGGATCGTCAGCCGTTCCATCCCGTGATCCGCCATCAGCCCGGCGACATCCCTGCACAAGAGCTCCAGCCTGCCGGACTCCTCCGTGGCGAACACCCGGATGACGCCCGGCTCCCCGCCGGCAAATCCCTGCTCGAAGGCGGCCTCGACGCCATTCAGCGCCAAGTTGGCCTGCCCGATCGCCAGGTGGGCGGGATCCGGCTCCAGGAGCACCGCCCTGCGACCCGGAGCGGCACGGAGGAACCATATGGAGTAGAACGCCCACCATCCTCCAAGCTCCAGCATCGTGCCGCCGGGTGGGAGGCGCGAGACGACCTCGTGGAAGATGCGTTCCTCCTGCGCCTCGTGATGACCCTGGCAAAGCCCGATCAGCCGGGTCATCCAGGCGCCGCAGTACCCGTCGGCCAGGACCCTGACACCGTTGTGCATGAGCTGGATGCGGCGTCCGCTGGGACCGTGCTCCACGCGTCCCGCTCCCGCGACCTTGGGAATCGGGTCGGTGTCGCGGCATCGTGTCGCCATCGCGATCCTCTCCTCCAGGCTCATCGCGAACGGCACCAGCCGTTCGAGATCACGAGGGTCGCGCAGGGGGGGTGGAACGGCCGGGATGATCTCGGGAAGGGACGCGGGGCTCATGGCCGAAGCGCGGGAGCGGAACAGACGCACGTGGTTCCTCCTGGCTGCCGCCACAGCAGCTACTCGTTGGCAGGAGCCGAGTCGACGGATCGAGTGCGACACGCAGGCGTCCGGATGCCACCCTCCAGAATACAGGAGAATTCCCCGCCCTTGACGCCCCCGCCCACCCTCGCCACACCCTGCGCATGGACACCGCCGCCGGACATATCGAGAACACTCCGCTCGCCGACGCGCTGAGCGAGCGCTACCTCGCCTACGCCCTGTCCACCATCACCTCGCGCTCGCTGCCCGACGTGCGCGACGGCCTCAAGCCCGTGCACCGCCGCCTGATCTACGGCATGGCCCAGCTCCGCCTCGACCCCACGGCCGGCTTCAAGAAATGCGCCCGCGTCGTCGGCGACGTGATGGGCAAGTACCACCCGCACGGCGACAGCTCGATCTACGAGGCCATGGTCCGCCTCGCCCAGGACTTCGCGGTGCGCTACCCGCTCGTCGAGGGCCAGGGCAACTTCGGCAACATCGACGGCGATAACGCCGCCGCCATGCGCTACACCGAGGCGCGCATGACCACGGTGGCCGCCCTGCTGCTGGAGGGCATCGACGAGGACGCCGTCGACTTCCGCCCCACCTACGACGGCGTCGAGACAGAGCCCACGATCCTGCCCGCCGCGTTCCCCAACCTGCTCGCCAACGGCGCCGCCGGCATCGCGGTCGGCATGGCGACCTCGATCCCGCCGCACAACGCCGGCGAGGTCTGCGCCGCCGCGCTCCACCTGATCGCCCACCCCGACGCCACCACCATCGACCTGCTCGCCCACATGCCCGGCCCGGACTTCCCCACCGGCGGCACCCTGATCGAGGACCCGCTCGCGCTGGTGCAGGCGTACGAGACCGGCCGCGGCGGCTTCCGGGTGCGCGCCCGCTGGTCCGTCGAGCAGGGCCGCATGGGCCTGTGGTCGATCGTGGTCACCGAGATCCCCTACCAGGTGCAGAAGGCCCGCCTGATCGAGCAGATCGCCGAGCTGATGGAGCTCAAAAAGCTCCCCCTGCTCGGCGACATCCGCGACGAGAGCACGGAGACCGTGCGCCTGGTGCTGGAGCCCAAGGTGCGCGGCGTCGAGCCCGAGGTCCTGATGGAGACCCTGTTCCGCGCCACCGCGCTGGAGTCCCGCTTCCCGCTGAACATGAACGTGCTCGACGCTACCCGCACGCCGGGCGTGATGGGCCTGCGCGCGGTGCTGCGCGCCTGGCTCGACCACCGCCACGAGGTGCTGGGCCGCCGCTCGCGCCACCGCCTCGCCGCCATCGAGCGCCGCCTGGAGATCCTCGGCGGCCTGCTCTGCGCCTACCTCAACCTCGACGAGGTGATCCGCATCATCCGCGAGGAGGACGACGCCCGCGCCAGCCTGATGGCCGCCTTCTCGCTCACCGAGCTGCAGGCCGACTCCATCCTCAACATGCGCCTGCGCAGCCTGCGCAAGCTGGAGGAGGCCGAGATCCGCCGCGAGAACGCCGCCCTGGAGAAGGAACTGGCCGGCCTGCGCGGCCTGCTCGGCAGCGAGGCGCAGCGCTGGCGCCGCATCGCCGCCGAGATCGCCCGCGTGCGCCGCGATTTCGGCACCGGCCCGCTCGGCGACCGCCGCACCGTGATCGGCGCGCCGCCCGCCGCCATCGCCATCTCCGACATCGTCCCCGTCGAGCGCGAGCCGCTCACCGTGATCCTCTCCGAGAAGGGCTGGCTGCGCGCCGCCAAGGGCCACGCCCTCGACCCCGCGGGCCAGAAGTTCAAGGAGGGCGACAGCCTCCGCCTGGCGCTGGAGTGCGAGACCACCGACCGCCTCTGCCTGCTGGGCACCAACGGCCGCGTCTACACACTGCGCGCCGCCGACCTGCCGCGCGGCCGCGGCGACGGCCAGGCGATCCGCGTGCTCGTCGAGCTGGCCGCCGAGGACGACCTCGCCGCCCTGTTCGTCTGGCGTCCCGGCCTGCGCTGGCTGGTCGCCTCCAGCGGCGGGCGCGGCCTGGTCGTCGCCTCCGACGACCTGCTCGCCGAGAAGCGCACCGGCAAGCAGGTGCTCAACGCCCGCGACGCCGACACCGCGCTGCTCTGCGTGCCTGCTTCCGGCGACCACGTCGCGATCATCGGCGACAACCGCAAGCTGCTGGTGTTCCCCCTCGACCAGGTCCCGGTGCTGTCGCGCGGCGCCGGCGTCACCCTGCAGCGCTTCAAGGACGGCGGCCTGCGCGACGCCCGCGTCTTCACCCTGGCCTCGGGCCTGACCTGGCGCCTGGGCGAGAAGACACGCACCGAGACCGAGCTGCGCGACTGGATCGGCGAGCGCGGCCATGCGGGCAAGGCGCCGCCTGCCGGCTTCCCCCGCTCCGGACGCTTCGGCTAGGCGCCCACCCCGTCACGCGCGGCAGGACAGGGCGGGCCTTGGGACGCCGTTTTGTCTCGGCGCGCAGGACGGGCTTGTCCTGTGCGGCAGGACATCACTGCGCCGGGCCAGCCGCATGGGACGATCGGGCTGAAGGCAGGCAAGGCTGGGCTCTCCCTCCGCCTGCCTTTCCAACGACCCAAGCGGGTCGTCGGAACCTTTGGCAGGCTACGCCCGGACCCGCCGGGGACGAGCCGCCCCTGGACCGGCTTTACTCTAAGTAATGGATTCCAAAGGCGAGCCTTTGGCGGAGTTTGAGGCAGAGCCTCAACCTTGCCTGCTTCACCGGTCATCCCAAAGGGCGATGGCATGACTTGGGCGGGTGACTCCGAGAGCAGGCCTTTGGCAGAGCCTCCGGCGTTTCCCGCCTCTCACGCCGCTGCCCGGCCATCAGCCTCAGAGCCCCAGCTCCGTCAGCCCCGGGTGCCCCTCCGGCCGCCGCTCGCTCCGGTCCCAGCGGAACAGGCGGTCCGCCCCGGCGATCGCGAGGTCGTTGATGCTGGCGTGGCGCGTGTGCATCAGCCCGTGCGCGTCGAAGCCCCAGTTCTCGTTGCCGTACGACCGGAACCAGGCGCCGCCCGCATCATGCCACTCGTAGGCGAAGCGCACCGCGATGCGGTCTTCGCCGAACGCCCACAGTTCCTTGACCAGCCGGTAGTCCAGCTCGCGCGCCCACTTCGCCGCCAGGAATTCCACGATCGCCGGCCGCCCCGCCAGGAACATGCTTCGGTTGCGCCAGCGGCTGTCGGCGCTGTAGGCGAGCGACACCCGCGCGGGATCGCAGCTGTTCCAGCCATCCTCGGCGCCGCGGATCTTCGCGATGGCCGTCTCGCGGGTGAAGGGCGGCAGCGGCGGGCGATCATCGGGCATCTGGTCTCCTCCCGTAAGCTCGGCGGCGACCTTCATACCAACGACCGGCACGACATGCGAAGCAGGCGAGGCCGGAAGCCGTTGTCTTGAAGGGAAAGGCCTTGAACTCCGAGCAACGCTAAACCGTGAAGGTTTGCTTCCATGGGAAAGGCTCCCCAAAGGTCCCAGGCCTTTGGAGGGTTCGGGGCCAGCCTGGTCTTGCTTGCTTCACCAACCATCCCAGAAAGCCACGACTATCGCACGTCCTGCCCGTAGGCCCTGCGGATCCCATCGAGCTGCAATCGCATCATCCTCATCCTCATCATGTTTTCCATCGCGGCGATGGCACCGGACGTGGCATTGCGGGGGCTCCACTTGCGGCGCACCGTCTCGTTGTAGAGGTCCTGCATCACCAGCGCGGTCGCAGAGCCAGGGCCGGCCTGCAACGCCTTGGATTCCTGGGCCAGGTGCCCCTGCAGGTACGGCACCACCTGCCCTTGCCTGACCTCGGACATGAAGGCCGCCGCCGTCGCGAAGTTGCGCCCGATATGGGCGTAGGCGGTCTGCAGTTCCGCAGGATAGGACGCATAGCCCCGGCGGATCAGGTCGCGCTCCGTCGCCACCAGGTCGGCCTGCCCGGGCGGCAGCCTGCCATGCAGGCTGGTCCAGGCGACCGCCTGCGCCAGGCCTCGCAAGGATGCCTCGGTGACGAGGTTGGGCGCGGCGTAGGCGAGCGTCGGATCGTGCGCGCGGATGATGGCAGACTCCATGTCCATCACCTGCTGCAGGGCAGGAACGCCCGAGACCCCCTTCTCCGTATTGAAGCGGGCCTCCTCCCGCACCGTCGCTTCCAGCACCCTGTCATGCGCAGCCACCCATTGCAGGATGACAACGGAGCTGGCGTCGTCCTTCGCCCAGGCCTGGGGATCGGCGCGTAACGCGATCTGATTGATGCGGGCGGCCTGCTGCTGCTCCGCAGGCGTCAGCGGCGCGCCGCCGATCAGTTGCAGCATCTGGATCTCGCGACTTGCCATCGCTGCCTCCGCCGGCGACGGCTGGGCGCAAGCCGGGGGCAGCAGGACAAGCAGGCCAGCCATCATGGCCGCCACAATCACGCCTGACCTGCCACGCCCACCGATCGCCGTCACAGACGTGCCCCCAGACCCGACTCAATCGCGTTGCGGAACGCTAACGAGGCGGTCTGGAAATTCAAGCCGATCCGCCAAGAGGCCTGGACTCCGTGCTCGCGCTGAAACCCGAACGCTTGAGAGCTGACATGCAGCGGACAGGACCCCCAGGCGCCTCCCTACCAGTGGCCCTGACATTGACCTGTTATACTAACCGCTTTTTGCGATGACTGATAAGCAAGGTTGAGGCTCTGCCTCAAACTCCGCCAAAGGCTCGCCTTTGGAATCCAATACTTAAAGAAAGCCGATCCAGGGGGGGCTTCCCCCCTGGCGGGTCTGGGCGGAGCTGCCCGAAGGTTCCGACGACCCGCTTGGGTCGTTGGAATGGGCAGCGGAGGGAGAGCCCAACCTTGCTTCCTGCCTCGCCTCGACACCCGCCCGCAGCGCCTCCGTCACCCGCCCGATCACGCCCGCCCACTCGCCCGGCCGAACCTGGCGCACGATGCGCATCCGCGGGTACCACGGGCTGTCCGCGCGCCCGTGCAGCCAGCGCCAGCAGGCGTCGTGGCGGTCGAGCATCAGCACCGGCCGGCCCAGCGCGCCCGCGAGGTGGACGATCGCGGTGTCCACGCTGACCACCACGTCGAGCGCCGCCACGACGGCCGCGGTGTCGGCGAAGTCGTGCGCCTCGGCCACCGCGTCGTGCAGCACGAGGCCGGGCACGGCGCCGGCCTGCGCCGCGGCCTCGCCCTTCTGCAACCCGACGAGCTGCACCCCCGCCACCCCGCCCAGCGGCGCCAGCGCGGCGAGTGCCACGCTGCGGCGCCGGTCGATCGCGGCGATGCCCGGCAGCCAGGGCCGCGACTGCCCCGCCCAGGCCAGACCGACCCGCAGCCCGCGGCCGGGAAGCGCCCGCGCCAGCCGCGCCTCCGCCGCCCGGATCGCCTCCGGATCGGCGCACAGGTAGGGCACGCCCGCGGGGATGGTGTCGGGCGTGGTGGCGAACACGCGCGGCAGGCTGAGCATCGGGCAATGCCAGTCGTGGGCGGGCGGCGTGCCCCCTTGCTCGACCACCTCGACGCCGCCACCGAGCGAGCGCAGCAGGCGCACGAGCGGCCCGGGCACGGCCACGACCACCCGCGCCCCGCGCGCCGCCAGCAGCGGCAGGTAGCGCGCGAACTGCAGCGTATCCCCGAATCCCTCCTCGTGGGTGCACAGCACGGTGCGCCCGCGCAGCGCCGCAGCGCCGCCCGCAAGCCCGGCGAGCGCGGGCAGCAGGCGGTGCGCGGGCAGGGCCGTATGGCCGGGCAGCGCGAGGCGGGCCTCGTACTCGCGCCACCCCTCGGCCATGCGGCCGGCGTGCAGCAGCGCCACGGCGTGGTTCACCCGGATCTGCGCGTCGCGCGGCGCCAGGTCAGCCGCACGAGCCAGCGCGGGCAGCGCCTCGCCGTGCCGGCCGAGCAGGCGCAGCGTGTTGCCGAGGTTGGTCCAGTGCCGCGCGGAACCCGGCGAGCGCGCCGCCAGCGCCCGGAACTGCTCCAGCGCCTGCTCCGGCCGACCGAGCCCGGCCAGCACCGCGCCGCGCAGGCCGAGGGCGCCCTCGTCGCCGGGACACGGGCGCAGCCAGGCCTCGATCGCCTCCAGCGCCTCGGCGTCGCGCCCGGCGTCGTGCAGCAGCTCCGCTCGCGCGCGCAGCAGCCGCGCGTCCAAGGGCGCCCGGTGCAGGCAGGCGCGCAGCACCGGCTCGTAGCCGTCCTGCAGGCGCTCGCGGCGCAGCAGCCCGAGCAGGTCGAGGCAGGGGTGCGCATGACCCGGCCGCAACGCCGCCACCCGGACCAGCAGCGCCGCCGAGCGATCCGCCAGGCCCGCCGCCGTGCCGGGCGCGGCTGCCTCGTCGGCGGCAAGCCGGGCGGACCTGCCGCCCAGCGCGAGCCCAAACAGGAGTGACGCCTCCACATCGCCAAGGTCGTGGTCCGCCCATGGGCCTGCCGCAGCCAGGACGGCATCGAACCGGCCCTCGTGCAGCGCCTCGCAGGCCGCGCGCAACGCCGCGTGGCGCGCGGCCGCGCCGGTCGGGGCGGCCTGAACCGACGCGAGCGGCTCAGACCTGCCGGTCACGCCGCTCGCGCCAGACGTCAGCGATGGCCGCCGCCGCCGTGGAAACCACCCCCGAAGCCGCCGCCTCGGCCAAACCCGCCGCCGCCGCGGTATCCGCCAAACCCGCCACGGTACCCACCCCATCCACCACGGTATCCGTAACCGCCACGAAATCCGAAGCCACCAAATCCGTAGCCGAACCCGGCGCCAAACAGGAACGGGTTGTAGAACCCTGTGCCGATGTAGCCTGGAAAGTACCCGTAGCCCGCACCGTAGAACGGCGCATAGCCGTAGCCCCCGTAGGCGGCACCATACCCGTAGCCGTAAGGATAGGCGTAGGTGTTGTAGTAACCGTATGGATACACGCACCCGGCAAGCACCGGCGTGATCGCCACCAGCGGCAAGAGCACTCGCTTCAGCATCTGTCTGATCATGCCACTCTCCTCGCCTGCCCGCATCCGAACCCGATTGATTGATGCAGCAGATAGGGCCAGGCCGCCTGTTTTCGATGGCAGAAACGTAACGCCAAGGTTTCTCCGGCGCGGGCGTCCTGGCCGGCGGCGGGGCGGTGGGCCTCGAACCGGCGTGTCGAGGCCAGGAAGCAAGGCTGGGCTGCACCCGGTCCCGCCAGGAGCGGCTCGCCCCTGGACCAGCCTTCCTCAAGAAAGCGGCGGTCCAGGGGCGGCTCGCCCCTGGCGGAGTTTGAGGCAGAGCCTCAACCTTGCTTCCTCGCTCCCGCCCTCAGCCCGTGCCGCCGACCGGCAGGTTCGCCGCCCGGCCCTCCTCGCGCGGCTCCAGCAGCAGGGCCACCAGCCCGCTCCACCCGGTCTGGTGCGACGCGCCCACCCCATGCCCGTCGTCGCCGTCGTAGTACTCGTGGAACAGCACCAGCCCCGCCCCATCCGCCGCCGCCTGCAGCGCCGGGTACGCCGCCATCACCGGCCGCTTCCCGTCCGCCCCCAGCAGGCTGAGCCGCGTCAGGCGCCGCGACAGCTCCTCGGCCACCTCGCGCAGCGTGCGCTGCACGCCGGAGCCGACGGGGCACTCCACGGTGAACTCGTCGCCGTAGTAGCGGTGGAACTCGAACAGCGCCTCGATCAGCAGGTAGTTGGTCGGCAGCCACACCGGCCCGCGCCAGTTCGAGTTGCCGCCAAACAGGCGCGAGTCCGACTCCGCCGGCAGGTAGGCGACGCTGAACACCTGGCCGTCGTGGCGGAACTCGTAGGGCGCGTCCTTGTGCACGCGCGAGATCGCCCGCAGCCCGTACGGCGAGAGGAACTCGCGCTCGTCGAGCGCCCTCGCCAGCAGCCGCTTGGTGCGGTGGCCGCGCAGCAGCGACAGCAGCAGCGTGTCGCCGCGCCCCGGCTCCTCCCAGCGCGAGATCAGCCCCGCGAGGTCCGGCCGGTGCGACACGAACCAGTGCGCGCGCTCTGTGAAGTAGGGGACGCGCGCCAGCAGCTCCGGCTCCAGCACCAGCACCGCCAGCATCGGCAGCAGCCCCACCGTGGAGCGCACCCGCAGCGGCAGCGGCGCCTGCCCCGGCACGCGCAGCACGTCGTAGAAGAACTCGTCCCGCTCGTCCCACAGCCCGACGCCGTTGGCGCCGACGCCGTTCACCGCCGCCGCGATGAACAGGAAATGCTGGAAGAACTTGATCGCCATGTCCTCGTACACGGCGTTGCCCAGCGCCAGCTCCAGCGCGATGCGCATGAGCTGGAGCGCGTAGGCCGCGACCCAGGCGGTGCCGTCGGCCTGGTCGATGGAGCCGCCGGTCGGCAGCGGCTGCGAGCGGTCGAAGATGCCGATGTTGTCCAGCTCCAGGAAGCCACCCTGGAAGATGTTGCGGTCGTTCTCGTCCTTGCGGTTCACCCACCAGCCGAAGTTCAGGCACAGCTTGTGGAACACCCGCTCCAGGAAGCCGCGGTCGCCCTGCCCGGTGAGCCGCTGCTCGGCCAGGTAGACCCGCCACGCCGCCCAGGCCGCGACCGGCGGGTTGGCGTCGCCAAAGCTCCACTCGTAGGCGGGGAGCTGGCCGTTGGGGTGCATGCAGCGCGCGCGCAGCAGCAGCAGCATCTGGTCCTTGGCGAAGTCCGGGTCGATCGCCGCGAAGACGATCGCGTGGAAGGCGAGGTCCCACGAGGCGTACCACGGATATTCCCAGGTATCCGGCATCGAGACGATGTCGGCGTTGACCAGGTGGCCCCACTCGTGGTTGCGCGCTCGCTTGCGCGCCTCGGCCGGCGGCGGGCGGCCGGGGTCGCCGTCCAGCCAGCGGCGCACGTCGAAGCCGAAATACTGCTTGGACCAGACCATGCCGGCGAAGGCGGCGCGCTGCACCAGCCGGGCGTCGGGGTCGGCGATGCCGCCGGCGACCGCGGCGTAGAACGCGTCGGCCTCCGCGACGCGGCGGGCGAACACCGCGTCGTGGTCGGCGAACGGGTCGCCGCCGTCTCCGTCCCGGCGGAAGCGCAGCCGCAGCACCGCGCTGGCGCCCGCGTCGAGGCGGAGCACGTGGTGCGCCGCGACCTTGGTGCCGCGCCGGGCCGCTGTGGCGCCGGGCGCGCCGCCGACGACATGGTCGTTGATGCCGTCCTTGAACGGCCCCGCCGGGTCGCCGGTGCCCTGCCCGGGGAAGCGCCGCGCGTTGGTGTCGTTGTCGCAGAACAGCCAGAGCGGCGCACCGTCCGCGGCCAGCACGCGGTCCTCCATCAGCGGGTGGCGCGCGGCCACCGCGTTGCCCTCCGGCGCCAGCTCGGGGCGCGCGGTGCCGTCGCCCCAGCCCCAGATGTTGCGCGCCCAGAGCTGCGGCAGGACATGCAGCGTCGCAGCCGCGTCGCCGCGGTTGCGCACCGTGACCCGCATCAGGATGTCGTCCGGGGCGTCGCGCGCATACTCCACCGTGACGTCGAAGTAGCGCTCGGCGTCGAACACCCCGGTGTCGAGGATCTCGTACTCGCCGCGGTGCGGCCCGCGCCGTGCGTTCTCGTCGATCAGGTGCTGGTAGGGGTAGGCCGCCTGCGGGTACTTGTAGAGCATCCGCAGGTAGGCGTGGGACGGCAGGGCGTCCTCGTAGAAATACAGCTCCTTGACGTCCTCGCCGTGGTTGCCCTCGGCGTTGGTCAGGCCGAACAGGCGCTCCTTGAGGATCGGGTCGCGCCCGTTCCACAGCGCCAGCCCCAGGCACCAGTGCAGCGCCTCGTCGCCGAAGCCGGCCAGCCCGTCCTCGCCCCAGCGATAGGCGCGGCTGCGGGCGTGGTCGTGCGTCAGGTAGTCCCAGGCGTCGCCGCCGGGGCTGTAGTCCTCGCGCACCGTGCCCCACTGCCGCTCGCTGAGGTAGGGGCCCCAGCGCCGCCAGGCGGCCAGATCGGGCCCACGCAGGCGCTGCATCTCCGCCGTGGCAAGCACGGGGCTGGGCACGTTCGTCGTCATGGCGGCTCCGCAGGCAGGCGCGGAGCGGGGTGCCCCGTCGCCTGGACCGGCCGATGCACGGGGCGTGCCGCCGGCCCTGCGCGCGAGCGCGAAGCAAGCAAGGTTGAGGCTCTGCCTCAAACTCCGCCAAAGGCAGGCCTTTGGAATCCACTCCTTAAGTAAGGCCGGTCCAGGGGCGGCTCGCCCCTGGCGGGTCTGGGCGGAGCCCAGCCTTGCTTGCTCGCCGCGGCGTCAGGCGGCGGTCAGGCGCTTCGCCGCGGTGCAGACCTCGGAGGGGAGGTAGGGCTTGGCGATGAACAGGTCGCGCGCGGTGAGCAGCCCGCCCATCGCCTCCGGCCGCCCGGTCACGAAGATGATCGGCAGCGACGGCTGGTGCTGGCGGGCCTGGCGGGCGAGCGCGGCGCCGTCCAGCGTGCCAGGGAGCTGCATGTCGGTGAGCATCAGCCGGATCGCGGGGTCGGCCTCGATCATGCGCAGCGCCTCGTCGCCGCTGGCCGCCTCCAGCACGTCGAAGCCCTCGTCGGCGAGCGCCTCGGCCAGGGTCATGCGGATGAGGAACTCGTCCTCGACGATCAGGATGCGCGTGGCGGACACTGTGTCGGCACCCTCTGACAGTTCGATCAGGCAAGGATCGCGGTATGCGGAGCCGACGTAGCACACCGTGCGCGCCTGCAACAGAGCGGGAACGCCTTGCCTGCCGGCGGGGTCGCGGCCCTGCTTCCTGCTGCGGCCCGCCCGGCGCCATGCTATCAGCACCGCGGGGCCGGCGCCGGTCCCGCGACCCTCGGAGACGCCATGGACCCGTTCACGCTGGCGGCCGGCTGGCTGCAGGAGCACCTGCTGGTACCCGCGCTGTACGCGCTGGACCTGATGGACTGGGAGGACGTCGCCTTCGGCTGGGCGATCTTCGCCATCTACGGGGTGGTGCAGGTCGCCGTGACCTACGCCGTGTGCCTGCCGCTGGAGCGGCTGCGGCCGCTGCAGCACTGGCCGGACCGCCACGCGGTGGGCGTGGACGTGCTCTACACCCTGATCTCGCGGGTCGGCGTGTTCCCGCTGGTGACCTTCGTGCTGTTCTACCAGCTCCAGGTCGGGTTGAACGGCGCGCTGGCCGACCACGGCTGGGTGCCGCCGACGCTGGAGCGCCTGGTGCCCGCGCTGATGGGCCACCCGGTGCTGACGTTCGGCTGCTACCTGCTGATCCTGGACTGCGCGGACTACTGGCGCCACCGGCTGTCGCACCGCTTCGGCTGGTGGTGGGCGCTGCACTCGCTGCACCACGCGCAGGAGCAGATGACCTTCTGGTCCGACGACCGCAATCACGTGATCGACGACCTGATCCAGTACGTCTGGTTCATGGCGCTCGCCCTGCTGATCGGCATCCCGCCGATGCAGTTCCCCTTGCTCGTGCTGCTGCAGCGCCTGCTGGAGAGCATGAGCCACGCCAACACCACGGCGCATTTCGGCCGCGTGGGCGACCGGCTGCTGATCTCGCCGCGGTTCCACCGCGCCCACCACGGCATCGCGGCGGCGGGCGAGCGGTCCTGCAACTACGGGGCGGTGCTGCCGTACTGGGATGTGCTGTTCCGCACCGCGGACTTCTCCCGGATCTGCGTGGAGACTGGCGACCCGGGGGCGGAGCACGCGCTGGTGCACGGGACCTGGTGGCAGCAGCAGCGGGCCGGGGTCAGGCGGATGGTGCGGATCGTGCGCAGGCAGCGCGAGAAGCGGCGGATGGCGCGGGCGTAGCGCACCGCCGGGACCGTGGCCGGGTCAGCCAGGCAAGGTTGAGGCTCTGCCTCAAACTCCGCCAAAGGCTCGCCTTTGGAATCCATTACTTAAGTAAAGCCGGTCCAGGGGCGGCTCGCCCCTGGCGGGTCTGGGCAGAGCCCAGCCTTGCTTCCTGTTCCTGCCGCCAGAGGACCCCGAGCCCATGCCCCGACCCGTGATCGTCGCGCCCTCGATCCTGTCCGCGGATTTCTCGCGCATCGCCGCCGAGGTGCGCGACGTGGAGGCGGCGGGCGCGGACTGGGTGCACCTGGACGTGATGGACGGGCATTTCGTGCCCAACATCACCTTCGGGCCGCCCGTGGTCGCGGCCCTGCGCCCGCACAGCACGCGGGTGTTCGACACCCACCTGATGATCGAGCCGGCCGAGCCGTTCCTGGAGGCGTTCGCCAAGGCGGGCTCAGACATCATCACCGTGCACGCCGAGGCCGGCCCGCACCTGGACCGCTCGCTGGCGCAGATCCGCTCCCTGGGCAAGAAGGCGGGCGTGGCGATCTGCCCGTCGACGCCGGTCGAGGCGATCGAGTGGGTGATCGACAAGGCGGACCTGGTGCTGGTGATGACGGTCAACCCCGGCTTCGGCGGGCAGTCGTTCATCGCGGCGATGGTCGACAAGGTGCGACGGGTGCGCGCGCTGATCGGGGAGCGGCCGATCCACCTGGAGGTGGACGGGGGGATCGGCGCCGACACCGCGCCGCTGGTGGTGAGCGCGGGGGCGGACGTCCTGGTGGCGGGATCGGCGGTGTTCCGCGGCGGGGCCGAACGCTACGCCGGCAACATCGCGGCGATCCGGGCGGCGTGCTGAGCGAGGCGGGCCAGGTAGCCAGGCTGGAGCCTGCCTCCGCCTGGCACTCTGATGGTCCGGGCGAGCCACCGGAATCCTTGGCAGGCTACGCCCAGACCCGCCAACGGTCTGGTACCTTTGGAAACCCTGCGCTCTCCGCTTCCAGAGCTTTGAGACCCCGCGCCTCCGACACCTCCATCCCGCCGCATTTCGACCGCCCCATGCAGCCGGCCGTGCCGGGAACTCCGATCCGGTCTGCGCGCTCTCCCCTCCCGGCATGACGTGATGATCGCGGCGCGCATGCCGGGAGATCGGCCCGCGCCTGTCTGGCGCGGATACGAGAGGACGACATGACCGAGAAGACACCTACGATCGTCAACATGCACGCGGCGCCGGAAATCGCGGCCGAAGTGCCCGCCGCCTGGACGCATTTCCAGCGCGAGTTGACGCCTGCGATGAAGGATGCCGGGCCGGGGCGTTTCGGGATGGGTCGTCTCGGCATGAACGCCAGGCGGGTGCCCCCGGGCCACAGCGCGTGCCCGGCGCACACGCACCTCATGGCCGACGAGATCTTCGTCGTGCTCGAAGGGCATGGCCTGTTCCGCTACGGCGATCGCGTGCACGAGATCCACCCCGGAGACTGCATTTCCTGTCCGGCCGACACGGGGATCGCCCATCAGATCGCCAACCCCGCGACCCCGGACGGCACGGGCGACCTGGTCTATCTCGCGATCGGCGCCGAGCCGCCCGGGGATGTCTGCACCTATCCCGACAGCGGCGCGCTCGTTGTCGATGGCCTCGGTCGCCACGGATTCCTGCGCGAGGCCGATTACTACGAGGGGCAGCCACAACCCACGCCGCTTCTGACGCGCGGACGCGACGCACCCGTCTGATCGGGGCGCGCGGGGCCGGCCTTGGGGTAGGGTCCGGTGCTTTGAGTCGTGGTTTCCAAAGGCGAGCCTTTGGCGGAGTCCAGAGGCAGAGCCTCTGGCCTTCCTGTCTCCCCGCACGCCGAACCGATGCCGGCCTCGTGCAGGCCGGTGCCTAGCCGGCGGGTTTGCCGATGACGGCGATGCAGCCGTGCAGGCAGGCCGCGTCGGCCGCGTTGGCCGGCTCGGCCACGAAGGCGTGGTTGTTGAAGGGGTCGGCCGCGACGGAGTGCGAGCCCTTGCCGATCGGCACGTTGCCGATGAACGCGCTGGTCCGGCCGTCGACGATGCCGAGCATCGCGCCGCCCACGGCGTAGCGGTCCGCCAGGAAGTAGACCATCGCGCCGGGATCGTAGGTGGCCTGGTCGTCGCCGCCGATCTGCGGCAGCGTTGCCGTCACCGCGCCGCTGAAGTCGTCGATCACCTGGGCGGTCAGGGTGGTCAGCGCGGCGTCGTTGGACTGCGCGCAGCCCAGCAGCAGGTTGCGGCGCGGCCCGAGCGCCAGGCCGGTGGGCTGGCAGTTGGCGACGGGGAAGGTGGTCAGCACCTTGGCGGCCACGGGGTCGATGACGGCGACGCCGCCCATGGTCTGGTCCGGGCCGACCTGCGGCAGGTTGACGTAGAACAGCCCGTTGCGCGGGTTGTAGACGACTCCCTCGATGCCGTTGGTCGCGTTGTCGAAGGTGATCTTGCCCACGACGCGCTCGCTGCCGGTGCGGGTCGAGAGCAGGGTGATGAACGGCGGCGAGTCGGCGTCGTTGACCGCGAGCATCACGTGGTTGGCCGGGTCGAGGGACAGGGTGTCCACGCGGGCGGTGCCGCCGGTGGAGACGGTCTTGAGGACGGTGCCGGTGAAGATGTCGATGATCTTGATGGTGCTGTCGCCGTCGCCGGCCCAGACGCGACCGAAACTCGCGGGCGAGACGCCGTTCGGGCCGGAGAAGTCGTTGTTGGCGAGTTGGCCGGCGAACTTGCCGACGTGGGCGTCGCCGGTGACGCGCATCAGGAACCGGTTGGTCCGGGTGTCGATCACGTCGATGCCGGCGTTGGTGCGGTCCGCGAGGTAGTAGTAGCGCAGCGTCGGGTCGACGACGCTGAGGTCGTAGGTGAGGAGCGGCTTGCCCGGGATCGCGATGGTGGTCAGCCGCTCGTAGCCGCCGGTCGAGGTGGCGGGAGGGGTCTGGGCCCTTGCCGGCAAGGCGCCGAGCACCAGGGCGGCGAACGGCATCGCGGAGCGCAGCCAATTCTTGCGTGAGCGCATCCTGTGGTCTCCCCAAATCCGCGGCGCATTGGCTCGCGGTTCTCGCGCCTCCGCGGGCGCGGTATGGCCGGCGGCAGGCTTGTTCATCTGGCCGGCTTTGCCCAGCGGTAACCTCGTGTTCACCGATGGCCCTCGTTCACGACCCTGTGATCAGTGGATGGTCATGGTTGCCGCTGGCCTGTACAATGGTGTGTCGTGAAAGTTCACCTCGCGTGTGACAACGCCTGACTCGCGTGTGACGCGGGCGGACGCAAGGCCTGGAATAGCCGGTGGTCTACCAGACCCGACTGGGTCGATAAGGCTTTTGCAACAATGGTTCCGCGATGCGGGTGAAAGAGAGCGCCACGTGCGATCCATGGTTCTGCTCGGCGTCCTGGTCCTTGCGGGCGCGCCTCGCGCGTGGTCGGCGGGTGGGCCCGCGATCGTCCTGCTCGGCAAGGGCGTGCAGATCTACGGCTGCACGCGGACGGAGGCGGGCTACGCCTGGAGGCTCAAGGCTCCCGACGCCGTTCTGAGCGACGCCGACGGGCACAGGATCGGCCATCACTTCGCCGGCCCGAGCTGGCAGGCCGAGGACGGCAGCACGGTGACGGGCGAGCCGCTGGCCACGAGCCAGGCACCGCAGGCGGGAGCCATCCCCTGGCTCGTGCTCCGGGCCAGAACCCACGCCGGGGACGGCCTGTTCGCCGGGGTATCCTACATCGTGCGCAACGCAACGCAGGGCGGCAGCGCCCCCGCAACCGGCTGCGACCCGGCCCACGCTGACGCGGAGGTACGGGTGGGATACAGCGCCACCTACACCTTCTTTCCGGGATAGGCGGGCTTTCCGGGACAGGCGGGCGCGGCCCTCAGATTCGACACCCGGCGCCGGCGGGCCGCTTGCGGCTGCGACGCCGCCCGGCCTGGCCCCGCTACTTCGCCAGGCCGTAGACGCCGACGCAGCCGTTCAGACACTCCAGGTCGGCGGGATCGGCCGGCAGGGGCACGAACACGTGGTTGTTGTAAGGGTCGGTCGCGACGGAGTGCGAGCCCTTGCCGATGGGTACGCTGCCCAGGAAGGCGTTGGTGCGCGCGTCGATCACGCCGAGCTGCGCGCCGCCGGCGGCGTATCGCGAGGCGAGGAAGTAGGTCTTGTTGCCCGGATCGTACCAGGCCTCGTCGGACCCGCCGATCTGCGGCAGCGTCGCGATGACGGCACCGCTGAAATCGTCGATCACCTGGGTCGGCAGGGCGGGCGAGGCGGCGCTGTTGGTCAGCGTCGAGCAGCCGAGCAGCAGGTTGCGCCTCGGGCCGAGGGCCATGCCCACGGCCTGGCAGTCGCTGACCGGAAAGGTCTTCACCAACGTCGCGGTGCGCGGGTCGATGACCGCGACCTCGCCGTTGGTCGGGTCGGGGCCGATCTGCGGGACGTTGACGTAGAACAGCCCGTCGGCGGGGTTGTAGATCGACGCCTGCACGCCGTTGGTCGCGGTCGCGAAGGTGATCCTGGCCAGGATGTGCTCGCTGCCGGGCCGGGTCGAGATCAGCGTGATGAACGGCGGCGAGTCGGCCTCGTTGCTGACCAGCATGATGTGATCGCGCGGGTCGTAGGACATCTCGTTGGCGCGCTCGGCGCCGCCCGTGCTGATCGTCCTGACCACGCGCGCGGTGAACTGGTCCATGATCTTGACCGTGCTGTCGCCGTCGCCCGCCCAGACCCTGCCGAAGTCCGCGGGCGCCACGCCGTTGGGCCCGGAGAAGTTGTTGCTGGCGTGCTGGCCGGCGAACTCGCCCACCAGCGGGTCGCCGGTGATGCGCTCGAGGAAGCGGTTGGTCCTGGTGTCGATCACGTCGACGCCGGCGTTGGTGCGGTCCGAGAGGTAGTAGAGCCGCAGGACCGGGTCGACGAAGCTGATGTCGTAGGTCAGCAGCGGCTTGCCCGGCAGCGCGATGGTCGCCAGCCGCACGTAGCCGGCGGTCGGGGCGGTCGGGGCGGCCTGCGCCCGCGCGGGCAGGGCGGCCAGGGCCAGCCCCGCGAACGGCAGCGCGAACCGTAGCCATCGCTTGCGTGAGCGCATCCTGTGACTTCCCCTTTTCGCGGCGTGACCGCGCGCGATCGCGGGTCTGTGCGGCCCGTCTTGCAGCATGACGGACGGTCGGTCATCCGGCCCGTCTCGCCCATTGGTAGCGGGTTACCAAACCAAGCTGGCGAGATCAAGATCCCGTGACGCCCCGACCAGAACGTCAACGGCTCCGAAGTCGCGAGGTTTTTGGAATGACCGGTGAAGCGAGCAAGGTTGAGGCTCTGCCTCAAACTCCGCCAAAGGCCCGCCTCTGGAATCCACTCCTTAAGTAAGGCCGGTCCAGGGGCGGCTCGCCCCCGGCGGGTCTGGGCGGAGCTGGCCAAAGGTTTCGATGGCCCGCCTGGGCGACTGGAATGGGCAGCGGAGGCAGAGCCCAGCCTTGCCTCCTTCCAGCTCGAAACTCAGGGCCGCTGGCATCAGGGACCTGCCCAGCTCCCCGAGAGCCGGACGGCCCAGCAGGCGGCGGCCAGGAACGGGCCGAACGGCAGCATCGTCGTCCGTTCCACGACCCGTCCGCGCAGCCGCATCACGCCGGCCGCGCCCAGGCCCAGCAGCGCCGCGAGCAGCAGCACCTGGGGCAGCGCGGCCCAGCCCAACCAGGCCCCGCACGCCGCCAGCAGCTTCGCGTCGCCCGCGCCCACCCCGTCGCGTCCGCGCAACGCCCGGTACGCCAGCGCCACCGCGCGCAGCACAGCGTAGCCGAGTACGGCGCCGAGCAGGTGGTCCTGCAGCGCCCAGGGCTGCAGGACCTGGCAAGCGGCGAGGCCGGCCAGCAGCAGCGGCAGGGTGAGCACGTCGGGCAGCAGGAAATGCCGGGCGTCGATCCAGGCCAGCGCCAGCAGCGTCCAGCCCAGCGCGCAGTCCGCCCACAGCCCCGCCGCGCCGGCCTGCGTCCCGCTCCCCAGCGCCCCGCCTTGCAGCGCCCCGCCCGAGACGAGGCCTGCGGCTGCGGACGGGGCGGCGCCCGACCCGTTCGGCAGCGCGGCGGCGAGCAGCAGCGGCGCCAGCACGGCGGAGACGGCGACCAGCAGCGCGGCCAGCTCGACCAGGACGTGGAAGCGCGGGATCGCGGCGCCGCACGCGCGGCAGCGGCCGCGCAGGACGAGGATGCTGAGCAGCGGCACCAGCTCGGCGGGCGAGAGGACGTGGCCGCACGCCTCGCACTGCGAACGCGCGAGGGCGACGGGACGCCCTGTCGGCAGGCGGCGGATCAGCACGCCGGCGAAGCTGCCGATCACGGGGGCTGCCAGCAGCGGCGGGAGCCAGGGCGGCATGGCGGGTCCTCGGGAGGTGCGGGGCGCGTCCTGGCGACGGCGCCCCTCTTCGGGCGGCCCCTGCTCACCCCCGCCGTCTTCACCACGTAGGGTGTCGGCGCAAGACGCATGGCCCTGAGGCGGGGCGGGGCTGCGGGGAACGGTTCTCCTTGCCTTGGCCAGGATGGGGGACGCAATGCTGTGCCGCCCGTCGCCCGGGCTCGCGGCGGGCGGCGCACGGGAGGGTTGAGCATGGCGGATGGAGGACAGGTCACGGCGGGCGGGGTGTCCGGCGCCGTGAACAGCGGCGCGGACGGCGTCGAGCGGCTGGCGGCGCTGCTGGTGGAGATGGGGCAGTGCGACGCCCGCACCGTCGAGCGCGGCCGGCGCGTGGCGGCGGAGAGCGACGGACGGCTCGACCAGGTGCTGCTGCAGCTCGGGCTGGTCAACGAGCGTGGCATGGCGGAGGCGTATGCAGCGCTGCTGTCGCTGCCGCTGGCCACCGCCGCGGACTACGCGGACACGGTGCCGCTGCACCCCGAGCGCCTGCAGCCGCGCTTCCTGCGCGCGGCGCGGGCGCTGCCGGTGAGCGAGGCGGACGGCGTGCTGGTGGTGGCCGCGGCCGACCCGCTCGACCCGTTCGCGCCGTCCGCGATCGCGGCGGCGACGGGGCGGCGGGTGTCGCTGATGGTCGGCGTGCCGATCGAGATGGAGGCGGCGTTCGACCGCATCTACCCGTCGGGCGAGGCGGGCGCGGAGGCCGGCCACGACGCGGACGGCGCGCCGCTGGAGGAGGACGCGGAGCGGCTGCGCGATCTCGCCAGCGAGGCGCCGGTGATCCGCCTGGTGAACCAGATCATCTCGCGCGCCGTGGAGACGCAGGCCAGCGACATCCACATCGAGCCGTTCGAGGACCGCCTGCGGGTGCGCTACCGCTACGACGGCACGCTGCACGAGGCGGACAGCCCACCGGCGCGGCTGGTGGCGGCGATCACGTCGCGAATCAAGATCATGGCGCGGCTCGACATCGCCGAGCGCAGGCTGCCGCAGGACGGGCGCATCAAGCTCGCGGTGCGCGGGCAGGAGATCGACTTCCGCGTGTCGACGATCCCGTCGCTGCACGGCGAGACGGTGGTGCTGCGCGTGCTCGACCGCTCCGCCGTGGCGTTCGACTACGCCAAGCTCGGACTGCCGGCGCCGGTGATCGCGCGCCTGGGCAAGTCCCTGGAGCTGCCGAACGGCATCGTGCTGGTGACCGGGCCGACGGGGTCGGGCAAGACCACGACGCTTTACACCGGGCTGCTGTCGCTGAACTCGGTGAGCCGCAAGGTGGTCACGGTGGAAGACCCGATCGAGTTCCAGCTCGCGGGCATCAACCAGATCCAGGTCAAGCCGGCGATCGGGCTGAATTTTGCCACCCTGCTGCGCTCGATCCTGCGCCAGGACCCCGACGTCATCATGGTGGGCGAGATCCGCGACGTGGAGACGGCGCAGATCGCGGTGCAGGCGGCGCTGACGGGCCATCTCGTACTGTCGACGGTGCACACCAACTCGGCGGCCTCGACGATCACCCGGCTGCGCGACATGGGGCTGGAGGACTACCTGATGGCCGCGGTGCTGCGCGGCATCCTGGCGCAGCGCCTGGTGCGCAGGCTGTGCATGGCGTGCCGGCGCGCGGCGGAGGCGCCGCCGGAGCTGGTGGCGCGGTTCGGGCTGGAGCGCAGGGCGGCGGAGCGGGCCGAGGCGGCGGGCGAGCCGGCGCCGGCGCGGATCGCGCTGTGGCACCCGGTGGGGTGCGCCGCGTGCCGCAACACGGGGTATCGCGGGCGCCTCGCGATCGCGGAGTTCCTGGAGCCGGACGAGCAGGTGGAGCGGCTGATCTTCGCGCGGGTGGACCACGCGGAGATCGAGCGCGCGGCGGTGGCGGCGGGGATGGTGACGATGTTCCAGGCGGGGATGGACGCGGCGCTGGACGGGACGACGACGGTGGAGGACGTGGTGCGCAGCATCCGGGCGGACGGGTGAACCCGCAGCAAGCAAGGCCAGGGCTCTGCCCTGGACCCGCTGGGGGCAGCGCCCCCAGACCCGCACACATAAGGAAGCGCTTGTCTTCATTTGTGCCGGTCCAGGGGCGGCTCGCCCCTGGCGGGTCTGGGCAGAGCCCAGGCTTGCTTTCCTGATGCCCTCGTTCCGCTACACCGCGATCCTGCCCTCCGGCGAGCTGTCGCGCGGCGTGATGGAGGCCGCCGACGAGGCCGCCGTGGTGCGCTCGCTGCAGAAGTCCGGCAGCCTTCCGGTGCGCACCGACCCGGCCGCGGGCGGGTTCCTGGCCGAGCTGATGGCGATGGAGTTCGGGCAGCGGCGGTCCTTGCGCAAGCAGGAGGTGTCGGACCTGACGCGCGAGCTATCGATCATGCTGGCGGCGGGGCAGGACCTGGACCGGGCGCTGCGCTTCCTGGGCGACACCGCGCCGAACGCGCGGGTGCGGGGCGTGGCCGAGCGGCTGCGGCAGTCGGTGCGCGACGGGGCGTCGCTGGCGGCGGCGCTGGGCGAGCATCCGGCGAGCTTTCCCAAGCTGTATGTCGGGCTGGTGCGGGCGGCGGAGGCGGGGAGCACGCTGGCGCCGACTCTGGACCGGCTGGCGACGCTGCTGGAGCGCGAGCGGAGCCTGGCGTCGACGATCACCTCGGCGCTGATCTACCCGGCGCTGCTGCTGGTCGCGGCGGTGGGCTCGATCGGGCTGCTGCTGGTCGAGGTGCTGCCGCAGTTCGTGCCGCTGTTCGAGCAGAACGGGGTGGCGCTGCCGCGGCCGACGCAGATCCTGATCGCGACGGGGGATGTGGCGCAGGCGTACGGGCTGTACGCGCTGGTGGCGCTGGGGCTGGCGGGGCTGGCGGCGCGGCAGGCCTTGCGGCGGCCGGCGACGCGGCTGGTGGCGGACCGGCTGCTGCTGCGCGTGCCGGTGGTGGGCACTCTGGCGCGCGAGGTGATGGCGGCGCGGTTCACCCGCACGCTGGGCACGCTGGTGCTGAACGGGGTGCCGCTGATCGCGGCGCTGGGCATCGTGCGCGACACGATCGGCAACCTCGCGGGCGTGGGCGCGGTGGACGCGGCGGCGGTCAGCGCCAAGGGCGGCGCCGGCCTGGCCAAGCCGCTGGCGCAGAGCGGGCTGTTCCCGGTGCGCACGATCTACCTGCTGGGGCTCGGCGAGGAGACGGCGCAACTGGGCGCGATGGCGCTGCGGGCCGCGGAGATCCACGAGGAGAAGACGCGCGTCGGCGTGCAGCGGCTGGTGGCGCTGCTGGTGCCGGCGATCACGGTGGTGATGGGGGCGGCGATCGCGGGGATCGTGGCGTCGCTGCTGCTGGCGATGCTGAGCCTGAACGACCTTGCGCAGTGAGGACGCAAGGAAGGCCAGGGCTCTGCCCTGGACCCGCCAGGGGCAGCGCCCCTGGACCGGCCTCCGAAAGGAGTCCTCCAACGTGCGCCGGTCCAGGGCGGCTCGCCCTGGCGGGGTCCAGGGGCAGAGTCCCTGGCCTTGCCTGCCTGCGCGCGCAGGCCGGCTTCACCCTGATCGAGATGGTGGTGGTGCTGGTGGTGCTGGCCTTCGCGTTGTCGGTGGTGGCGTCGCGCGGGCCGACGCGCAGCCGCACGCTGGAGGCGCGGCTGGCGGCGTCGCAGATGGCCGAGCAGCTCCGGCTGGCGCGCACGCAGGCGATCGCGACCGACCGCCCGGTGTCGTTCGTGCTCGACCTGGCCGCGCGGCGCTGGCGGGTGGGAGCAGCGGCCCCGCACCTGGTGGCGGAGGGCACGGCGCTGTCGATGCTGTCGGTGAGGCAGGTGGCGCTGCGGGAGGGCGACGTTGTGGCGGTGGGCGCGCCGGGGCTGGCGCCGGCGCGGCGGCTGGGGACGATCAGCTTCGCCCCGGACGGCAGCTCGTCGGGCGGGCGGATCGAGCTGGCGGACGGGGGGCGCAGGATGCAGGTGGCGGTGGACTGGCTGACCGGGCGGGTCAGCGTCGCCGAGGTGCAGTAGGGTCGGGCGTAAGTCGGCGGGTGCCCTGGTGCTGGCGGCTGTCCCGGGCGGCGTGCGACACGATCGGCCTCACGGAAGGATCGGGCGCGTGAGCATCGCAGGCTGGAACCGTCTGCGCGGCATCGTCGCGCAGGGGAGCCGCGGCGGCACGGGCCGGGCGGGCGGGCGCCGCGGCGAGGCGGGCTTCACGCTGTTCGAGGTGATGGTGGCGTTCGTGATCGCGGCGCTGGCGCTGGGGGTGCTGTTCGCCGGCGGGCTGGCGGGGCTGCGCACGGCGAAGATCGCGGACGGCTACGGCGACGCGCTGTCGCGGGCGCGCTCGCGGATCGCGGCGATCGTGGCGCCGCAGCCGCTCGACATCCAGGGCGACGACGGCGACGGCTACCGCTTCCACCTGCGCGTCACCTCCGCCGGCGTGGTGACGCCGGCGCACGACGAGGCGCTGGGCCAGGCGGTCGGGCAGGCCACGACGCGGGTGGGCCTGTACGACGTCTCGGTGGTGGTGTCGTGGCACGGCGACGGCGGCGAGCGTCAGGTCGCGCTGGCCACGCAGCGCCTCGGCCTCGTGCCCCCGGCGGCGCCTTGAGATTGCAGGCGGGGAGCGCGCAGGTGGGGTGCGTCCGGGTCGGAAGCGTGGGTGGCCGCGGCTCGTGGTGCGGGGGTGGCGTGGGGCGGGCGGGGCCGGCGCAGGGGTTCTCGTTGCTGGAGGTGCTGGTGGCGCTGGTGGTGCTCGGCCTGCTGCTCGGCACGCTGACGCAGGGCGTGCGCTTCGGGGTGGGCGCGATCGCGGCGCAGGCGCGGGTCGTGGGGGTGCGCGGCGACGAGGACGCGGTGGAGCGGACGCTGCGGCGCCTGGTCGAGCACATGGACCCGGGGACGTTCACCACGCCGCCGCAGATGGCGGGCAGCGCGTCGCGGGTCGAGTTCGTCACGGAGCTGCCGCTGGCCGCGTCGTCCGCGTCCGGGCAAGAGGTGCTGCGGGTGGACGCGGCGCTGGAGGCGGATGCGCGCCACCGCCTGGTGCTGCGCTGGCGGCCGCATGTCGGCGGGCAGAGCATCGCGCCGGCGCCGCCGGTGGCGGAGGAGGTGCTGCTGTCCGGGGTGGAGCAGGTGACGTTCGGCTTCCTGTCGGAGCGGGGATGGCAGCCGGCCTGGCGGGGCACGGAGCTGCCGCTGCTGGTGCGCGTGCACCTCGGATTTCCCAAGGGGGACCGGCGCTCCTGGCCGGACCTGGTGGCGGAGCCGCGGCGGCAGCGGCCGGACCAGTAGGAAGGTTGAGGCTCCGCCTCAAACTCCGCCAAAGGCTCGCCTTTGGAATCCACTCCTTAAGTCAGGCCGGTCCAGGGGCGGCTCGCCCCTGGCGGGTCTGGGCGGAGCCCAGCCTTGCTCGCTTCCACTCGCCAGGGCGGCGCGTCGCCGAGGCGCGGTTTGCAGGTGCCTCGAAAACCGCTACAGCCTGCCCCGGTTCAGGCAGGAGCCGTCGATCAATGTTTCGAGAGTTCCTGGAGTGGTGGGTGCGCCAGCTCGCCACCCTGCTGCCGGAGCAGTTGCGCGAGGGCGACGCGCGTCAGGCCGACGCCCTGGTGGTCGCCACCGACGCGCAGGGGTCGCATGCCGAGCTGTCCACGCGCCGGGGCGGGCGGATGGCGGCGCTGGGACGCTACGCGCTCGACGCCGCGGGCATGGCGCAGGCGGTGGCGGCGCTGGGTCGGCGCGGGGTGCGGCTGGAGGGCGCGGTGCTGCTGCTGCCGGCGTCGATGCTGCTGGAGCGCGACGTGGCGCTGCCGCTGGCAGCGGAGCGCGACCCGGAGCAGGTGCTGCAGTTCGAGATGGACCGGCTCACCCCGTTCGAGGCGGCCGAGGTGTTCTGGACCTGGACGGTGCGCGCGCGCGACCGCGCGCGGGCGCGGCTGCACCTGCGGGTGTCGCTGGTGCCGCGCGCGGCGGTGCGGCCGCTGCTCGACGCGCTGGGGCGCATCGGGGTGAGCCCGGCCACGCTGGAGTTCGCCGTGCCGGGCGGGGTGCGGCGGATCGCGCTGGCCCGGGCGCGGGCGGGACGCGGCGGACGGCTGCGGGTCGCGCTGGTGGCGACGCTGTGCGCGTTGCTGGTGGCGGGCGTGGTGGTGGTGCCGTTCGCGGGGCAGAGCCTGGCGGCGCGCGACACGAGCGCGCGGATCGCGGCGCTGGCGCCCGACGTGGCGGCGGCCGAGGCGCTGCGGGGGCGCATCACCCGCGAGGCGGCGGGCCGCGACGTGCTGAGCGCGGAGCGGGCCAGGGTGGGCGACGCGCTGGCGGCGCTGGCGGCGGCGACCGCGGTGCTGCCGGACGACACCTACCTCACGGATCTGACGCTGCGGCAGCGCCGTATGGTGATGAACGGGCGCTCGGCGGCGGCGGCGCGGCTGATCGGGCTGCTGTCCGCGGCGCCCACCCTGCGCGAGCCGGCGTTCCTGGCGCCGGTGACACGCAGCGACACCGGGCACGCCGACCTGTTCTCCATCCGCGCGGAGCTGGCGCCGTGACGGGCGACGCGAGCCGGGGCGCGGGACGCGGCTCGCGACGGCGTGCGAGGTCGCGCGCGGCAAGCGTTGGCATGGCGGGCGGCGGCATGGCGGGCGGCGGCACGGCAGGCATGGGGCGGGGCTGATGGCGGAGATGGTGCTCCCGACCGGGCGGCGCGGGCAGGTGCTCGCGGTGGCGATCGCCGTGGTGGCGCTGATGGTGCTGTGGTTCGGCATCATGCTGCCGCTGGCGGACTGGCACACGGCGCGCAACGAGGCGATCGAGCGGCAGCGGGCGCTGGCGGCGCGGATGGAGGCGCTCGCGGCGAGCCTGCCCGCCCTGCGCCAGCGCGCCGCCAGCCTCGCCGCCGGTCCTGCGCCGCAGGCGCTGCTGGAGGGCGCCAGCGACGCGGTGGCGGGCGCCGCGCTGCAGGAGCAGGTGCAGGCGATGGCGGTGGAGGCCGGCTCACCGCTCACCAGCGCAGAGGCGCTGCCGGCGGAGCCTGCCGGGGCATACCGGCGGATCAGCCTGCGGGTGGCGCTGAGCGCGCCGTATCCGGTGCTGGTGCATCTGCTGGGGGCAATCGCGGACGCCACGCCGAGGATGCTGGTGGACGACCTGCAGGTGCAGGCGCCGCCGCTCGGGCTGCGCTCCGCGGTGCTGCCGATGGACGCGACGCTCACCGTGCTGGCGTTTCGCGCGAAGGACGGCGCGGCCGGTGCGGTGCCGGCCCGCGGCGTGGGCGTGGCGCCCGGCCTAGAGACGCCCGGCCTGGAAGCGCCCAGCCTGGGGGCAGAGGTCCAGGACGGGTCGACGGACCCGTCGCCGGGAACACAGGGCGGCGCGGCCGGTCCGGCGCAGGCCGGCCCGCCTTGAGACGGCCGCTGCTGCTGCTCGGGCTGCTCGCGTCGCTGCTGTCCGCGGCGCTGGCGCTCGAGCTGCGCGACGGGGTGCCCGAGGCGGCGCCACCGCCGCGGGTCGCGACGTCCGGGGCGGATGCGGCCGCGCCGTCGGCCGCCGGGGACACGACGCCGGAGCGCACCCGGTCCCTGCTCGCCGCGATCCTGGCGCGTCCCCTGTTCGAGCAGGACCGCCGCCCGCTGGCCGAGGCGAAGGCGGGGCCGGTGTCGGAGAGCGGGGCGCGGCTCGCCGGGATCATGATCAGCCCGGCCGGGCGCGCCGCGATCTTCGCCACTTCCGAGGGCGGCAAGCCCACCGTGCTGCGCGAGGGCGGCGTGATCGGCCCGCTCACCGTGCAGGCGATCGCGCCGGGCGCGGTGACGGTGCTCAGCCACGGCGAGGCGCAGGTGCTGCACCCGAGCTTCGCCGCCTCGACGGTGACCACCACCGCCCCGGCGGCGCCGCAGTTCCCGTTCGCGCCCAGCGGCGGGATGGGGCGGATGCCGGGCCTGCCCGGCGGCGTCACGCCGCCGAGCTTCACCACCAGCTTCGCGGTGCCCACGGCGCCCCCCAACCTGCTCGGCCCCGCGCCAGGGCAGCCATCCCCGCAGCCACCCCCGGAGAGCCGTCCGTGACCCGCACGACGTTCCTGCCGCCCCGGCTCCCGGCCGTCGCGGGGCTCGCCGTGGCGGCGGCGCGACGCCGGGCGCTGCTCTGCGCCACGCTGCTGTGCGGCGGCGTCGCGGGCTGCGGCATCGATCCGCGCACCCACGACGTGGAGCCGCCGCTGCGCCCGCTCGCGGCACCCTCGCCGGGCGGCGCGGTGGCCGCGCCACGCATCGACGGGCCGGTGGGGCGCCTTGATCGGTCCATGCCAACCGAGATCAGCGTGGGGCGCGCCGGCGGCGGGGCCGGCGCGGGGGGCGGCGACGAGGCGGGCGGCGCCCGCTCGGGCTATGGCGGGGGTGGCGGTGGGCGGGGCGACATCAACCTCGACTTCGCCGACACCGACATCCGCGAGGTGGTGGCGCAGATCCTCGGCACGCTGCTGCACGCGAACTACACGATCGATCCCTCCGTGCACGGCACCGCGACGCTGCGCACCGCCACGCCGCTGGCCCGCTCGCAGCTGATCCCCACGCTGCAGGCGCTGCTGTCGCAGAGCGGCGCCACGCTGGTGCAGAGCGGCGGCCCCGGCGGGCTGTACCGCGTGCTGCCGGCGGCGGCGGGCGGCGGCGGGCTCGGCTCGGCGGGCACGTCGGGGGGGACCGTGGTGCCGCTGCGCTACGCCACGGGCGAGGACCTGGCCAAGGTGCTGCAACCCTACGCGCAGAATGGCGCCAAGGTGATCGCCAGCCCGGACGGCCATGCCCTGGTGATCAGCGGCGACCCGAACTCGCGCGACAGCCTGGTCAGCCTGGCGCGGGCCTTCGACGTGGACGTGCTGGCGGGGCAGAGCTACGCCCTGCTGCCGGTGACCTCGGGCGACGCGCAGGACTTCGCAACCGCGCTCACCACGGCGTTCAAGTCGGGCGCTGCGGCGGGTGCGGCCGGCGCCTCCGGGGTGCGCGTGGTGCCGATGGCGCGCATCGACGCGGTGCTGGTGGTCGGCGGCAGCGAGCGGGTGATCGCCGACGTGCGCCGGGTGTACGGCCTGGTGGAGAAGACCCGGCGGCGCACGGTGCGCTCGTGGCACGTGTATTACCTGCAGAACAGCCGCTCGAACGACATCGCCTACGTGCTGCAGCAGGCGTTCACCCCGAACAACGTCACCGCGCAGCCGCCGCAGCAGGGTGCCGGGCAGCGTTCCGGAAGCGGCAGCGGCACCGGTGGGGGTGGGGGCTTCGGCGCTTCCGGCTCGCAGTCCGGCGGCTCGGGCGGGTTGGGCGGCGGGGGCTCGGGCGGCTTCGGCGGCAGCTCGGGCGGGCTGGGCGGCAGCTCGGGAGGGCTCGGCTCCGGCGGGCTCGGCGGCGGTTCCGGCGGGCTGGGCTCGGGCGGGCTCGGCGGCGGCGGCGGGCAGCAGGCGGCGTCCAACCCGCTGCTGGGCGGGCTCGACACCAGCGCGGGCGCCGGGGCCGCGGGCGGCGCGGGCGGCGAGCAGCGCGCGGACGCGATGCGCATCATCCCCAACTCGCAGAACAACGCGGTGCTGGCGTACGGCACCCCGGCCGAGACCGACACGGTGGAGGCGATGCTGCGCAAGATCGACATCCTGCCGCTGCAGGTGCGCATCGACGCCACCATCGCCGAGGTCGACCTCAACGACACGCTGCAGTACGGCACGCAGTTCTTCTTCTCGGGCGGCGGGATCAACGGGCTGCTGAGCCAAAGCGGCACGCGTGCCTTTGCCGCCCCCGGCACCGGCGGCAACCCGGTGGGCACCGGCGGCTTCCTGCTCACCGGGCCGAGCGGGCAGAGCATCGCGATCTCGGCGCTGCAGGCGGTGTCCAAGGTGCGGGTGCTGTCCTCGCCGGAGCTGACGGTGGTGGACAACCAGCCGGCGCGGCTCCAGGTCGGCAACCTGGTGCCGTACCTCACCGGGCAGCAGCAGAGCACGCTGACCAGCTCGGCGAGCCTGGTGAACTCCTACGACTACCGCGAGACCGGGGTGATCCTGCAGGTCACGCCCAGGGTGAACAGCGGCGGGCTGGTGACGCTCGACATCAGCCAGGAGGTCAGCTCCGTGGTGCCGGCGACCACGGCGACCACCGCGTCCGCGTCGACGCCGACGTTCCAGGAGCGCGCGGTGGAGAGCCGCGTGGTGGTGCAGGACGGCGACACCATCGGGCTGGCGGGGCTGATCCAGGACAGCGACACGCGCTCCAACGGCGGCATCCCGTTCCTCAAGGACATCCCGATCCTCAGCCTGCTGGCGGGCACGCAGTCCAACAACCGCACGCGCACCGAGCTGCTGGTGCTGATCACGCCGCACGTCATCCACGACGGGCGCGACGCGCGGGCGCTGACCGAGGACCTGCGCGAGGGGCTGCGCGGGGCGGCGGCGGTGCCAGAGACGCTGCGTTTCCTGCCGCCGAACGGATCGGCGGACCCGCTGGCGCCGACGCGGAGCCGGATCGGCATCGACCGGTGAGGCCCAAGGAGAAAGGAAGGCCAGGGGCTCTGCCCCCCCTGTCTGAAAGCGGGACCCCCGCCAAAGGCTCGCCTTTGGAGTCCACTTGCTTAAAAGAGGCCGGTCCAGGGGCGGCTCGCCCCTGGCGGGTCTGGGCAGAGCCCAGCCTTGCTTACTTCGGCCGCCGCCGCGAGCGCGGCTTCGCGCTGCTGATCGTGCTGTGGACGGTGGTGCTGCTGACGCTGCTCGTCACGCAGCTCACCTCTGCCGGCCGGGGCGAGGCGCAGATCGCGGCCAACCTCAGGCGCGACGCGGCGGCCGAGCTTGCCGCGGACGGCGCGGTGCAGGCGGCGATGTTCCACATGCTCGACGGCTCTGGGTCGCGCTGGGTGGCGGACGGCACGGAGCGCGCGATGGCGGTGGCGCGAGGCCGGGCCACGGTGCTGCTGCGCGACCAGGGCGGCAAGGTGAACCCCAACACCGCGCAGGCCGACATGCTGGCCGCGCTGCTGGTGGCGCTGGGCGTGGAGGCGCATGGCGCAGGCGCGCTGGCGCAGTCGATCGTGGAGTGGCGCACGCCACCGCTGGTGCCCGGGCAGTCGTCGGCGGCGGCCTCCTACCGAACAGCGGGCCTGGCGGTGGCGCCGTCGGGCACGCCGTTCGCCAGCCTCGACGAGGTGGCGCTGGTGCGCGGCATGAGCCCGGCGCTGTTCGCCCGCCTGCGCCCGCATCTGTCGGTGTTCAGCGTGGGCGAGGCGCGGCTCGCGCTGGCGGACCCGGTCGTCGCGCAGGCGATCCGCGCGATGGGCGGCAGCGGCGCCATGGCGGAGGCGGTGCCGGAGGTCAGCGTGGTCGAGGTCACGGCGACCGCGCGGATGGCCAGCGGCGCGGTGTTCGCGCGCCGCGCGGTGGTGGAGGTGGGCGGGAGCGGGCTGACGCCGTGGCGGGTGCTGGACTGGGGGGAAGGCTGAAGGAAGATTGAGGCTCTGCCTCAAACTCCGCCAAAGGCAGGCCTTTGGAATCCACTTGTCTCAGTAAATCGGTTTCCAAAGGCCTTAGCCTTTGGCGGGTCTGGGCGTAGCTGCCCAAAGGTTCCGACGGCCCTCTTGGGCCGTTGGAATAGGCAGCGGAGGGAGAGCCCAGCCTTGCTGCCTTTCCTTACGGGTTGCAGATCATGCCTGCCTGGGCTGTGGCGCCGGCGTTGGGGCCGTTCGAGCACAGGTCGTAGTCGTGGCCGGTGCGGGTCGAGGGCTCGCGGTAGGTGTAGGCGTGGTTCCACGGGTCGAGCGGGACCTTGCCGCCCTTGATGTAGGGCCCGCTCCAGCCGACGACGTCGGACGGCTTCTCGACCAGGGCGTCGAGGCCCTGCTCGGTGGTCGGGTAGCTGCCGACGTCGAGCTTGTAGATGTCGAGGTCGGCGCCGAGGCCGCCGGCGATCTGCTGCTGCGCCACGTTGACGCGCGCGCCGCCGAGCCGCTGCAGGACGTTGGGCGCGACCAGGCCGATGAGCAGGCCCAGGATCGCGATGACGACGAGAACCTCGAGCAGGGTGAAGCCGGCCTCGTCGGGACGGCGGATCGTGCGGTGCTTCATGCCCCGCACTCTAGGGGGCGGGCGGGGAAGGGCCAAGGCGTGGGGCGGCGACATCGGCGTCGCGCGTGGCCCGCGCCTGCGGCACGCCCGCCACGGGGCGCCGTCATCCGCGCGGCCACGTCGCATCGCACTTGCGCACGGCGCGGCGGCATGGCGAAGCTGCGGCCCGATGGAATGGTAGGGTGCCGCCGGCCTTCTGGCATGGACGTCGCCCGGCGGGACGAACGCGCGGCGGCGCGAGGGGGACGCGGATGGCGGTGCCGTTCCTGGCGTGCATGGCGGCGACGGCGGCGTTCTATGCGCTGCCGCCGCGGGTGCTGCCGTCGATCCACGTCATCGAGGGCGGCGTGCCCGGCTCGGTGCATCGCAACGCCAACGGGTCCGAGGACCTGGGGGTGATGCAGATCAACACGATCTGGGTGGGGCCGATCGCGCGGGTGACGCGGATGGACGCGCCGGCGGTGCGGGCGAGGCTGATCGCCGACCCGTGCTTCAACATCGCGGCCTCCGGTGCGGTGATGCGCACCTACCTGCACGAGTCGCGGGGCGACCTGATGGCTGCCGTCGGGTACTACCACTCGCACACGCCGCTGCTGGGCAGGGACTACCTGGAGCGGGTGACCGGCGCCGCGCGCACGCTGTTCGGCGGCCGGCCACCGCAGGGCGCGCGGGTCGTGCGCCCTGGGCAGGATGGCGGCTCGCATCATGGAAACGTGTACGCATCCGCAGGTGGTGCTGCGCCGTAGGACAGGGGCGGCCGCTGTGGTCGCCGCGATGGCGATGCCGCCCAAAAGGGTGCGCATCCCTGCGCGCGTATCGCTGGGGAGGCTACCTCTATGGATCTCAATGGGCTCACGACCGCCAAGCTCGGACTGAAGCGTCGTGGCGTGCTGCGGACCGGCGGCTTCAGCGCCGCGGCGCTCGGCGCCCTGGCGATGGGCGGCCTCACGGCGAAGAAGGCCGAGGCGCAGACGGCCAACGTCGACCTCGCCGTGCTGAACTTCGCGCTCAACCTCGAGTATCTCGAGGCAGAGTTCTACCTGCGCGGCCTGAGCGGCACAGGCCTGTCGGCGGCCGACATCGGCGCGAGCCCGGGCGCGGTCACGGGCGGCACCGCCGTTCCGTTCACCACCACGGCCGGCGCGCAATACGCGGCCGAGATCGCGGGCGACGAGCTGAACCACGTGCGATTCCTGCGCGCGGCGATCACCGCGGCCGGCGGCACCCCCGTCGATCGCCCGGCGATCAACCTGTCGACCAGCTTCACCGCGGCGGCGCAGGCGGCCGGGCTGATCAGTCCGAGCCAGACCTTCAACCCGTTCGCCGACGAGGCCAGCTTCCTGCTCGGCGCGTACATCTTCGAGGATGTCGGTGTGACCGCTTACGCGGGTGCGGCGGCGCTGATCACCGACAAGACCTACCTGACCGCAGCCGCGCAGATTCTCGCGGTCGAGGCATATCACGCCGGGCAGATCCGCACCCGTCTGGCGGCGTCCGGCCAGTATGCCGCCACCACCGCCATCTCCATGCTCCGCGCGGCGGCGTCGCAGCCGACGGCGGTGCCGGACGACCAGGGCATCCTGGTCAACGGCGTGCTCAACATCACGCCGACCGACTCCAACTCGCTCGCCTTCACCCGTACCACGACGCAGGTGCTCGACATCGTCTATCTCGGCACCACGCCCTCGGCGAACAGCTTCTTCCCGAGTGGCCTGAACGGCGCGATCAAGTAAGGACCCGCTTTCAAGCAAGGCACCGGCGCGCATCGCGCCGGGACGAACAGGGCCGGGTGGCGACACTCGGCCTTTTGTTTGAGTCCCGGCCTGGTAGAATAGGTAATACCAACCGCCCTAATTCCGGACCGTTGCCCAGGTGCGTTCCGTGATTGACCTGACCCGTGCGATGTCACCAATGAACGCGTTCCACGCCGTGCAGCAGGTCTCGACGATCTCGTCGTAGCTGTCC
>JAABUY010000283.1_pt1 | contig 96751 bp, 82 predicted proteins | sample 5560271 | NCBI WGS metagenome assembly JAABUY01 (sample SAMN10711886, study PRJNA513374) | rock metagenome | isolation source: Antarctica rocks | place: Antarctica: Victoria Land, University Valley | reverse complement strand
GATGGCCGGACCCGAACCACCCGGGTCCGCACGTCACGCCACCACTCTGAACAGACCCGCGCCGGAGGTCAGTAGCCGATCCCAGTGCCGGCCCATTACGGCATCTACCTAATTCCGAGTAAACGTTTCCAAAGGGCTCGCCCTTTGGCGGAGTTTGAGGCAGAGCCTCAACCTTCCTTCACTCCGTCGCCGCCCGCAGCGCCGCCCCCGCCGCCAGCGGGCACAGCGGCGCCGCCACCGCCAGCACCGCGCACAGCAGCAGCAGGTGCGGCCGCGCGCTCATCCCGGTCGCCGCCGCATCCGCCGCCGCGGCCCCGAAGATCAGCACCGGCGTCGCCAGCGGCAGCACCAGCAGCGGCAGCAGCACGCCGCCGCGCCGCGCGCCGAGCACGATCGCCGCCCCCGTGGTGCCCAGCAGCGACAGCGCCAGCGTGCCCGGCAGCAGCCCCGCCAGCAGGGCCGACAGCCCGTCCGTCGGCATCCGCAGCATCACCGCCAGCGGCCCGGCCGCCAGCAGCAGCGGCAGCCCCGTCACCAGCCAGTGCGCGCACGCCTTGGCCAGCGCCACGCCGCCCGCCGGCATCCCGGTCAGCAGGAGCTGGTCCAGCGAGCCGTCGTCCAGGTCCGCCCCGAACAGCCGGTCCAGCGGCAGCAGCGTCGCCAGCAGCGCGCACACCCACACCACCCCGGGCGCCAGGCGGCCCAGCGTCTCCGGCGCCGGGCCGATCGCCAGCGGGAACAGGGCGCCCGCCAGGAAGAAGAACAGCACCGCGCCGAGGCTGTCGGCGCCGTGGCGCAGTGACAGGCGCAGCTCGCGCGACAGCAGGGCGGCGAAGACGGTCATTGGAGAGCCGCAGGAAGGAAGGCAAGGCCAGGGCTCTGCCCCGATGCTTGAAAGCCGCGACCCGCCAGGGGCAGCGCCCCTGGACCGGCGCACATGAAGGCCCACGACGACGTGCCGCAGGCCTGAGTGGTGGTTTCCAAAGGCGAGCCTTTGGCGGGGTCCCCATCCTTCAAGCATGGGGGCAGGGCCCCTGGCCTTCCTTGCCTACGCGCCAAGGCGCAGCTCCCCCGCCCCGGGCAGCGGCAGCGGCAGGTGCGTGGCGCTCACCACCACCCCGCCGGCCGCGCGGTGTTCCGCCAGCATCGCCCCGAACCGCGCCACCGAGGCCGCGTCCAGCCCCAGCGTCGGCTCGTCCAGCAGCCACAGCGCCGCGCGCGACAGCGACAGCCGCGCCAGAGCGAGCCGCCGCCTCTGCCCCGCCGACAGCATCCGCGCCGGCAGCTCCGAGAGCGGGGCCAGGTCGAGCCGCTCCAGCGCGTCGGCGATCCGCCCGCCGCCCACCCGCGCCGCCAGCGCCAGGTTCTCCGCGGCCGTCAGCCCAGGCTTGATCGCGTCGGCGTGGCCCAGGTAGGCGCAGCGCCCGGCGTGGCCCGCGGGGTCGGCGAGCGCGTCACGCCCGTCCCAGCGCAACGTGCCCGCGTCCGGGCGGCGCAGCCCGGCCAGCACCCGCAGCAGCGTGGACTTGCCCGCGCCGTTGCGGCCCAGCAGCAGGCTCGCCCCGCCCGCCGCCACAGTCAGGCCCACGTCGCGCAGCACCAGACGCTCGCCGCGCAGCACCGCCAGGCCGTTCGCCTCCAGTCGCATCCTGTGTCCTCGGTGATGGGGCCGACGGCCCTTGGGAGAGACCGGCGAGGCAAGCAAGGTTGAGGCTCTGCCTCAAACTCCGCCAGGGGGAGGCCCCTGGACTGCCTTCCTTCAGTAAAGCCGGTCCAGGGGCGGCTCGCCCCTGGCGGGTCTGGGCAGAGCCCAGCCTTGCCTGCCTTGCAGGTCGATGTCATGGGCCTGCAGCGGCGCATCGGGTACCGTCTGGCGGCGGTCCGTGTGCTTGCCGACCAGCCCAGGACGGGCCAGATGCGTGGCAGGCCGGCGTGGGGTCGGTCCCGACGGTCCAGCCCCGATGGTTCAGCCTGGGCGGGCTCAGCCTGGACGGGTGACGCGCGGGTATGGTGTAACCAATCACAGGGATCAAGGTGTCCGGACTGCGTGCAGCTCCCGGGCTGCCCAACTGCTTACCCAAGGAATGCCATGAAGACCGTCGGGCACGACACGCTCAGCACACGCAGGACCCTCGATGTGGGCAGTCGCCGCTACGACTACTTCTCGATCCCCGAAGCCGCAAAACAGATCGGCAGCGTCGACCGCCTGCCGGTGAGCCTCAAGGTGCTGCTGGAGAACGTGCTGCGCTTCGAGGACGGGCGCTCCTACAAGGTGGACGACGCCCGCGCCATCGTCGGCTGGCTGGAGGAGGGCTCGTCGACGAAGGAGGTGCCGTTCAAGCCGGCGCGCATCCTGATGCAGGACTTCACCGGCGTGCCTGCCGTGGTCGATCTCGCCGCCATGCGCGACGGCATCACCCGGCTGAACGGCGACCCGCAGAAGGTCAACCCGCTGGTCCCCGTGGACCTGGTGATCGACCACTCGGTGATGGTGGACGTCTCCGGCACGTCCGACTCCCTGCAGCGCAACGTCGAGATCGAGTTCGAGCGCAACGGCGAGCGATACGCCTTCCTGCGCTGGGGCCAGGAGGCGTTCCAGAACTTCCGCGTGGTGCCGCCTGGCGCCGGCATCTGCCACCAGGTGAACCTCGAGTACCTGGCGCAGGCGGTGTGGACCGCGGATGTGGACGGCACGACCTTCGCCTACCCTGATACGCTGTACGGCACCGACAGCCACACCACGATGGTCAACGGCGTGGGCGTGCTCGGCTGGGGCGTGGGCGGCATCGAGGCGGAGGCCGCCATGCTCGGCCAGCCGATCGCCATGCTGATCCCCGACGTGATCGGCTTCCGCCTCACCGGAAGGATGCCGGAGGGGGCGACGGCGACCGACCTCGTGCTCACCGTCACGCAGATGCTCCGCGCCAAGGGCGTGGTGGGCAAGTTCGTCGAGTTCTTCGGCGACGCGCTTGACCACCTGCCGGTCGCGGACCGTGCCACCATCGGCAACATGGCTCCCGAGTATGGCGCGACCTGCGGCTTCTTCCCGATCGACGCCCTGGCGCTCGACTACCTGCGCCAGACCGGGCGCGACGAGGAGCGGGTCGCCCTGGTCGAGGCCTACCTGCGCGCGCAGGGCATGTTCCGCGACGCGTCCACGCCGGAGCCGATGTTCACCGACATGCTGGAGCTTGACCTGTCCACGGTGGAGCCGTGCCTGTCCGGGCCGAAGCGCCCGCAGGACCGCGTGTCGCTGAAGTCCGCCTCCGAGGCGTTCCAGGCCGAGCTGACGCGCAGCCTCGGCGTGCCGGCCAACGACGTGAGACGCAAGGCGCACGTGTTCGGCAGCAACTACGACATCGGTCACGGCGATGTGGTGATCGCGGCGATCACGTCGTGCACCAACACCTCGAACCCCTACGTGATGGTCGCCGCCGGCCTCGTCGCCCGCAAGGCGCGCGCCAGGGGGCTCACGCCGAAGCCGTGGGTGAAGACCTCGCTGGCGCCGGGATCGCAGGTGGTCACCGAGTACCTGGACCGCGCCGGGCTGTCCGAGGACCTCGACGCGCTGGGCTTCAACCTCGTGGGCTACGGCTGCACGACCTGCATCGGCAACTCCGGCCCGCTTCCCGAGCCGATCGTCGACGCCATCGAGGACAACAAGCTGGTCGCGGTGTCCGTGCTCTCCGGCAACCGCAACTTCGAGGGCCGCATCAGCCCCAACGTGCGCGCCAACTACCTCGCCAGCCCGCCGCTGGTGGTGGCCTACGCCCTGCTCGGCACCATGATGGAGGACATCACCACCGCCCCGCTCGGCGCCGACCGCGACGGCCACCCGGTATACCTGCGCGACATCTGGCCGACCAACAGGGAGATCAACGACCTGGTGGCCTCCTCGGTGACGCGCGAGCAGTTCGTCCGCCGCTACGGCGAGGCGTCGCGGGGCACCAAGGAGTGGCAGGCGCTGCAGGTCGAGGCCGGCAGCGAGACCTACGGCTGGGACGACGGCTCCACCTACGTCAAGAACCCGCCGTATTTCGAGGGCATCACCATGGAGCCGGCCACGCGCGGCGAGATCGTCGGTGCGCGCGCGCTCGGCCTGCTCGGCGACAACATCACCACGGACCACATCAGCCCGGCCGGCTCGATCAAGAAGACCTCGCCCGCCGGCGAGTACCTCGGCGAGCACCAGGTGCGGCAGGCCGACTTCAACTCCTACGGGTCGCGCAGAGGCAACCACGAGGTGATGATGCGCGGCACGTTCGCCAACATCCGCATCAAGAACGAGATGGTCGCCGGCATCGAAGGCGGCATCACCCGCCACATGCCGTCCGGCGAGCAGATGCCGATCTACGACGCCGCGATGCGCTACAAGGCCGAGGGCGTGCCGTTGATGATCTTCGGCGGCAAGGAGTACGGCATGGGCTCGTCGCGCGACTGGGCGGCGAAGGGCACCATGCTGCTCGGCGTGCGCGCCGTGATCGCGGAGAGCTTCGAGCGCATCCACCGCTCCAACCTGGTGGGCATGGGCGTGCTGCCGCTGCTGTTCCCGCTGAACGTGGACCGGCACACGCTGGAGCTGGTCGGCGACGAGACCTTCGACCTCGTGGGGCTGGAGACCATCACCCCTAGGATGCGCGTGCCGCTGCTCATCCACCGGGCGAGTGGCGTCACCGACGAGGTGTCGCTGATCTGCCGCGTCGATACGCTCGACGAGGTGGAGTACTACCGCCACGGCGGCATCCTGCAGTACGTGCTACGCGGGATGGCGACCGCAGCCTGAGGCAGACAAGCAAGGCTGGGCTCCGCCCAGACCCGCCAGGGGGGAAGCCCCCCCTGGACCGGCTTCCTTTAGGTAAGGGTTTCCAAAGGCGAGCCTTTGGCGGGGTCCAGGGGCAGAGCCCCTGGCCTTCCTTCCTGGCTCCTCGATGCGCCTAGCCTCGCTGCGCCGCCCCGGCGGCGACCTCGGCCGGCTGCCGATCGGCTTCGACCTGCGCGGCCTCGACGTCTCCGAGGGCGTGCGCGCCGCGCTGGCCTGCGCGGTCGTCATCATCGCCAACGAGTGGCTCGGCTGGCCGCCACTCGTGTATATGGCGCTGGCGGCGAACCTCACCTGCTTCTGCGACGTGGGCGGTCCGATCCGCAGCCGGGTGCCCGGGCTGCTGATCTTTACCGTGGCGGGCGCCGCGATCTGGAGCACCTTCGCGATGCTGCGCCCGCTCGGCATCGCGCTGGTGGTGCCGCTGGCCTGCGCGGTGATCTTCTGCAACGCCTATGCGCGGGTGTACGGCTTGGCGGCGGCGGCGATCGGCAACGTGCTGACCGTCGTGTTGGTATTCGCCCTCGACGTGCCGCTTTCGTCGCGGCAAGCGGCGGTGGTCGCCGCGATGTTCGTCGCGGGCGGGCTGTGGTGCACGCTGCTGACCCTGGTGATCTGGCGGCTGTACCCGGCGCGCCCCGCGCGGCTCGCGGTCGCCGAGGTGTGGCAGATGCTCGGCGAGCTGGCGTTCGACGTACACGGCCTGGCGGGGCGCGAGGCGGTGAGCCTGGCCGAGTGGGAGGCGCATGCCCGCGCGCATCGCCGCGCGGTGCGCGACGCGATCGAGCGGGCCCGCGTCCGCGTCATCGAGCTGGCGCGCGGCGGCGGCCAGATCGGGCCGCGCGCGGCGCAGGCGAGCGTGCGGCTGGAGACCGCCGACCAGGTGTTCGGCGCGCTGGTCGCGCTGTCGGAGCTGCTGGAGCACACGCCGGAGCCTGCGCTGCGCGCGGCGGCGGAGCGGATGCTGGCGCCGCTGGAGCTGGTGCTGCACTCGGTCGGCCGCGACATCCTGCACGACCGCGACGAGCGCGGCGCCGCGATGGAGCGCACGATCGGGCTGATCGAGGCGGCGGGCCGCAGCGAGGCGGCGCTGCGCGGCATCGGTGCCGCGATCGGCGACCGGCTGCGCATCATGCTGGCGCTGTCCGGGCCGCAGGGCGGGCAGCGCTCCGGCGGCACGCTGGGCGGTGAGCCGGCGGTGCCGTTGCGCGCGCGGATCACCGGGCCGATCCGCGACAACCTGAGCTGGCGGTCGGCGACGCTGCGCCACGCGGTGCGCACCGCGGTCATCTCCGCGCCGGCGCTGGTGGTCACGCTGTCGTACGAGACGAACTTCACCCACTGGCTGCCCTACACCGTGGTGCTGGTGATGCAGCCGTTCTTCGCCGCGACCTGGCAGCGCGCGCTGGAGCGGATCGGCGGCACGGTGCTGGGCGCGCTGATCGGCGGCGGGCTGGCGATGGTGGCGCACACGCCGCTGGCGCTGGCCGCGCTGATGTTCCCGCTCTGCGTGGTGGGGTTCGCGGCGCGCCAGGTCAGCTACGGCGCCTACATCGCCTGCCTGACGCCGCAGATCGTGGTGCTGGTGGAGCTGGTCGAGCCGGGGCACTCCAGCCTGGAGGTGGCGGCGATGCGCACCCTGTTCACCCTGGTCGGCGGGCTGATCGCGGTGGGGGGCAGCCTGCTGCTCTGGCCGAGCTGGGAGCCGGACCGCCTGCCGGACGAGCTGGCGCGCGCGATCCTGACCCACGCCCGCTTCGCCCGCGCGGCGCTCGCTCCGGCCGGAGCGTCGCCGGACGTAGCGGCGGGCGAGGCACGGCGCGCGGCGGGCCTGGCCAGCAACAACCTGGAGGCGGCGATCGGGCGGGCGCTGCAGGAGCCGCGCCGGCGGCACCGCGACCGGGTGGAGGCGGCGATGGTGGTGGACGCCGCGCTGCGCCGCCTGTCGGGCCGGCTCATCGCGCTGCAACACGAGGCGCAGGCCGGAGACCGGAACGGCTGGGGCAGGTGGGTCGGCGACGCCCTGGACGCGGTGGCCGCGCGCCAGCCGGGGCCGCCGCGGCCGGAAGGCGGCTCGGAGTCGCTGCAACGCATCGCGCGGCAGATCGAGCTGGTGGACGGCGCGCTGCGGCGGTGCTGAGCGGCACGCCTGCGGGTGGTGCGCAGGAGAAGCAAGCAAGGTTGAGGCTCTGCCTCAAACTCCGCCAAAGGCTCGCCTTTGGAAACCAATACCTAAGTAAATCGGTGTCCAGAGGCCTTGGCCTCTGGCGGGTCTGGGCGGAGCTGCCCAAAGGTTCCGATGGCCCGCTTGGGCCATTGGAGTGGGCAGCGGAGGGGGAGCCCAGCCTTGCTTGCCGCCTCTCTACCCTTGCCGACCGCCGGGTCCGCCCGGCTACTTCGCCTTCTCGATCCAGCGCAGGATCGCGGCCTCTGTCTTCGCCTTGTCCGCCCATCCCGTGACCTTCACCCATTTGCCGGGCTCCAGGTCCTTGTAGCGGGTGAAGAAGTGCTCGATCGCCTTGACGGTGATCTCGGGCAGGTCGTCCACGCTCTGCACGCTCTTCCACTGCGTGTGGATCTTGTCGTGCGGCACGCAGATGACCTTCTCGTCGCGCCCGGACTCGTCCTCCATCTCCAGCATCCCGATCGGGCGGCAGCGGATCACCGCGCCCGGCACCACCGCCACCGGCGTCATCACCAGCGCGTCGGCCGGGTCGCCGTCGTCGGCCAGGGTACCCGGAATGAAGCCGTAGGCGGCAGGGTAGGCCATCGGCGTGAACAGGAAACGGTCGACGAAGATCGCGCCGCTCTCCTTCTCGATCTCGTACTTCACCTGAGAGCCCTGCGGGATCTCGATCACGACGTTGAGGTCGTGCGGCGGGTTCTTGCCGGTGCTGATCTTGCTGACGTCCACAATGCGGCTCCTGAGCGTGTGCGCCGGACCGTAGCCACGGGCGCGGGGTTTTGCCAGGGAAGCAAGGCTGGGCGCTGCCCAGACCCGCCAGGGGCGAGCCGCCCCTGGACCGGCGCTTTCTAAGTAGTGGATTCCAAAGGCGAGCCTTTGGCGGAGTTTGAGGCAGAGCCTCAACCTTGCCTGCTGCCTGGCGTCAGACCCCCAGCACCGCCGCCGCCTCGCGCACCACCTCCGCCAGCGCCCCGTCCGCGAACGGCGACACCAGCCCCGCGCCCGCCACCAGCTCGCCGAACGGCGCGGCGCCGCCGCGCCCGCACAGCGCGACGTAGCGGGCGAGCGCGCCCGGGGCGTCGTGCCGCGCCTGCGCCCAGAGCTGCATCGCGCAGCACAGCGCCAGCGTGTAGTCGATGTAGTAGAACGGACTGCCGTAGATGTGCTGCTTAGCCTGCCAGCGCCCGCCCATCGCCGGGTACGCGAGGTCGCCGTAATCGGCCCACGGCAGGTAGCGCCGCTCCAGGCGCTGCCACATCGCATGGCGTTCCGCGGGCGTCGCCTCCGGGTGGGCGTACACCTCGTGCTGAAAGTGGTCGACGCAGCAACCGTACGGCAGGAACGCCAGGCTGGCGATCAGGTGCATCCGCCGGAACCGGTCGGCCGCGTCGTCGCCGACGAGGAGGCCGATCTCGGGGTAGGCGAGGAACTCCAGGCCCATCGAGTGGATCTCGGCCGCCTCCATGGTCGGCCAGAGCAGGTCGATGCCCGGCTGGCCGCGGCTCTCCCAGTTCTGGAAGGCGTGGCCCATCTCGTGGGTGAACACGTTCACGTCGGCCTGGGTGCCGTTGAAGTTGGCGAAGATGAACGGCACGCCCACCGTCGGGAACGAGGTGCAGAACCCGCCGCCCGCCTTGCCCGCGCGGCCTTCGAGGTCGAGGAAGCCGCCCGCGACCATCATGCGGTAGAACCCGCCAAGCCGCGGGTCGAGGCGGTCGAACATCGTCTGCGCCTGCGCCACCAGGAAGTCGTGGTCACCCGCCGGCTTTGGGTTGCCTGCCGGGTCGACCAGCGCCTCGTCCCAGAACCGCAGCCGGTCCCAGCCCTGCTCGGCGCGGCGGCGCTCCAGAAGCCGCGCCACCAGGGGGACGACGTGCTCGACCACCTGGTCGCGGTAGCAGGCCACGTCGTCCGGGCCGTAGTCCACGCGGCGCATCCTGCGGTACGCCAGCGGGGTGTAGCTCGCCTCGCCCAGCTTGAGCGCCATGCCGTGGCGCAGCCGCACGAGCTGGTCGTAGAGCGAGTCCAGCTCCGCCGCGTTGTCGGCGAAGAACCCCCAGCGCGCCTGCTCGGCGCGGTGGCGCGTGTCGCGGTCGGCACTCTCGGCGTACGGCCCGAGGCCGGACAGGTTGAGCACCTGGCCGTCGAGCGCGATCTCGGCGCTGGCGAGCAGCTCGGTGTAGCGCGCCGACAGCCGCGCCTCCTCCTCCAGGTCGGCGGCGATCTCCGGACGGAAGGTGGTGACGTCGCACTCCCACAGCCGCACGGCGTGCGCGCCCGCCCGCCGCTCCAGCGCCGCGCGGTCGCCGGCCAGCAGCCGCAGGCGGAGCGCCGTGTCCAGGCCGGTCGCCTCCGGCTGCAGCGAGTCGGCCAGCGCGCGGTCGGCACGGCGGGCGGCGTCGGTGGTGTCCTGCGCGAAACGCAGGTGCACCAGCGCCGTCCAGGTGTCGAAGCCGCGACGGGCGGCGTCCCAGGCCGCGAGCGCCTCGGCGTCCTGCCCAGCGTCGAGCAGCGCCCCGACGGCGACATACTCCGCAGCGAGCGACTCGCGGGACGGCACCGGGACGTGGATGTCGGAGAAATGCATGGGGCCTCGCGGAGAATGGGTGCGGCGGAACTGAAGGCAGGAAGCGAGGCTGGGCTCTGCCCAGACCCGCCAGGGGCGAGCCGCCCCTGGACCGGCGCTTTCTTAAGTCATGGATTTCAAAGGCGAGCCTTTGGCGGAGTTTGAGGCAGAGCCTCAACCTTGCTTCGCTGCCCCCGCATCAAGGCCGCCGGCCTCAGATCGGCTTCAGCCCCGCCTCGATCTCGCCGCGCCGGTCCTCGAGGAACGGCGGCAGGGCGAGGCGTTCGCCCAGGCTGTCCATCGGCTCGTCGGTGTCGAAGCCGGGCCCGTCGGTGGCGATCTCGAACAGGATGCCGGCGGGCTCGCGGAAGTACAGGCTGCGGAAGTAGTGCCGGTCGATCGGGCCGCTGGAGGCCACGCGCATCTCGCGCAGCCGCTCGTTCCAGGCGCGGTACTGCTCGACGTCGGGGGTGCGGAACGCGACGTGGTGCACCCCGCCCGCGCCCTGCTGCGCGCGCGGCAGGTGCGGCTCGACCGCGACGTGCAGTTCCGAGGCGGCGCCGCCCTCGCCCATGACGAACACGTGGACCTCGGCGCCGTCGTGGCGGTAGCGGCGCTCGGCGCGCATCCCCATCACGCCGGTCAGGATCGCCGCGGTGGCGCCGAGCGACGGCACGCTGAGCGTGACCGGGCCGAGGCCGCGGATCTGGTGCTCCGGCGGGACCGGGCTGCGCGCCCAGGGATGCGCCGCGCCGAGGCCGCCGTCGTCGACCAGGCTGAGGCGCTGGCCCTCCGGGTCCTCGAAGTCGAGCGTGGCGCGTCCGTCGCGTTCGGCGGGTGCCGCGTGGGCGACGCCGTGCGCGTCGAAGCGTCGCGCCCACCAGGCGAGGGTGTCGGCGCCGGCCACGCGCAGGGCGGTGCGCACGATCGCTCCGGTGCCGCGTCGCTCCGGGGCCGCGGGCCAGTCGAAGAAGGTGATGTCGCTGCCGGGCGAGGCGAGGCCGTCGGCGTAGAACAGGTGGTACGCCGATACGTCGTCCTGGTTCACGGTGCGCTTGACCAGCCGCATCCCGAGCACGCCGGTGAAGAAGGCGTGGTTCGCCGAGGCGTGGGCGGTGATCGCAGTGAGGTGGTGAAGGCCGGTGAACTGCATGGGCCGCTCCTTGGATCGGGCGCGGGCCGGACTGGCGCCGGACCCACGCCGGGGTCGATCGGGAGGGCTGGTCTAGCGGGGCGGGGTGGTGGAGCCAAGCGGGGTCGAACCGCTGACCTCCTGAATGCCATTCAGGCGCTCTACCAACTGAGCTATGGCCCCGTCCCCGCAGGGAGGCGGCTTATAGCCACGGGCCACGAGCGGGATCAAGGGGTGTGCCGACGATTCGGGCGGCACCGCCGGAGCAGGCAAGGCCAGAGGCTCTGCCTCTGGACTCCGCCAGGGCGAGCCGCCCTGGACCGGCTTTCTTAAGTAATGGATTCCAAAGGCCTGCCTTTGGCGGAGTTTGAGGCAGAGCCTCAACCTTGCTTTCTGTCTTCAGCCCGGGTGCCCCGTGGCGTCGGCGCGCAGCTCGCGGGCACGGGCGAGCACGCGGTTCTCGATCTCGCCGGTGGTGGTCGGGCTGACCGGCGCGTCGACCCAGCGGCCGCCGTCCTGCACCTGGCGGAACAGCGCCACGCGCACGCCGTCGGCGCGGAGCTGGCGGGCGAGGACGTAGGCGTTGGCCTTGAAGCGCTCGCCGCTGGTGGTCGGCGGCGAGTACCAGTCGGTGATGATGGTGCCGCCGAACGGGTCCGCGGAGGCGAGCGGCATGAAGCCCAGCGTGTCGAGCGCGCCGCGCCACAGATAGGCGTTCACACCGACGCCGCTGCCCTGCTCCGCCTCGGGACGCCCGGTCCTGCTGATGCCGCCCGTGGGGCCACCGGCGTCGGGGGTCTTGCCCGGCGCGTCGTCCTTGTAGCGGTAGGCGGTGTGTTCGCCGCCGGCGGCAGGCCGGGCAGGGGCGTTGCTGCCGCAGGCCGCCAGCCCGAGCAGGCTGGCCAGCAGGGCGAAGCGGAGCGGCAAGGATGTCATGGCGGCCCTTTGTCCCCGGGGCAGCACACGCCCCCGTGTTGGCGCGATGTCTAGACCGCGAGCGGCGGTGCGCCAAGCCGGGGATACGCCGCACGGGGCGGGCGCGGATGCAGCAGGACGCCTTGCGCGCGGCACCCGACGCGCGATCAGGCCAGGGCGATCAGGCCAGGGCGCCGATCGCGCCGGCGCCGGCACAGACGGCCGTGCCGCGCAACGCCGCGAGCCGCCGTGCCTCGACGCCGCCCAGGGCGCAGACCGGGATCGCGGCCCGTCGCGCCAGCATTCTCCAGCGCAGCAGGCCAAGCCCGGCCGACCCGGGATGGCTCGCCGTCGGCCACACCGGGGACAGGAAGGCCAGCGCCGCCCCGGCCCGTGCCGCGCGCCGCAGGTCGGCCGGCCCGTGCGCGGAACTCGTCACGGCCCTGGCGCAGCGGGGTCCGGGCGGGCGGCGGCCGTCGCGCAGGTGCAGGCCGGCGCCGAGCCTGGCTGCCAGCGCGGCGTCGCCGGCGACGCACAGCAGCAGCCGCCGCGCACGGCACAGCCGCGCCAGGTCCTCCCCGAGCTGTCTCCGGTCGGGCGCCATGTCGTGGCGCAGCACCACGCCGCACAGGCCGCGCGGCAGTCGCGCCACCGCGGCACGCGGGTCGGGCAGGCGGGCCGCGTCGGTGAACAGCCACAGCACCGGCAGCGCGTGCCCAGGCGGGCGAGCGCGTCTGCGGCGTGCCTTGACCGCGTGCGCCCAGGCGATGAGCCTCCGGTCCATGAACGACATCTCCGACGACGCTGCTGCGGCATCTCCCGGGCAGGAGGCCGGGCCACCGCTGGCCGGCGCGCTGGCCGCGGTGAGGGACGGGATCGCGCGCGCGGCGCTCGGCGTCGGGCGCGCCCCGGAGGATGTCACGCTGGTGGCGGTGTCGAAAACCCACCCGGCGGCGCGGGTGGCGCTGGCGATCGCCGCGGGACAGCGCACCTTCGGCGAGAACCGGGTGCAGGAGGCGCAGGCGAAGTTCCCGGCCCTGCGCGCCGCGACGCCCGGGCTGGTGCTGCACCTGGTGGGCGGGCTGCAGACCAACAAGGCGCGCGACGCGGTGCGGCTGTTCGACGTGATCGAGGTGCTCGACCGCGCGAGGCTCGCCGACGCCATCGCCGACGCGGCGCAGCGCGAGGGCCGCCAGCCCCGCCTGCTGGTGCAGGTCAACGTCGGCGACGAGACGCAGAAATCCGGCGTGGCGCGCGAAGGCGCGGACGGGTTCGTGAGCGCGTGCCAGGCGCGGTTCGGCGCGGCGCTGTGCGGGCTGATGTGCGTGCCGCCGGCGGGCGAGGACCCGGTGCGGCATTTCGCGTGGCTGGCGGCGCGGGCCAGGGCGCACGGGCTCGGCGTGGTGTCGATGGGCATGTCCGGCGACTACGCGGCGGCGATCGCGCAGGGCGCCACCCACGTCCGCGTCGGGAGCGCCATCTTCGGGAGCCGAAGCAAGGAAGGTTGAGGCTCTGCCTCAATCTCCGCCAGGGGGAGGCCCCCTGGACCGCCTTCCTTAAAGAAAGCCGGTCCAGGGGCGGCTCGCCCCTGGCGGGTCTGGGCAGAGCCCAGCCTTGCTTGCTGCCCATGCCCCCGGGCTTGCGGGAGGCGGCCCACTCCCCTACCTCAGCGCACCGTTCAGCATGGCACGCCGTGCCGTGGTCCGGCCTGGGGCGTTCGTCATCTGCCACCTTCCGCCGCCTTCGAGCCACCCGGCCGGTGCCGCATGAGCGAGCTGGCCGACCACGCCGCCTCGGTCGGCGACGCGGTGCGGCGTCCCCTGCGCGTCGGCGCGATGCTGGGCGTGCTCGGCATCGTCTACGGCGACATCGGCACCAGCCCGCTCTACGCGTTCAAGGCGACGCTGGCGCTGTTCGGCGGGCGCGTGATCACCGACGCGGAGGTGCTGGGCTGCCTGTCGCTGATCTTCTGGTCGCTGGTCCTGATCGTGACGGTGAAATACGTGCTGCTGGTGATGCGCGCGGACAACCGCGGCGAGGGCGGCATCCTGGCGCTGATGGCGCTGGCTCAGCGCGTGTCCGGCAACGAGCGGCTGCGCGCGGTGCTCGGGCTGGTCGGCATCGGCGGCGCGTGCCTGTTCTTCGGCGACGGGGTGATCACGCCGGCGATCTCCGTGCTGTCCGCGGTGGAGGGTGCCGAGATCGCGATCCCCAGCGCGGGCGAGCTGGTGCTGCCGATCTCGATCGTGGTGATCCTGGTGCTGTTCGCGCTGCAGCGGCGCGGCACCGCCTCGATCGGGCGGGTGTTCGGGCCGGTGATGCTGCTGTGGTTCCTGGTGCTCGGCGCGCTCGGCGGCGCCGAGGTGGTGCAGCATCCGTTCGTGCTCCGGGCGCTGCTGCCGAGCTACGGCGCGATCTTCGTCTGGGACCATGGCTGGCTGGCCTTCGTGGCGCTGGGCGCCGTGGTGCTGTCGGTCACCGGGGCCGAGGCGCTGTACGCGGACATGGGGCATTTCGGGGCGGGGCCGATCCGCTTCGACTGGCTGGTGCTGGTGCTGCCCTGCCTGGTGCTGAACTACTTCGGCCAGGGCTCGCTGGTGATCCGCGAACCGGCCGCGATCGAGAACCCGTTCTTCCTGCTGGGGCCGGACTGGATGCGCCTGCCGCTGGTGTTCCTCGCCACCCTGGCCACCGTGATCGCCAGCCAGGCGCTGATCTCCGGCGCCTTTTCCGTGGCGCGGCAGTGCATGCAGCTCGGCTTCCTGCCGCGCCTGACCGTGACCCACACCTCGACCACCGAGGAGGGCCAGATCTTCCTGCCGCAGGTCAACACGGCGCTGCTGGTCGGCGTGCTGCTGCTCGTGCTGTCCTTTCGCTCCTCGGAGGCGCTGGCCTCGGCCTACGGCATCGCGGTGACGGGGACGTTCCTGTGCACCTGCGTGCTGGCCGCGGTGGTGTTCCGCCGCCAGTTCGGCTGGTCGCGCACGGCGGCGCTCGGCGTGTGGGGCACGTTCTTCCTGATCGACGGCGTGTTCTGCCTGGCCAACGTGCTCAAGCTGCTGCAGGGCGGCTGGGTGCCGCTGGCGCTGGGCCTCGGGCTGGTGGCGGCGATGACCTCGTGGAAGCAGGGCAGGAGCCTGATCCTGGCGCGCTGGAAGCAGGACAGCCTGCCGCTCGCCTCGTTCCTGGCCAGGCTGCCGCAGTCGCGCACCATCCGGGTGCCGGGCATCGCCGTGTTCCTCACCGGCAACCCGGAGTACGTGCCCGGCGCGCTGCTGCACAACCTCAAGCACAACAAGGTGCTGCACGAGCGGGTGCTGTTCGTCACCGTGCAGACGCTCGACGTGCCGGAAGCCGACCCCGACCGCCGCGCCGAGGTGAGCGAGCTTGCCCCCGGCATCTACCGCATCGTGCTGCGCTACGGCTTCATGGAGAGCCCGAACATCCCGCGCGCGCTCGACGACATGCGCGACCGGGGCGTCGGCTACGACCCGATGCAGGTCAGCTACTTCCTGTCGCGCGAGGTGCTGGTGCGCGCGATGGTGCCGAAGCTGCCGATCTGGCGGCTGTACCTGTTCCTGGTGATGGCGCGCAATGCGGTGCCGGCGACCGAGTTCTTCCGTATCCCGAGCGACCGCGTGGTAGAACTCGGGGTGCGAATCGCAATCTAGGCCTGCATGTTCCTGACGGTTTGCGGCTGCGGCGCCGTGGTCCGGCGTTTGCGGGCCATGCATCGCGACGGGTCGGTGCGGGCGCGCGCGTCGCGGGAACGCCGTTCACGGCCATGACGCTCCGTGGGCCAGGATGGGTCATAATGCGGCGGTCGGATGAGGGAGTAAGGTGCTGATGGCGAACGTGGCGATGGTGCTGGCGCAGGGCCCCGGGCTCCCTGACGGCGACGTCGAGGACCGGCTCGCGATGCAGGTTCAGCTCAATGCGGTGGGACAGCTCGACCGTGCCGCCTGGACCGCCGCACCATCGGGCTGGACTACGGTGCGCACCCGGCCGCTCCACCCCGAGCAGAGCGGCGAGGTCGCGCTGATCGACGGGGACGACGGGTTCTGGGCTGTGCGGCGCAGCAGCGGCGAGGATGAGCCGCTCTGGTTGCTGGAGAGCGACGTGGTCCGGCCGGGCGAGATCGTCTCGGTGCGCAACCCGGACGGCACGCGACTGCTGTTCCGCATCGTCGCCGTGGACCGGCAGGACGCCTGACGATGCCGGCCCAGGATGCGGGCAGGCCGCACGCCGGGCGCGCCGCTGCCGCTGCCTAGCGGCGGGGCCGACCCTGGTAGGCGGGGATCTGGTTCGAGTATTGCGGCCCGACCGCCGTGCCATTCACCGCGGACCCGCTGTACAGGCTGCCGGCGCCAAGCGGGATCGGTGTCTGGTACCCCGGCCCGCCGCCGAACGGCGCCACTCTTGCGCCCCGACCCTCCCCATAGACACCGTCGTCGCCGCCGGGCTGGACCGTGGTCCCGTATCCCGCCCCGTCTCCGTAGCCGTTCGCGCCATAGCCGCCGTATCCGCCATACGACGGGGCATCGCCATACTCGCGTGCCTGCGGCGGCGTGGCTGCCAAAGGTTCCGGATATGTCGCGCCCCGCCCTCGTCCGACCGGGTAGAAGTCGCGCCGGCCTTGCCACCGGGGGTGGGGCTGCTCACGCCCCTGGTCGTAGCGGCCAGGTGACTCAAGCGCGTCCTGCGATCCGGCCTCGATCGGCTGCGCGAGAGCCGGCACCGCGGCGGCCGCAAGCGTTGCAGCCACCGCGACGCGGCAGGACAGGCACCGCAGCCTCGTCGACATGGATCGCACCGGCGCCGCTCCCGTGACACTGGAGGCCAGCATGGACGAGGACCGCTAACGAGTCGTCAACGCGGGCGGGCATAAAGCAAGCAAGGCTGGGCTCCGCCCAGACCCGCCAGGGGCGAGCCGCCCCTGGACCGGCACAACTTAAGGAAGGCGGTCCAGGGGGCCTCCCCCCGGCGGAGTTTGAGGCAGAGCCTCAACCTTGCTTGCTTTTCGTCCCCATCACACCGCCGACGGCAATCCCGATCAGGCTTCCCTCGGCCGCCGCCCTGACCGTATGGAGCATCGTGCCGTAGGCCGCCGCGAACCGTTCCGCCTCCGTGCCGTCCGCGTTCCACGGCACCGACACCCGGATCGCCTCGCCGGCCAGCGCGCCCAGCCCCATCGCCGCGAGCACGTGGCTGCGCGCCACCTTGCCCGACGAGCACGCCGCCCCGGCCGACACCTGCACGCCCGCGAGGTCGAGCGCGATCACCTGCATCTCCGCACGCAGCCCCGGCCAGGCCAGGCAGGCGGTGTTGTCCAGCCGCGGCGCCGACGCCCCGCACACCGTGGCCCCGAGCGCCACGGCCGCCGCCTCGATCGCGTCCCGTGTGCGTCCGACCCCGTCGCGTCGCCGGCCGCCAGGGTCGCCCGGCAGGCCGCAGGCGGCGCAGGCAGCCGCCAGGCCGAGGATCGACGGCAGGGCAGGGGTGCCGCCACGCCGCCCACGCTCCTGCCCCCCCCCCACGATCAGCGGCCGCGGCGACACGCCGGCCGCCAGCAGCAGCGCGCCCGCGCCCTTCGGGCCGCCCAGCTTGTGCGACGACACCGCCACGCTGTCGGCGCCGAGGTCACGCAGCCCGACCGGCAACCGCCCCGCCGCCTGCACCGCGTCGACATGCAGCAGCGCGCCGTGCCTGCGGCAGATCGCGGCGATCGCCTCGACCGGGTGGATCACCCCGGTCTCGTTGTTGGCCAGCATCGCGCACACCAGGGCAGGGCCGCCGGACGACAGCAGCGACTCCAGGGCCGCCAGGTCGAGCGTGCCGTCCCGCATCACCGGCACCCGTGGTGCGCCGCCGCAGGGCTGCAGCACCGCGTCGTGCTCCGTGGCGCCCGTCAATACCCGCCGCCCGAGGCCGAGGCCCGACACCGCGAGCGCGTTGGCCTCGGTGCCGCCCGAGGTGAACACCACGCCGGCCGGCTCCGCGCCGAACGCCGCGGCGACCACGGTGCGCGCGTCTTCCAGCGCCCGCCGCGACGCGCGCCCTGCCGCATGGATGGAGGCCGGGTTGCCGCACAGGTCGAGGCCGCGCAGCGCCGCCTCGCGGGCCTCGGGCCGCAACGGCTCGCTCGCATTCGCGTCGAGGTAGGTCGAATGGGGGCCGCTTCGCACGTTCCGCTCCGGCGTCAGGGTTGCATCAAAAGATGGTCGACACGGGAAGGTGCGCAAAAATGTGAGGCGTCATCGGCGAATTCGATAACACATGGCCCTGCGTTGGCTATATTGGACGAATCGCACGCCGATGTGCTCTCGCGTGACGCACACGGTCACGATGCCCAATGCCCGCCGCCGGCTTGCTCAGGCCGCCGTCCAGGTCCGTCCGGTCTCCCGCGCCACAAGCCGACGCCAGTGTCGGCCCCGGCTCCTCGTCTTACCCACCCGCGCGGCGCAGGCGCGGGCAAAGGAAGTCTCATCTATGCCCGAGGTGATGTTCGCCGGCCCCGATGGCCGTCTCGAAGGACGCTACCACCACTCCAAGGAGTCAGGCGCGCCGCTGGCCCTGGTACTGCACCCGCATCCGATGCATGGCGGGACGATGAACAACCGCATCACCTATACGATGTACCAGTCGTTCCAGAAGCTGGGCTTCTCGGCGATGCGCTTCAACTTCCGCGGTGTCGGCCGCAGCCAGGGCCGCTACGACGGCGGCATCGGCGAGATCGGCGACGCGGCGGCGGCCCTGGACTGGATGCAGATGGTCAACCCGAACTCCGGCGGGCTGTGGATCGCCGGCTACTCGTTCGGCGCCTTCGTGGGCATGCAGTTGCTGATGCGCCGTCCCGAGATCTCCGGCTGGGTGAGTGTGGCGCCGCCGGCAAACCACTATGATTTCGGCTTTCTTGCGCCCTGCCCGTGCGGCGGGCTGATGCTGCACGGCGACAGCGACGAGCTGGTGCCCGAACCGGCGGTGCGCAAGCTGGTGGACAAGCTGAACACCCAGAAGGGCGTGCAGGTCGACTACCGGATCGCGGTCGGCGCCGACCACGTGTTCGCAGAGCACGCCGACCAGGTCGCGTCGGACCTCGAGGACCACGTCGGCAAGGTGGTCGCACGCCGTACCATGGCGTTTGCGGCAGACTGAGCGAAGGCAGACAGCAAGGCCAGAGGCTCTGCCTCTGGACTCCGCCAGGGGAGCCCCCCTGGACTGGCCTTTCTTAAGTAAAGCCGGTCCAGGGGGGGCTCCCCCCCTGGCGGGTCTGGGCAGAGCCCAGCCTTGCTTCCTGGTAGGTCGCTGCCAGAAACCGTTGATACTACGGTCTCTTGATCTGCCCTCCCGGCCACGGCTCAGCCACCCCGGTCGTGCCCGGCAGGCTGATCGGCAGCCGCCGCCGCACCCGTGCCGCCAGGAAGCCGAAACACTGCGCTTCCAGCGCGTCACCGTCCCACCCCACCGCCTCGACCGGCTCGACCGAGCCCTGAAGCGCGCGGCGCAGCGCGTCCATCAGGGCCGGGTTGTGACGGCCGCCTCCGCACACCAGCCACCGCGCCGGACACGCCGGCAACCGTGCCGCGGCGACCGCCCGCGCGGTGAACTCCGTCAGCGTGGCCGCACCATCTGCGGCGGACAGTCGGGCACTGCCGAGAGGGTCGGCAAAATCCTGCCGATCCAGTGACTTGGGCGATGTTCTTCCGAAGAACGGGTGTTCCAGCAGCCGCGCCACCAGCGCCTCGTCCACGATGCCGGCGAGGGCGAGTGCGCCGTCCTGGTCCACTGGCCGGCCGGTGTGCCGCATCGCCCAGTCGTCGAGCGCCGCGTTGCCGGGGCCTGTGTCGCAGGCCAGGATGGCGCGCTCCGTCCCGTCTGCCGGCGTCTCGCCGAGCCAGGTCAGGTTCGCCACCCCGCCCAGGTTCAGCACCGCGAGCGGCCCGGGCAGGTCGCGGGCCAGCGCGGCATGGAACAGCGGGGCGAGCGGTGCGCCCTGTCCCCCTGCCGCGACGTCGGCGCTGCGGAAGTCCCAGGCGACCGGCACACCGACGTGGCGCGCGAGCAGTGCGGCATCGCCGATCTGCCAGGTCAGGCCGCGCTCCGGCCGGTGCAGGATCGTCTGGCCGTGGAACCCCACGAGGTCGCAGGGCGTGTCCAGCGCCGCCACCGCCTCGGCATGGCGCAGGGTCAGCGCGGTCGTCGCCGCGTGCAGGTCCGCGTCGTCGGCGGGCAGCGTGCCGGACGCGGCACGGTCGATCAGGGCGCGCAACGCCTCACGCAGCGGCGGGTCGTAGCCGAGCGTAACGCTGCGGCCGAAGCCGGCGATCCGCTCGCCGTCGGTGTCGATCACCGCCGCGTCCACCCCGTCCAGCGAGGTGCCGCTCATCAGGCCGATCGTGCGCAGCAAACCCGTCTCCTGTGCCCGGGACCGCGCACGCTCGCCCGAAGCGGCACCCGGCGTTGTGGCACCCGGCGTTGTCGGGCACTCTGGTCGCCGTCCCTGCCTGTCGGCCGAGCGGCGGCATGGCCTGTCCGGAGCCGCGGCTCCGCGTTCTCGAGATCATCATGGCGCAAAGCGAATTCCTGCAGGAAGCCCGCAGCCGCGGCTTCGTTTTCCAGTGCACCGACGAGGCGGCGCTCGACGACGCCCTGCTCGCCGGCCGGGTCAGCGGCTATGCCGGCTTCGACTGCACCGCGGACAGCCTGCACGTCGGCAGCCTGGTGCAGATCATGCTGCTCCGGCTGATGCAGCGCGCCGGGCACCGGCCGGTGGTCGTGCTTGGCGGCGGCACCACGCGCATCGGCGACCCGTCGTTTCGCGAGGAGGCACGGCGCCTGCTCGACGACACGCAGATCGCCGAGAACATGGCGGGAATAAAGCAGTGCTTCGAGCCGTTTGTCAGGTTTTCTTTAACCGCTCGGGAAGCCGAAAGCCTCGTGAATGCGATGTCCGATGCTGGCCTCGATGGTCGCGGCACGAGCGAGCTTGCGACCGGCGGCACCGACGCGCTGCTGGTCAACAACGCCGACTGGCTCGATCGCCTGGGCTACATAGAGCTGCTTCGCGAGGTCGGCAGCCAGGTGAGCGTCAACCGCATGCTTTCCTTCGACAGCGTCCGCACCCGCCTGGAGCGGGAGCAGGGCCTGACCTTCCTCGAGTTCAACTACTCGGTCCTACAAAGCTACGATTTCAGGGAGTTGAGCCGGCTTCATGACGTGACATTGCAGATCGGCGGCTCGGATCAGTGGGGCAACATCGTCTCCGGCGTCGAGCTGGTGCGGCGCACCGACTCGCGCCAGGTGTTCGGCCTGACCACCCCGCTGATCGCCACCGCCTCCGGGGTCAAGATGGGCAAGACCGCGGCCGGCGCGGTGTGGCTGCGGGCCGATCGACGTTCCGCCTACGACTACTGGCAGTTCTGGCGCAACACGGAGGATGGCGATGTCGGCCGCTTCCTGCGCCTGTTCACCGAGCTGCCGCTGGGCGAGATCGCACGGCTGGAGGCGCTGGGCGGCGCCGAGCTGAACGAGGCGAAGAAGATCCTGGCGACCGAGGCGACGGCGCTGCTGCACGGCACCGTCGCGGCCGGCGATGCCGCCGAGACCGCGCGGCGGGCCTTCGAGACCGGCGAGGCGGCCGATCTGCCGGTGCATCTCCTCGCCCCGGCGCAACTGAGCGAGGGCGTGCCGCTGTTCCGGGTCCTGGTGGAGTCCGGGCTGGTCACGAGCAACGGAGAGGCCAGGCGGCTGGTGCGCGGCGGCGGCGCGCGCCTCAACGATGCCGTGGTGGACGACGAGCAGTACCTCGTGACGCTCGCCGACCTGCGCGATGGCGCGGCGAAGCTGTCAGCTGGACGCAAGCAGCACCGGATGTTGCGCCCGGCGTGACCTGACCGGGCAGGCCGGGTTGAGGCTCCGCCAAAGGCAGGCCTTTGGAATCCACTTGCTTAAGCAAGGCCGGTCCAGGGGCGGCTCGCCCCTGGCGGGTCTGGGCGGAACTGCCCAAAGATTCCGACGACCCGCTTGGGTCGTTGGAAGGGGCAGCGGAGGGAGAGCCCAGCCTTGCTTGCCTTGCGGGTCGATGCCAGGGGCCGTTGAACCTAGCTGAACGGGTCGCTGCCGCCGCCGCCGGAGTCGCCCCAGCCGCCGCCCTGGTCCGAACTGCCCTGATCGAAGCCGCCCTGGTCGAAGCCGGGGTCGACGCCGCCCTGGTCGAATCCGCTGCCCTGGTCCACGGCCCCCTGGTCCTGAGGGAAGCCGCCGCTGGTGTCCGCCACGCCGGCGCCCGACCAGGGGTCCGCGCCACCAGCCGCGGCGGACGGATCGGCCGTGCCGTAGTTGTTGACGGTCTCGTTCACCGTCTCGTGCCCGCCGCCGAAGCCGCCGCCCTCGTGGCCCGAGAACAGCCCCATCAGCGCGTTGCCGGCCACCATACCGCCGGCGACGCCCGCCGCCGTGGTCAGGGCCGAGCCGAGGAAGCCCGACCCGCCGGACTGCTGCAACATGCCGGGCTGGTAGCCTGGCGGGTACTGCGGCTGCGGCGGCGGCTGGAACTGCTGCCCGTAGCCTGGCGGCCGGCCGTAGCCCTGCTGCGGCTGCCCGCCGAAGCCGCCGGCCTGCTGCTGGCCGCCCCCGAACAGGTTGCCGAAGAAGCCGCGGGGCGGCGCGGCGCCGCCGGCCTGCGGCTGGCCCTGCTGCGGCTGGGCGCGCGCCTGCTGCAGCTCCCACTCCAGCCGCCGGATGCGGTTCTGCGCCTCGGCCAGGGCGGCCTCCTGCACGAACGCCATCTGCGTGATGCGGTAGCGCGCCTCGGGGTGTTGGCTGAACTGGTCGCTGATGAAGCCGTCGGCGTCGCGGTCCACGGCGGGCAGGGCGACCGCCTGGCTGCCCGCGGGAGGAGTGCCGAACCCCTGCTGCGGCGAGCCTCCGACCCGGGCCACGAACCGGCTGATGATGTCGCGTTCCTCGTTGGTCATGCCTGATGATCCACCCGGTTCGGCCCGTGGCGGGCCGTTGCGCACACCCAATGCTCCGGCCGGTTTCAAGTTCCCCGGACGGACAGAAGGCAAGGCCGGGCTCTGCCCGGACCCGCCAGGGGCGAGCCGCCCCTGGACCGGCGCTTTTTCAAGAAAGCTGGTCCAGGGGCGCTGCCCCTGGCGGGTCCAGGGCAGAGCCCTGGCCTTGCTCTGCTTTCTTGCAGGTCACTCCACAAGGCTGTTGATGTTGCTTGCTTTCCCGCGCGGCCAGGTCCGGCCGCAGCCTGGGCCACTCGATCGCCGGGCAGCGGTCCATCACCGCCGCCAGCCCCGCCCCGCGCGCCCGCTGCAACGCAGCCTCGTCGACCACCCCGAGCTGCAGCCACACCGAGCGCGCGCCGAGCCGGATCGCCTCGTCCACCACCGCGCCCGCCTGGTCCGAGGCGCGGAAGACGTCCACCATGTCGAGCGGCCCGGCCGGGTCGCGCGCCGCTTCCTCCAGGTCGGCGGCGACGCGCTGCCCGAGCAGGGTCTGCCCGGCCAGGCCCGGGTTGACCGGCACCACGGCGTAGCCGCGCGCGAGCAGGAAGCGCATCACCCCGTGGGACGGCCGCGCCGGGTTGGCCGACGCGCCCACCAGCGCGACGCGCCGGGTGCGGGCCAGGAGGTCGCGCAGGGCGGTGTCGTCCATGCTCAGCCCCCGTTTACCTGACGCACCCAGTCGCCGAGGTTGTAGTGGTTGGTGATGCGCGCCACGCGCCCGTCGCGCAGGGTGAAGAACGCCCCGGCCGGCAGCACGTAGCGCTGGTCGCGCGCCGGTGCGGTGCCGTCGGGCACGCCGGGGTCGGTGGCGATGTAGCGGCCGTGGACGACGAACTCGGCGGCGGCGCGGGTGCCGCCGCTCCCGGTCATCACCACCAGATCCTCGATGCGCTCCAGGTAGCAGCGGTCCATGTGCGCGATGAAGGCGCGGAAGGCGTCCACGCCGCGCTCGGCGTCGCCCTGGCTGACGCCGTGCTCGACGTCGGCGGTCAGCAGGGCGAGGAAGCCCTCGACGTCGTGGCGGTTGAACGCATCGTAGTAGGCGCGGACCAGGCGCTCCGCGTCCTGTATCGGGGTCGGCACTTCTGGTATGGTCGGGTGCTCCGTGCCACGCATGTCGGGGTGCCTCCTTGCCGTCTTGTGCTCTGCACAATTAGTGTCTGCGGCGATCACGCCCGAGCGATGGAGAGCCTGTCAATGCCGCCTGCCCGGTCCACGACCCGCCCCGCCCTGGCGCACGCGACCCGCCGGGTCGTGCGGCTCGCCCCGGTGCGCGCCGGCCGGCGCGGCGAGGCCGCGGCGTGAGCGCGCCCGCGCAGGCCCAGTCCGTGCAGACCCAGTCCGTGCAGGTCCAGGACGAGACCGGGCGGGGCCGCGGCGCGCCGAGCTTCCAGGAGCTGATCCTGTGCCTGCACGCCTTCTGGGCGGCGCAGGGCTGCGTGATCCTGCAGCCCTACGACCTGGAGATGGGCGCGGGCACCTTCCACCCCGCGACCACGCTGCGCTCGCTGGGTCCTGCGCCCTGGCGCGCCGCCTACGTGCAGCCGTGCCGGCGCCCCTCGGACGGGCGCTACGGCGAGAACCCGAACCGGCTGCAGCACTACTACCAGTACCAGGTCATCATGAAGCCGAGCCCGGACGAGGCGCAGGACCTGCTGCTCGCGTCCTACGCCTCGATCGGGCTGGACCCCCTGCTGCATGACATCCGCTTCGTCGAGGACGACTGGGAGAGCCCGACGCTGGGCGCCTGGGGGCTGGGCTGGGAGGTGTGGTGCGACGGCATGGAGGTCGGGCAGTTCACCTACTTCCAGCAGGTCGGCGGCCTCGCGGTGGTGCACCCCAGCTTCGAGATGACCTACGGGCTGGAGCGCCTGGCGATGTACGTGCAGGGCGTGGAGCGCGTGTACGACCTCGACTTCAACGGCGCCGGCGTGACCTACGGCGACGTGTTCCTGCGCGCCGAGCGCGAGTACAGCGCCCACAACTTCGAGCACGCCGACACCGCGATGCTGGCGCGCCACTTCGACGACGCCGAACGGGAATGCGCGGCGCTGGTCGCACGCGGCCTGGCGCTGCCCGCGTACGACCAGTGCGTCAAGGCGTCGCACCTGTTCAACCTGCTCGACGCGCGCGGCGTGATCAGCGTGACCGAGCGCGCCAGCTTCATCGCCAGGGTGCGCGGGCTCGCGAAGCGGTGCTGCGAGGCGTGGCTGGCAGGCGAGGGGGACAGTGGCTCCAGGGCGGATGATCGGGATTCCCGGTCGTGACGGGCCCTATCGACGGTGCCGAACAGTGAGCAGAAAGCAGGCAAGGCTGGGCTCTGCCCAGACCCGCCAGGGGCGAGCCGCCCCTGGACCGGCTTTACTTAGAAAGTGGATTCCAAAGGCGAGCCTTTGGCGGGGTCCAGGGGCAGAGCCCCTGGCCTTGTTTCTCCTTCGGGTCACCTAAGCGATGCCGGAGCTGCTGATCGAGCTGTTCGGCGAGGAGATCCCGGCGCGGATGCAGGCGCGTGGGGCCGCCGACCTCGCGCGGCTGGTCTCGGAGTCGCTCGCCGCACTGTCGCCCTCCGATGTGGCGACGTTCCACACGCCGCGGCGCATCGCGCTGCGCGCCACCGTGCGCGGCGGCGTCGAGGCGGCGCGCAGCGTCGAGCGCGGGCCGCGCGCCTCCGCCCCGGAGCAGGCGCTGGCCGGCTTCCTGCGCAAGCACGACGCCGGCCGCGAGGCGCTGCGCGAGGAGGGCGGGCACTGGGTGCTGGAGCGCGTGGTGCCCGGCGCGTCCGCGCAGGCCCTGGTCGCGGCGGCGATGCCCGCGCTGCTGCGCCGCTTCCCCTGGCCGAAGTCGATGCGCTGGGGCGCGGGCAGCCAGTTCGCCTGGGTGCGCCCGCTGCGCCGTATCCTGTGCCTGCTCGACGGCGCGGTGGTGGAGTTCGCGCTGGCCGCCGCCGGGGACGACGGCCACGGCCTGCGCAGCGCCGCGCTGACCGAGGGCCACCGCTTCATGGCGCCCGGCACGGTCGCGGTGGACGGGGCGGAGTCCTGGCTGGCGGCCCTGCGCGCCCGCCGCGTCGAGCCGGACGCGGTGCTGCGCCGCGCCCTGGTGGAGCGCGGGGTGGCGCAGGCCGCCGCGGCGCGGGGCCTCGCCGTGGTGGAGGATGCGGGCCTGCTCGACGAGGTGTGTGGCCTGGTGGAGTGGCCGGTGGCGCTGCTCGGCCGCATCGGCGCGGAGTTCATGGACCTGCCGCCGGAGGTGATGCAGGTCTCGATGCGGGTGAACCAGCGCTACTTTGCCCTGCGCGACGCGGACGGCCGGCCGGCGCCGTTCTTCGCCTTCGCCGCCAACATCGCGGCTCCCGACGGTGGCGCCGCGATCGTGGCCGGCAACGAGCGGGTGCTGCGCGCGCGCTTCTCCGACGCCCGGCATTTCTGGGACGCGGACCGCAGGGTGCGGCTGGAGGACCGGGTGACGGCGCTCGACGGCGTCACCTTCCACGCGAGGCTGGGCAGCCAGAGGGCGCGGGTGACGCGCATCGAGGCGCTGGCGGGGGCGATTTCAGATGCGCTGACGGCGGGGCAGGCGGGCAGCGTCGTGCTGGTCGCGCGCAAACGGGCGGAACGCGCGGCGCTGCTGTGCAAGGCGGACCTGACGACAGGCATGGTCGGCGAGTTCCCCGAGCTGCAGGGCGTGATGGGCGGCTACTACGCCCGCCACGACGGCGAGGACCCACGCGTGGCCGACGGGGTGCGCGACCACTACCTGCCGAAGGGGCCGGGCGACGCGGTGCCGCGCGAGCCGGTCGCAGTGGCGGTGGCGCTGGCCGACAAGCTGGACCAGCTCGTCTCGTTCTTCCGCATCGGCGAGCGGCCGACCGGCTCGGGCGACCCGTTCGCGCTGCGACGCGCCGCGTTGGGCGTCATCCGCATCGTCCGCGAGAACCGCCTGGCCTTGCCGGTCGGCGCGCTCCTGCTCCGGGCCACAGTCGACTGGCCCGGCAACGACGAGGCGGCCACCGCCGGGCTTGTTCCCGACTTCTCCGCTTTCCCTGGCGACTGCTCCGACCTCGACCTTCCCACACACCAGGCCGACCTTCCGGGCGTCATCGCGAAGGTGGTCGCCTTCCTGTTGGAGCGCCTGCGCGTGCAGCTCCGCGCCGAGGGCGAGCGCCACGACATCCTCGCCGCCGTGCTGGGCAGCGGCTGGGGCGAGAGTGATATTCGCCGCCTGCTCGACCGCACCGCCGCAATCGCCGCGTTGCTTGCCACGCAGGAGGGCGCCGACCTGCTCGCCGCCTACCGTCGCGCCGCCAACATCCTGCGCATCGAGGACCGGCGCGACGGCCTCGCTGAGGGCGGCCGCCCTGGCGGCGCGGATCAGTGGCTGCTCGTCCAGCCGGAGGAGCACGACCTTGATGCCCGGATGGAGTCGGCCTCGCGCACGATCTCCAAAGCGCTTGATGCCGAACGCTACGACTCCGCGATGTCCGACATGGCCGCCCTGCGCCCCGCTGTCGACGCATTCTTCGCGCAGGTCACAGTCAACGATCCCGATCCGGCGCTGCGGCAGAACCGCCTGCGCCTGCTCGCCCGCCTGCGCGACACGATGAACCGTGTCGCGGATTTCTCCGCGATCGAGGGCTGATTCCGCCGCCTCGCCCACGGCACTTGCTATACTGCATCCGCCGCGGACCCGTCCGCGCCAGAGCCCGATGAGGACCAGACCGCCATGACGCAATGGGTGTACAGCTTCGGCGCCGGCCACAACGAGGGGCGTGCCGACATGCGCAACCTGCTGGGCGGCAAGGGCGCGAACCTCGCCGAGATGGCCAGCATCGGCCTGCCCGTGCCGCCGGGCTTCACCATCACCACCGCGCTGTGCACCGAGTTCTACGACAACGACCGGCGCTACCCCGACGACCTCGACGCGCAGTTGCAGACCGCGCTCGCCCGCATCGAGGAGGCGGTCGGGCTGCGCTTCGGCGACCGCGAGCGGCCATTGCTGGTTTCGGTGCGCTCCGGCGCGCGGGTGTCGATGCCGGGCATGATGGACACCGTGCTCAACCTCGGGCTGAACGACGACACGGTGGCGGGCCTGGTCGCCTCCTCCGGCGACGCGCGCTTCGCCTGGGACAGCTACCGCCGCTTCATCCAGATGTACGGCTCCGTGGTGCTCGGCGTGGACCACCACCGCTTCGAGGAGATCATCGAGACCGCCAAGATCGACGCCGACGTGGTCGAGGACACGGCGCTCTCGCCCGCGCACTGGCAATCCGTGGTCGACGAGTACAAGGCGATGGTCGCGCACGAGACCGGCCACCCGTTCCCGATGGACCCGCGCGACCAGCTCTGGGGCGCGATCGGCGCGGTGTTCGGCTCCTGGATGAACCCGCGCGCCAACACCTACCGCAGGCTGCACGACATCCCCGCCGACTGGGGCACCGCGGTCAACGTGCAGGCGATGGTGTTCGGCAACATGGGGGCGGACTGCGCCACCGGCGTCTGCTTCACCCGCGACCCGTCGACCGGCGAGAACATCTTCTACGGGGAGTTCCTGGTCAACGCGCAGGGCGAGGACGTGGTCGCCGGCATCCGCACGCCGCAGCCGCTGTCCGACGCCCGCTCCAAGCCGGGCGAGGTCAGCATGGAGGCGGCCCTGCCGCAGGCCTACGCCGAGCTGGTCCGGGTGCGCGAGACCCTGGAGCGGCACTACAGCGACATGCAGGACATCGAGTTCACCGTGCAGCAGAACACGTTGTACATGCTGCAGACGCGCAGCGGCAAGCGCACCGTCGCCGCCAGCCTGCGCATCGCGGTCGAGATGGCCAACGAGGGGCTGATCACCCGCGACGAGGCGGTGCGCCGCGTCAACCCGCAGGCGCTCGACCAGCTCCTGCACCCCACGCTCGACCCCAGGGCCAGCCGCACCCTGTTCTCCAAGGGCCTGCCCGCGAGTCCCGGCGCCGCGTCCGGCACCGTCGTGTTCAGCGCCGACGAGGCGGAGATGCGCGCCGGCAAGGGCGAGAGCGTCGTCCTCGTGCGCGTCGAGACCAGCCCGGAGGACATCCACGGCATGCACGCGGCGCGCGGCATCCTCACCACGCGCGGCGGCATGACCAGCCACGCGGCGGTGGTGGCGCGCGGCATGGGTCGGCCCTGCGTCGCCGGCGCCGGTGGCGTGCGCGTGGACTACAACGCCCAGACCCTGTCCTCGGGCGGGACGACCATCCGCGCCGGCGAGATCATCACGCTCGACGGCGCCACCGGCGAGGTGTTCGCGGGCTCCGTCGCGATGATCGAGCCCGACCTGAGCGAGGATTTCTCCACGTTGATGCAGTGGGCGGACGGCGTGCGGCGCCTCAAGGTCCGCACCAACGCGGAGACGCCGCTCGACGCCGAGACGGCGCGCAAGTTCGGCGCGGAGGGCATCGGCCTGTGCCGGACGGAGCACATGTTCTTCGCGCCCGAGCGCATCAACATCGTGCGCCAGATGATCATGGCCGACGACGAGGCGGGCCGCCGCGCGGCGTTGGACAAGCTGCTGCCGTTCCAGCGCCAGGATTTCGTCGAGCTGTTCCGCATCATGGCCGGGCTGCCGGTGACGATCCGCCTGCTCGACCCGCCGCTGCACGAGTTCCTGCCGCACAGCGACGCCGAGCTGGCCGACGCGGCGGAGGGGCTGGGCCAGGACGTGGAGACGGTGCGCCGTCGCGCGGCCGAGCTCAGCGAGGCCAACCCGATGCTCGGCCACCGCGGCTGCCGCCTCGGCATCACCTACCCCGAGATCTACGAGATGCAGGCGCGCGCCATCTTCGAGGCGGCGCTGGAGATCGGCCGGGAGACCGGTTCGCCGGTGGTGCCGGAGATCATGATCCCGCTGATCGGCACCAAGCGCGAGTTGGACATCACCCGCGCCCAGGTGGACCGTGCGGCTAAGGCGGCGTTCGCGGAAGCCGGCGCCTCCATCGAGTACCTGGTCGGCACCATGATCGAGCTGCCGCGCGCGGCGCTGACCGCGGACCGGATCGCGGAGGCCGCCGATTTCTTCTCGTTCGGCACCAACGACCTGACGCAGACGGTGTTCGGCCTGTCGCGCGACGACGCCGGCAAGTTCCTGCCGCACTACGTCGAGGCCGGCATCCTGCCCAAGGACCCGTTCGTTTCCATCGACATCGACGGCGTCGGCGCGCTGGTGCGCCTTGCCGCGGAGAAGGGGCGCCAGACCAGGCCGGGGCTCAAGATGGGCATCTGCGGCGAGCACGGCGGCGACCCTGCCTCCATCACGTTCTGCGAGTCGGTCGGGCTGGACTACGTCTCGTGCAGCCCCTACCGCGTGCCGGTGGCGCGGCTGGCGGCGGCACAGGCGGCGCTGGGGGCCGGCGGCGACAAGACGGCCTGAGCCCGCAGGCGTCGCGCCACGGCGGAGCGTCCAGCCCCCCCGGTGCGGGCGGGCGCTCCGGCGTGCGGTGCCCGGGGACCGGACGGCGTGGCCGACGCGAGGCGGAGGAGGATAGGCGATGCTGAGCCGCCTGAAGCTGAGACTCGGGGCCGGTTCAGCGGAGCCGCAGCCCGATCCGGAGCCGGTCGCGTCGCCCGGACGGGCCTGGGACATCCTGGGCGGATCCGAAATCCGTCATCCCGGGCAGTTCACCCAGGTTGCGACCCCGCCCGTCATCGCCCCGCTCCCCGCCGCGCAGGCTCCCGGCGGGGCGGCGGGCGCGGAGGCCGGCCCGCTTCCGCTGATCCTGGCCATGTTCCAGGTCACGTTGGCCCGCGATCCGATCCCTGAAGAGGTCAGCTACTACACCCGGCTGTTCGAGGAGCACGGCAACCTGGGCGGAGCCCGCGCCACCCTCCAGGTCCTGACCGACAGCCCCGAGTTCAGGGTCCGCATGCGCGTCCCGGTGGAAGCCGACGCGTTCGGCAGCGCCGCCGATGCCGAGGCGCCGCCGATGCGTCACGCGGTGGGCCTGGGCACGCACTGCTACGCGGCCTGGCTGCTGCAGGACATGCGCCTGCGGCGCTACTCGTCGCCTTTCGACTGGCTGTTCTCCAGCCCGCGCCTGGTCGAGCACTGCCTGCAGGACGATTGCGCGACCCTGCTCGACCGCGTGCACCTCGAGTTCCACGGGCCGCATCAGCAGGCACGGCACAGCTTCTACCAGCAGGGCTTCGGCACGGAGGCTGCCCCGCATGGCAGCGTGCCGCTGTTCTTCCACCACAACCCGGCCACCGACGCCGGCCACGACCGCCTCGTACGCGTCGTCGAGCGCTTCCGCCGCCTGCTCGACAGCGCGGACGACAAGCTGTTCCTCATGGTGGTCGGCAGGAACCGCTCGCAGTCCGAACTCGCCCAGGCGGTGGCCGCGGTGGCCACGGCCCTGGACCTCAGGACCAGGAATGCCACCCTTCTCGCAGTGGCGCACACGGGCATCACCGGTCCCGCCGCCTCCGGCACCGTGCCGGTCTGGCAGCACGGCCGGCACAGCCTGCACGCCCTGCACTCGTCGTCGGACATGGTCGAGGGCCTCTCCTTCGGGCACCACTTCGACAACCTCCTGATCAAGCGGCTGATCTATCAGCATCGCTTCGACCTGAAGGCGCAGCCCTGATCGCGCGGCAAGCGGAGCGGGGGGGCCAGGAAGCAAGGCTGGGCTCTGCCTCCGCTGCCATTCCAACGGCCCAAGAGGGCTGTCGGAACCTTCGGGCAGCTCCGCCCAGACCCGCCGGGAGCGAGCCGCCCCTGGACCGGCCTTACCTGAGGAGTGGATTCCAGAGGCGAGCCTTTGGCGGATGAGGCAGAGCCTCAACCTTGCCTGCCTTGCCAACTCCGCGCCACGCAGGGTGTTCGTGATCCCCGGCGTTGCGAACGGTTCTTGATTGCCGCGCCCAGCCGGACTAGATGCAACTCACTCGCAATCACACCCCAGCGGCGCCCCGACCGGCCCGCCCGGCCAGGAGGTCGACGCGATGACTCGCCGTACTCTGACCAGCGCGTCGCGCGGCCTGCTGGCGCTCGGTCTCGGCGCCGCTCTTTTCGCGGCATCCGCCCGTGCCGACCAGCAGAAGCCCGATGCCGGGCAGGGCTGGCTGGAGCACATCCGCCGCCAGTCCACGCTGACCTCCACCGTGCCGCGCAACGGCGACCAGAATCCCTACGCCGTGGTGGTCTCGCCGGTGACGAGCGGGCGGCTGCACGAGGGCGACGTGCTGGTGACCAACTTTAACGACGCCAACAACCTGCAGGGCCTTGGCACCACGATCGTGGCCTACGAGCTGGCGACGAGGAAGCTGTCGGTGTTCGCCTCCCTGCCGCGCCACCTGCCGTCCTGCCCGGGCGGCGTGGGCCTGACCACCGCGTTCGCGGTGCTGAAGTCCGGCTGGAGCATCGTCGGCAGCCTGCCCAGCGACGACGGCACCACGGCGACCAAGAAGGACGGCTGCCTGATGGTGCTCGACAACCAGGGCCAGCTCGCCGGCGTGATCGCGGGTCCGGCGATCAACGGCCCGTGGGGCAACATGGCGGTGGTGGACCGCGGCGGCAGCGCCACGCTGTTCGTCAGCATGACCGGCTTCGGCGTGGGCGCGCCCGGCCAGGAGGTGGTGAACCGCGCCACCGTGCTGCGCATCGAGCTGGCCATCCCCGACGGCCAGCCCCCGGTCGCGGTGAGCCAGACCGTGGTCGCCGACGGCTTCGGCGAGCAGGCGGACAAGGCGGTGTTCGTGATCGGGCCGACCGGCCTTGCCATGGGCGCGGACGACACCTTGTTCGTCTCCGACGCGATCGGCAACCGCGTGGTGGCGATCCCCGAAGCCAGCACCCGCACCACCAGCGCGGGCACCGGGCGCGAGATCACGAGGGACGGCTTCATCAGGCGCCCGCTCGCGCTGGTGACGGCGCCCAATGGCCACCTGCTGGTGGCCAACGGCCTCAACGGCCAGGTGGTGGAGATCGATCCCGCCGATGGGCACCAGCTCGCCGCGCGCTGGCTCGACACCGACCGCGCGCAACAGCCGCCCGGCAGCGGCGACCTGTTCGGCATGGCGATGATGCTCGACGGAGAGGGAGTGTATTTCGTGCAGGACGATATGAACACGCTCGTGCAGGCGCGGAAGTAGCGATGACGATGACTGCTGCCTCGGGAGGGTTGTCGTGACCGGCTGCCCGTTCGCCTCGCGCCGCGGGTTCCTGGCCGGCGGGCTGGCCGCGGGCCTCGCGGGCGTTGCCAGGGTCGCCTCGGCGGGCGATGCGCCGGCTCCCGCCGAGGCCGCCGCGAAGGGCATCACCGCCGCCAGCCAGGGTCCGGGGCGCGAGCAGAGCGTGCCGTTCCGCGGCGTCCGGCAGGCCGGCATCCTGACGCCGCTGCAGAGCCACACCTACTTCGCCGCCTTCGACCTGGTCGCCACGAGGCAGGCCGACGTCGCGGCCCTTCTAGCGCGCTGGACCGACGCCGCGGAGCGCATGGCGCGCGGCGAGGCGGCCCGCCCGCCCGAGCCCGACCTCGCGAAGCCCGGCACGGACAGCGGCGAGGCGGCCGGCCTCGCGCCGTCGCGTCTCAGCGTGACCTTCGGCTTCGGGCCAGGCCTGTTCGAGCGCGACGGACACGACCGCTACGGGCTCGCGCACCGCCGGCCAGAGGCGCTGGTCGACCTGCCGCTCTTCAACGGCGACCAGCTCCAGGAGAGCCGCACCGGCGGCGACCTGTCGGTGCAGGCCTGCGCCGACGACCCGCAGGTCGCGTTCCACGCCGTGCGCCAGCTCGCCCGCATCGCCGACGGCGTGGCGTCGCTGCGCTGGGTGCAGACCGGCTTCTCCGCGAACTTCGCCGCAGACGACACGCCGCGCAACCTGATGGGCTTTCGCGACGGCACGCAGAACCCGCTGTCCAGGCGCCCCCTGGAGAGCGTCGGCGGCGTGGTGCAGCCCGCCACGAAGGACGCGGTCTGGGTGGGCGAGGACGGCCCGGCCTGGATGCGTGACGGCAGCTACCTGGTGGTGCGGCGCATCCGCGTCGCGCTGGAGCACTGGGACGGCACCGAGGTCGAGTTCCAGGAGCAGGTGATCGGGCGGCACAAGGTGTCGGGCGCGCCGCTGGGCGGGAAGAGCGAGTTCGACCCGCTGGACCTCGACGCGGTGGACGCGGACGGCAACCCGGTGATCCCGGAGACCGCGCATGTCCGCCTCGCCTCTGCGGCGGCGAACAACGGCGCCGACATGCTGCGGCGCGGCTACTCCTACAACGACGGCCTCAGCATGGTGGCCGAGCGCTGGCCGCCGTGGCGGCAGGGGCTGGAATACGACGCGGGGCTGCTGTTCGTCTGCTACCAGCGCGACCCGCGCGAGGCGTTCATCCCGGTGTTCGAGCAGATGTCGAAGCTCGACATGCTCAACCAGTACGTGACCCACACCGGCGGCGGGCTGTTCGCCTGCCCGGGCGGGGCGCGCGAGGGCGGGTTCGTGGGGCAGGGGCTGTTCGAGGCGGCGTGAAGCGAGGAAGGCCAGGGCTCTGCCCTGGACCCGCCAGGGGCAGCGCCCCTGGACCGACTTTACTTAGGAGGGGATTTCAAAGGCGAGCCTTTGGCGGGGTTTGAGGCAGAGCCTCAACCTTCATGTTTGCCGAAACATTCGGAGAAGTGTGGACCGCATCGTGCCGCCAGCCCAAGTCGGGGTTTCTTGCCTGCCTGTGCCAAGGCAGCGTCACGGGCAGCTTCCATCTTGCGTGCACGCCGCCATGAAGGCGAACATCAGCGGCCACCAGACGACGAACGGCAGGAGCATCGCCAGCCACAGGCGCTGCCATCCCGACTGTCCAAGCACAAGGGCGACGAGCGTCGCCCATGCCAGCGCCAGAACCGTGCCGATCGCCGCCTCCAGCCGGAACGTCCCGAGCCGGGCCAGCATCGGCCAGACGAAGGCGACCAGGGCGAGCGTGACTGCGGCGGACAGCAGGCGGCGGTCGTCGGACGGCATGGCGACGCCCGCTTACTCCTCCTCGTCGAGGAAGAACTGGTCTGCTTCCTCGTCGTAGGCGTACAGCTCCGAGAACCGCCCCCAGCCGATCACCGCGCGCAGCGTGTCGTCCGCGTAGTCCGGCGACATGTGGTCCTCCAGCTCGTCGCGGAAGCGCACCGCCGACGCCTTGTGGTTCCACCGCTCGTCGAGCACCTGGCGGATGGTCGCGGCCAGGCGCACGCGCGCGCGCAGCGCGCTGCCGAACAGCAGCTTGCGCGCGTCGGTCTCGGCGTCGACGAACTCGCGGCCCTTGTCGGTGAGCTGGATGTCGCCCTCCGCGAACTCCGCGAAGCCGAGGAGCTGCAGCGTCTCGCCGAGCGGCAGCAGGTCGTCGAACTCGAGCTGCAGCCGCTCTGCGAGCAGCGGCAGGTCGGCGCGGCCCTTGTAGGGGTCGGCCGCCAGCGTCTCCAGCAGGCCGGCCAGCAGGTTGGTCGACACCGGGTGCAGCGCGGTGGGCGCCTCGGCGGCCGCGGTCTCGGCGGCGGTCCTCGGCGTGGGCACCGAGGCGGCGCGGCGCGTCATCAAGGCGTAGATGTCGTCGACGAACTTGCGGAACGCGGCGTCGTGGCGGTTGCGCGGGTGCGGGAACGGCACGCGCAGCTCGTGGGCGACGCGGCCGGGGTTGGAGGAGAACACCAGGATGCGGTCGCACATCAGCACCGCCTCCTCGATGTTGTGGGTCACCATCAGGATCGACTTGACCGGCAGCTTGCCGTCGCTCCACAGGTCGATGAGGTCGGTGCGCAGCGTCTCCGCGGTGAGCACGTCGAGCGCGCTGAACGGCTCGTCCATCAGCAGCAGGTCGGGGTGCACCACGAGCGCGCGGGCCAAGCCGACGCGCTGGCGCATGCCCCCCGACATCTCCTTGGGGTAGGCGTGCTCGTAGCCGCCGAGCCCGATCAGGTCGATCGCCGCCTCGCCGCGCCGCTCGCGCTCCGCCCGCTTCACGCCCTGCGCCTCCAGGCCGATCTCGACGTTCTCCTGCACGGTCAGCCAGGGGAACAGCGCGAAGGACTGGAACACCATGGCCACGCCGGGCGCCGGGCCGTGCAGCGGCGTGCCGCGCCACAGCACCTCGCCCGCGGTCGGCGCGATCAGGCCGGAGACGATGCGCAGCAGGGTGGACTTGCCCGAGCCGGAGCGGCCAAGCAAGCCGACGATCTCGCCTTCGCGCAGCGTCAGGTCGACGTCGTCGAGCACGATCAGGTCGGCGGCCGAGTCCTTGGTGTAGGCCTGCCGGATGCGGCGGGCCTCCATCAGCGGCTCTGCGAACGGCGTTGCGTCCATCATCGGCTCCTCGGGTGGGCGGGACGGGGACGGCGTGGCGATGAAGCACCCATGCCACGAGAGCGTCTGCGTGACCCGGGAGACAGCAGGGAAGGCCAGGGGCTCTGCCCTCCATGCCTGAAAGCGGGGACTTCGCCAGGAGGAGCCCCCCTGGACCGGCCTTCCTTCAGTGAAGCCGGTCCAGGGGCGGCTCGCCCCTGGCGGGTCTGGGCGGAGCCCAGCCTTGCTTTCTTCAGCGGTCCCGCACCCATCACAGCGTCAGCCTGCGGGTCGAGTAGGCGTAGAGCGGGCGCCAGCAGAACCGGTTGCACACCACCACGAAGCCCGACATCACGACCACGCCGAGCACGACGCGCGGCGTGTTGCCGGCCGCGGTGGCGTCGGCGATGTAGGAGCCGAGCCCGCTGGCGTGCAGCCTGGTGGCGCCCCAGGACGCGACCTCGGAGACGATCGCCGCGTTCCAGGCGCCGCCCGAGGCGGTGATCACCCCGGTCACGAAGTACGGGAAGATGCCCGGCAGGATGACGCGGCGCCACCACAGCAGCCCGCCGACGCGGAAGTTCGACGACACCTCCTGCAGGTCGCCCGGGAAGGCGGCGGCGCCGGCGATGACGTTGAACAGGATATACCACTGCGTGCCCAGGATCATCAGCGGCGTCAGCCAGACCTGCGGGTTGAGCGCGAAGTGCACGATGGCCACGACGAAGATCGGGAAGAACAGATTGGCCGGGAACGCCGCGAGAAACTGCACCACCGGCTGCGCCCTGCGCGCCCAGACCGGGCGCAGGCCGAGCCACACGCCCACCGGCACCCACAGCAGCGAGGCCAGCGCGATCAGCACCAGCACCCGCGTCAGGGTGTAGCAACCCAGCACGAACGCCTCTCGCAGGTCACCCAGGCTCAGGGTGTCGGAGCAGAACGAGACGATCTTCCACAGCGCCAGGGCGACGACGACGCCCAGCACGGCGAGCCATACCCCGTCGAGCGCCCTTGACCGCGCACGGCTCGGCGGGCGCGCCGCGCGCGGGCGCAGCCCTGGCGACAGCCGCAACCCGGAGACGAGGCCGAACAGGGCGGCGATCCGGTCCACGCAGGCGCGCAGGAACTGCGTGCGCCGCAGCAGCGCCAGCACCCAGGGGTCCTTCGCCTGGGCGAGCTGCGTGGTCTCGAAGCGGAACCGCGCCGACCAGGCGACCAGCGGGCGGAACAGGAGCTGGTCGTAGAGCAGGATCACCACCAGCATCGCCAGGATCGCGTAGCCCACGGCGCCGATGTCGCGCTCGTCCAGCGCGGTCGCGACGTAGGAGCCGATGCCGGGCAACTTGAAGGTGGTGTCGCCGACCGAGATCGCCTCGGAGGCGACCACCATGAACCAGCCGCCCGAGAGCGAGAGCATGGTGTTCCACACCAGGCCGGGCATCGCGAACGGCACCTCCAGGCGCCAGAACCGCTGCCAGCCGGACAGGCGGAAGCCGCGGCACGCCTCGTCCAGGTCGGCGGGCAGGGTGGTCAGCGACTGGTACAGGCTGAACGCCATGTTCCAGGCCTGGCTGGTGAAGATCGCGAAGATCACCGCAAGCTCCGCGCCGAGCACCCGCCCGGGGAACAGGCTCATGAAGAACACCACGGTGAAGCTCAGGAAGCCCAGGATCGGCACGGACTGCAGGATGTCGAGCAGCGGCACCAGCAGCAGGCCGGCCCTGCGGCTCTTCGCCGCCCAGGTCGCGTAGGTGAAGGTGAACAGCAGCGAGCACGCCAGCGCCGCGAACATGCGCAGCGTGGTGCGCAGGGCGTAGGCGGGCAGGTAGGCGGGGTCGAGGTGGATCGCCGTCGCCTCGCCGGCGTCGAGCGGCCCGAAGGTGTGGCGCGCCGAGGTGGCCAGCGCGATGATCCCGGCCGCGATCACGACCATGGCGGCTGCGTCGAGCAGGTTGGGCAGCCTGCGCACCGAGGCGAAGGCGGGGGTCGCGTCGGACATGGGCGCCGCCTGCGTCGGGACCGGGGGGCTTTAGCCCACGCGGGCGCACCCTGTCACGGCGGCTTGGCGTGGCGACTCGGTGACAGGGTGGAGGCCGTCAGCGGAAGCAGGCAAGGCTGGGCTCTGCCCAGACCCGCCAGGGCGAGCCGCCCTGGACTGGCCTTCCCTAAGCAAAAGCAGGTCCAGGGGGACTCCCCTGGCGGAGTTTGAGGCGGAGCCTCAGCCTTGCCTGCCCACCCCCGTGGACCCGAACCCCCCCTCGCCGCGTGCGCTCCTTGTGGAAAAGGCGTCCACGACCCGCAGCACCGGGTGCAGCACCGGCACGAACACCATCTGCGCGAGCCGCTCGCCCGGCTCGATCACCACGGCCTCGCCGCCCGCGGCGTTGCGGTTCCACGCGCTGATCAGCACGGGCCCGGTGTAGTCCGGGTCGATCAGCCCCACGAGATTGCCCAGCACCAGCCCGCGCCGGTGCCCCGCCCCGGAGCGCGGCAGGATCAGCGCGGCGACGCCCGGGTCGGCGATGTGCAGCGCGAAGCCCGCCGGCACCAGCACCGCCGCCGAGCCCGGCGGCAAGCGCAGCGGCGCGTCGAGGCAGGCGTGCAGGTCGATCGCCGCCGCCATGCCGGACTGGCGCTGCGGCAGGCCCCACTCGTGCAGGCGGGCGTCGAGCACGGTGATCTCGATGTCTGCCGCCATCGGGCCGCCTCCCAGGTTCAGGGTCCGGGCATCGCACGCCCTGGCGGAAGGGACCAGACCGGGCGGCACGGACCACCTCATACCAACGACTCTTCAAAAAGACCGACAAGACAAGGAAGGTTGAGGCTCTGCCTCAAACTCCGCCAAAGGCTCGCCTTTGGAATCCAATACTTAAGTAAAGCCGGTCCAGGGGCGGCTCGCCCCTGGCGGGTCTGGGCGTAGCTGCCAAAGGTTCCAACGACCCGCTTGGGTCGTTGGAATGGCAGCGGAGGGAGAGCCCAGCCTTGCTTCCTGACAGGTCGATGCATTGAACCATCGGTATCAGCCCGCAGGCGGCGCTTCGGCCAGGGCGTCGGCGATGCGCAGGGCGAGGCGGCGCGCGACCTCGTGCTTGGGCATCCGGTCCCACGCCTCCGTGCCGTGCGCCGTCACCAGCAGCACCGTGTTGCTGTCGCCGCCCATGGTGCCGGTGTGCGCGCCGACGTCGTTGGCCACGATCCAGTCGCAGCCCTTGCGCAGGCGCTTGGCGACGGCGTGGCGCTCCAGGTCCTGCGTCTCCGCGGCAAAGCCCACCACCAGCGGCGGCCTCGACGCACCGGGACGCGCCAGAGTCGCCAGGATGTCCGGGTTCGCGACCAGGACCAGGGTCGGGGGCGCGGCGTCCGGCGTCTTCTTCATCTTGTGCGCGGCGACCTCCGCGGCGCGCCAGTCGCCCACTGCGGCGGCGCACACCACGACGTCGGCCGGCAGCGCCGCCTCGCACGCGGCCAGCATCTGGCGGGCCGACTCGACGCGGCGCACGTCCACGCCGGGTGGGTCCGGCAGCGCCGTCGGGCCGCTCACGAGCGTCACCCGCGCGCCCAGCGCCGCCAGCGCCTCGGCGATCGCCGTGCCCTGCCGCCCGCTGCTGCGGTTCGCGAGGTAGCGCACCGGGTCGATCGCCTCGTGCGTCGGCCCCGCCGTCACCAGGGCATGGCGCCCGGCCAGCGCGCGCCCGTCCGGGCCATGGTCCGGCCCGTGCGCCGGAGCCGCGGCCAGGCGCCCCGCGCCGTCGCCCGGCCGGGCGTCGAGCCGCGCCAGGATCGCGGCCAGGATCGCCGGTGGCTCGGCGAGGCGGCCCGGCCCGAACTCGTTGCAGGCCATCACGCCCTCGTCCGGACCCACGACCGCCACCCCGCGCGCCGCCAGCGTCGCGAGGTTGCCCACCGTCGCCGGGTGGGTCCACATCCGCACGTTCATCGCCGGCGCCACCAGCACCGCGGTGTCCGTCGCCAGCAGCAGCGTCGTCGCCAGGTCCGACGCCAGCCCCGCCGCCATGCGCGCCAGGAGGTCCGCGGACGCCGGCGCCACCACCACCAGGTCGGCGGAGCGGGACAGCGCGATGTGGCCCATCTCGCTCTCCCCGGTCAGCGACCACAGATCGGTGTGCACGGCCTCGCCGCTCAGCGCCTGCAGGCTGAGCGCAGTCACGAAGCGCGCGCCGCCCTCAGTCAGCACGCAGGTCACGGCCATGCCGGCTTTGGCGAGCAGGCGCACCAGCTCCAGCGACTTGTAGGCCGCGATCCCGCCGGAGACGATCAGCAGCACGCGGCGGGGGGTCACGGGCGGCGCCAGGAAGCAAGGCTGGGCTCTGCCCAGACCCGCCAGGGGCGAGCCGCCCCTGGACCGGCCTTATTGAAGGGAAGCCGGTCCAGGGGGGCTCCCCCTGGCGGGGTCCCCGCCTTCAAGCGTGGAAGGCAGCGCCCCTGGCCTTGCCTGCTCCGCCCGGTCACAGCCGCCACCCCGAGTGGATCGCCGCGATCCCCCCCGACAGGTTGCGCACCTCGACCCGCGCCAGCCCCGCCGCGCGCATCATCCCCGCCAGCGTCTCCTGGTCCGGGAAGGTGCGGATGCTCTCCGCGAGGTAGCGGTAGCTGTCCGCGTCGCCCGCCACCATGCGCCCGAGCCTGGGCAGCACGCCGAACGACCACGCGTCGTACAGCGGCGCCAGCACCGCGACCTGCACCCTGGAGAACTCCAGGCACAGGAACCGCCCGCCCGGACGCAGCACCCGCCTGGCCTCGCGCAGCACCGCGTCCTTGTCGGTGCAGTTGCGCAGCCCGAACGCCATCGACACCACGTCCACGCTGCACGACGCGAGCGGCAGCATCTCCGCGTCGGCCACCAGGAACCGCAGCCCGCCGATCCCGCGCGCCGCCGCCCGCTCGCGTCCCACGTCGAGCATCGCGGCGTTGATGTCGGACAGGATCGCCGGCCCGCCGCCGCGCGCGCGCCAGCCGAAGCTGATGTCGCCGGTGCCGCCCGCGAGGTCGAGCAGCGTGTGGCGCGGCGTGGGGCGCAGCGCGGTGGCGAAGGCGGACTTCCAGACACGGTGCACGCCCAGCGACATCAGGTCGTTCATCACGTCGTAGCGGCCGGCCACGCTGTCGAACACGGCGCGCACCATCGGCTTCTTCGCGTCGCGTGGCACGCTGCGGTAGCCGAAATCGGCGGTCCCGGAGGCCTGCGCCGTGCCGGGTGGCGAGGCGGGCGGCGGGGACGCGGGGGGATGCGGGACAAGGCCGCCAGCCGGGGGGTTCATCACCGGCGCAATATAGCGTAGCGGCAGGCGATGCCGGAACTCCCAGAAGTCGAGACAGTGATGCGCGGCCTGCGCGCCAGGCTGGAGGGCAGGGTAATCGCCCGCGCCACCCTGCACCGGCCCGACCTGCGCTGGGCGGTGCCGCCCGGGCTGGCGTCGCGGCTGTGCGGCGCGCAGGTGGTCGATTTCCGCAGGCGGGGAAAATATATCCTGATGCGGCTCGACGGCGGCGACAGCGTGCTGGTGCACCTGGGCATGTCCGGCCGCATGAACGTCGACCGCAGCGCGCCCGACGCGCCCGGGCGCCACGAGCACCTGGTGATCGAGACCGACGACGGCTGGCGCGTCGGCTTCGTCGATCCCCGCCGCTTCGGCTCGCTCGACCTCGTGGCCACCCGCGACGAGGACGCGCACCGGCTGCTGGCGGCGCTCGGCCCGGAGCCGCTCGACCCCGCCTTCGACGCGGCGGTGCTGTCCGAGCGCCTGCGCGGGCGGCGCACCAGCATCAAGGCCGCCCTGCTCGACCAGCGGCTGGTCGCCGGCCTGGGCAACATCTACGTGTGCGAGGCGCTGTTTCGCGCGCGCGTGTCGCCGACGCGGCTCGCGATGACGGTGCCCGGCGCCCGCGCGGCGCGGCTGGTGAGCGCGATCCGCGCCGTGCTGGGCGAGGCGATCGCCGCCGGCGGGTCCTCCCTGCGCGACTACGTGCAGCCCGACGGCGAGCTGGGCTACTTCCAGCACGCCTGGAAGGTCTACGGCCGCGAGGGCCAGCCCTGCGGCCGATGCCCCGGCGCGCCGGCGTGCGACGGCGTGGCGCGCATCGTGCAGTCCGCGCGCTCCACCTTCTTCTGCCCGCGGCTGCAGACATGACGGCACGGCCACCTGCTCCGGAGACGCCCACGATGCCTGTTCCTGCCGTGTCATGGCTCTGCAGAGGGCAGGTCAGCCAGCAAGGCTGGGCTCTGCCCAGACCCGCCAAAGGCCAAGGCCTTTGGAAACCGATTTACTTAGACAGGTGGATTCCAAAGGCGAGCCTTTGGCGGAGTTTGAGGCAGAGCCTCAACCTTGCCTGCTTTCTGCTGGCTGCCGCCGGGCCCGCCTGGGCGCAGCCCTCCGGCTGCGCCGCCGTGTTCGCCGGCGGCCGCCCGCCTGTCCTGCTCAACCAGCGCCTGGCCGCGCGCACCCACGCGCTGTGCTTCGGCGCGTACGCCGTGCTGGCGTCCGGCGTCTCGCGCGGCCCGCTCTGGTCCGCCGAGCACCTCAGCCCGGCCAGCGTCGAGGCGGCGCGCGGCATGATGCGGGTCGACGCGTTCCATGCCGAGGAGGCGCTGCCAGAGGCGGACCGCGGCGACCCCGAGGACTACGTGCGCTCCGGCTTCGACCGCGGCCACATGTCGCCGTCGGGCGACATGCCGGACGAGGAGTCGCAGCACGCCAGCTTCAGCATGGCCAACATCGTGCCGCAGGCGCCGGAGCTGAACCGCGGCCTGTGGAGCCGGATCGAGGGCGCCGTCCGCAACCTCGCGGACGGGCAGGGCGGGGCCGGCGGCGACGTCTACGTGGTGACCGGCCCGGTGTTTCGCGGCAGCAACCTGCGCTCGCTGCCCGCCGGCGAGCTGGTGCCGTCGGCCGTGTTCAAGGCGGTGCTGAAGCCGGGGCTGGGGGCGGCGGCCTATGTCTGCGCCAACCGCGACCCCTCGCGCTGCCGCGTGGTGTCGATCGCGCAGCTTTCCGCGCGCATCGGCCTGGACCCGTTCCCGTCGCTCGCAGCCGATGCCAGGATGACCGCGATCGCCCTGCCCGCGCCAGGGCGCAACCGGTCCCGCAGACACCGTTCGCCGAGGAGCGTCCCATGAGCGCCTTCACCCCGTTCGCCGACGACACCGCCTCCGCCACGATCTGCGGCCTGACGGCGGAGAACGGCCGCGACCGCATCGCGCTGTACGGGCAGGGCGAGATCACCCGCGACACGGCGGGGCTGGCGCAGGCCAGGTCGCTGCTGGCGCTGCTGGGCGACGTGGTGAAGGCGCTCGGGGACGACGCATCGCTGCCGCAGCAGGCGCCGTTGGCCAAGACCAGGCCCACGAAGGCGGTGCGCAACCCGTTTGGTTGAGGAAGCAAGGGTTGAGGCTCTGCCTCAAACTCCGCCAGAGGCTCGCCCTTGGAGTCCACTTGCTTCAGTAAGGCCGGTCCAGGGGCGGCTCGCCCCCCCCGCCTTGAAGCAGGGGCGGGTCTGGGCGGAGCTGCCAAAGGTTCCGACGATCCTCTTGGATCGTTGGAATGGCAGCGGAGGGGAGAGCCCAGCACCTGCTTCCTGTCCTTCCTCAGGCGACGCGCATCCTGACCAGGAAGGCGCCGATCTTCTCCTTCAGCGCGGCCGTCGCCGAGCCCAGCTCGGTGGACGCGACCAGCACGTCGTCGGCCGCGGAGCCGACCTGGCCCGCGCTGGCGGAGAGGTCGCCGACGCTGCGAGAGGCGGTGCCGGTGCCTGCGGCGACCTGCTGGGTGCGCTGGGCGATCTCCGCGGTGACGGCGGCCTGGATCGAGACCGACTCGGCCATGGCGTCGGCCATGCCGGCGATCCGGCCTATGCCCGTGCCGATCTCCGCCAGGGACGCCACCGCGGCGGCGGTGGCGTCCTGGATCGAGGCGATGCGCACGCCGATCTGGCTCGTGGCGGCGGCGGTCTGCACCGCCAGCGACTTCACCTCGGACGCCACCACGGCGAAGCCCTTGCCTGCCTCGCCGGCGCGGGCCGCCTCGATGGTGGCGTTCAGGGCCAGCAGGTTGGTCTGCTGCGCGATGCCGGTGATCAGGCCGACGATGGCGCCCACCTCGCGCGCGCTCTCGTCAAGCTTGCGCACGATGGCGTCCGTGCGCTGCGCCGTGGCGGTCGCCTCGCGGGTCGCGGCGAGGGACTGGCCCATCTGCGCGCTGACCTCGTGCACGGAGGCGGCGAGCTGCTCCGCGGCGGCCGCCACCGAGGTGACGTTCTCGCTGGCGGCACCGGAGGCCTCCGCGGCGCTGGCGCAGTGCTGCGCGGTCTCGCCGGCGTTGCCGCGCATCAGCGTCGCCGTGCCCTGCAGCGTGGCCGCCATCTGCGCGAGGCGGGTGGTGGCGCCGCCCACGTCCTCGTCGAACGCCCTGGCCAGTTGGTCCTGCGCGGTGACGTCCGTCCACACCGCCATCGCCCCCGTGTAGAGGCCGCGCTCATTGCGCACGGCAACCACGTGCAGGTCGAGCAGGCACTCGCCCACCGGCTGGTGCAGGTGCAGCGGCATGGCGGCGGGGTCGGACAACCGCCCCGCCAGCAGCGGGAACAGGGTGTGCAGGTGCTGGTCCTCGATCCTGGCTCCGGCCAGCTGCGGGCTCAGCGCCGCGCGCGCGGTGGCGTTGGCGTAAGTCACGTTGAATCCTGTGGTGGCATCGGCCCACGCCACGCCGGACGGGAGGTTGTCCACCATCACCATCGCCGAGGCGAACCATTCCTTGTAGCGCTCGGCACGCGCTGCCTGCTGCGCCAGGACGCCTCGGCGAACGAACGGCAGGAACCGCAGCGGGGACATGGCTTACTCCGACATCGGGGCACGGCTGGCCCTGGACACGACCGCCGCCGCGGCCCCGGCCGGCTCCGGGCTGGCAAGGACGATCATGGATGCAGGGGATGAAGGTCGGATGAACGCGGCGGGGTACCGCCACATCCAGACCCGCCAAAGGCCGGGGATCTCTGAAAGCCCTTCCCTCGAGCAAGCGGATGCCACAGGCAAGCCTTCGGCGAATCTCGATACGGCGCCTCGAGCTTGCCTGCCGTCGCTGCGGCTAGCGGGCGAGCACGGTTCCGTAGGCCTCGAACTCGCGGAAGTGCAGGTACCCCGAATGCGGCACCTGCACCCGCAGGAAGCGTGCGCTGTCGTGGAGCTCGATCTGGATCAGCAGGCCCGACTCCCCGCCGAGGTCGGTCGTGTGCGGGCTGCGGTGGATCACCTGCCAGTCGTGCCCGTCGAGGGAGGCAAGCAGCCGGAAGCCGTTCAGGCGCTCGCCGTGGTGGCGGCTGTTGTGGATGCGCACGCGCGAGAGCTGGTGGACGTGCTGCAGGTCGACCGTCCACCAGGGCCTGTCCTCGCCGCCGGTGTGGAAGCCGTGGTCGCGGTGAGTCTGGCCGTTGTTCGCGCCCTCCGCGTCGATCCTGGCATTGGGCGGCGTGGACCAGTGCGAGACGGAGCTCTGCCAGGCCGGCTTGGCCAGGGCGACGTTGTCGAGCAGGTCGATGGTCGGCCACCAGCGCCGCGTCTGCCAGGTGCGAAAGATCTGTAGGCACGCCAGCATCCGCGCCTCGGCGAGCGCCAGCACCACCGCGCGCAGGACGGGCGGGGCGGCGGTCTGCGCCACGACCCAGGCCACGACGCCATCCTCCGCCATGACCCGGTCCGGGTTGTCCCCCAGGCCCTCCAGCCTGGCGAGGATCGTCTCCTTGAGCGGCTGCACGATGTCCTCCAGGGCCCAGTCCTGCCCGACGAGGCGCAGGATCTCCGCGGGTTCTGGGAGCGGCGCGATGCACCAGTCGCGGATCACGAGCTTCAGGTACTGCCGCCCGGAACGGACGCTGTGGTAGATGAGCCCGTCGTGCGGCGGCAGGCGGGTCGGGTGCACCAGCACCGTCAACCAGAATGTCTCGTGCGTGTAGTGGCGGCCGAGCTCGTTGTAGTCGGCGCAGCAAAAGCCGTTGTTCTGCAGCACCGTGGCGATGAACGCCTCGTCGTTCGGCCACTCGGGGCGCCGGTCCTGCGGGATCAGCGCCATGCGCGCCGAGGTCTCGGCGCGCTCGGCCATGGCGAAGTCCAGCGCCCTGCCCGATACGCGCACCAGCGGGAAATAGCAGCGCCAGACATCGCTGTAGCGGTCCTGCATCGCGTGCTGGAACGACCACCAGCCCTCGGGCCTGCGGAAGTGCGAGGCGAGGAAGTCGTGGTCGTGCGCCGCGTCGAGCTCCTGGAAGAAGGACACCGGCTCGGCCCGGTTGATCGTGACGTCGTACTCGCACAGCCAGAACGTGTCGCAGTGGGGATGACGCAGTCGGGCGAGGTAGAGCGGGTAGTCGCCGCAGCGCCAGAAGATGTCGTCGATGTCGGTGAACAGGCCCAGGGGGGCGAACACCTCGCGCCGCAGGGAGATCTTCTCGAACTCGTGGGTCTCGACGTCGCCGTGGGTCTCGTCGACCGCGAAGACGACCTGGTAGCCGTCCACGCCGTGGACGGAACGCGCGAATCGGACCAGCCGCTCGTCGAGGAAGTGCGTCCGGCAAACGACGATCTTCTGCCTGGCCATGGGCACGCCCTCCAAGAGACGGCCGGGCTGCGCCTTGTGCAGACCGCGGTGCCGGTCCAGTCCGGGCAACAGGTCCGGCCGTGGATGCGACACTGCAACGAGAGTAGCATGATGCTCGGCGGGGCGGAATTGTGCGGTGGGGCTGGTGCGCAGCAAGGCAGCCAGCAAGGCTGGGCTCCCCCTCCGCTGCCCCTTCCAATGGCCCAAGAAGGCCATCGGAACCTTTGGGCAGCTCCGCCCAGACCCGCCAAAGGCCAAGGCCTCTGGACACCGATTTACTGAAGTAGTAGATTCCAAAGGCGAGCCTTTGGCGGAGTTTGAGGCAGCGCCTCAACCTTTCTTGCTGCGTCGGGCTTGGCCCTGACTCCGTGCGCCTGGCGTGCTACCGCCCGGCCATGCCGTCGATCTCCCGCGATTCCGCCCAGTGCTGAGCCACCAGTGCTGAGCCACCGGTGCTGAGCCGGCTGCTGCGTTCCGCGCCGGCCCAGGCCGCCGCCGCGGCCGCGCTCGGGCTCTACGTCGACGCGGCGCTGCGCACCACGCGCTGGAGCGTGCACGGCGCGGCCCACTTCGCCGCCCCGCGTGCCGGCCACCCGGTGCTGGCAGCGTTCTGGCACGAGAGGCTGCCGCTCAGCCCGGCGATCTGGGGCCACGTCAGGCGCAGCGGGGTCGCGGGGCTGCGGATGCACGTCCTGGTCAGCCGGCACCGCGACGGCCGCTTCTTCGCCCGCCTGATCCGCCGCTTCGGGGTGGAGGTGGTGCACGGCTCCTCGGAACGCGCCAGGTCCGGCGCGGCGGGGAGCGGGAAGGGCGGGGCCGCGGCGCTGCGCGCGCTCGTCGAGGTGGTGGCGGCGGGCGGGCTGGTGGCGATCACCCCGGACGGGCCGCGCGGCCCGGCGCGCAGGGCGGCGGCGGGCGTGGCGCAGCTCGCCGCGCTGACCGGCGCGCCGGTGCTGCCGGTCTCCGCGCAGACCACGCGCCGGCTGGTGCTGCGCACCTGGGACCGCATGGTGCTGCCGCTGCCGTTCGGGCGCGGCGTGGTGGTGTGCGGCGCGCCGATCCCGGTGGCGCGCGACGGCTGGCGCGAGACGGTGCCCGCGATCGAGGCCGCCCTGGATGCCGCGTCGGACGAGGCGGACCGTCTGTGCCGGTAAAGGGCCGCGCCGACGCCCCCGACACGGCCGGCGGCACTGACACGGTGCCGGCGCCGCCGCTGTCGGCAGGGCTGTGGCGGGCGGCGGCGGCGGCGGCGGCTCCCGCGCTGCGCGTCCTGCTGCGCCGTCGGGTGCGGCGCGGCCGGGAGATCGCGTCCCGCCTGCCGGAGCGGCGCGGCCTCGACCCGACGCCGCGCCCGCCCGGCACGCTGCTCTGGGTGCACGCCGCCAGCGTGGGCGAGACCGCCTCGGTGCTGCCGGTGCTGGCGGCGCTGCCCGGGGCGGTGTCGGTGCTGCTCACCACCGCGACCGTCACCGGCGGCGCCCTGGCGGAGCGCCGCTTCGCCGAGCTGGGGCTATCGCCGCGGATGATCCATCGCTTCGCCCCGCTCGACGTGCCAGCCTGGGCGGCGCGGTTCGTGGCGCACTGGCGCCCGGACGCGGCGGCGTTCGTGGAGAGCGAGCTGTGGCCCAACCTGCTCGCCGCCTGCCGCGCGCGCGCCATCCCCACCGCGCTGGTCAACGCCCGCCTGTCGGAACGCTCGGCGCGGGGCTGGTGTCGCGCGCCGGCGCTGGCCCGGCACATGCTGGGCGGCTTCGACCTGGTGCTGGCGCAGTCCGAGCAGGACGCCGGCCGACTGCGCGCGCTCGGCGCCCGGAACGTCACCGTGCCGGGCAACCTGAAATACGCCGCCGCCACTCTGTCCGTGGACGAGGCCGCACTGTCGCGGATGCGGGCCGCGCTGGACGGCCGCCCGGTGTGGCTCGCGGCGAGCACGCACCCGGGCGAGGAGCCGGTGATCCTCGCCGTGCACCGCAGGCTCGCCGTGCGGCACCCGGGCCTGGTGACGATCATCGCGCCGCGCCACCCGGACCGCGGCCCGGAGCTGGCGCGCGCCCTCGCCGAGCCGTCCTCGCCCGGCACGGAGCCCGACCCGCCGACGCAGGTCACGCGCCACGGCGCGGGCGAGGGACCGCCGCCGGGCGGGGTGTGGCTGTTCGACGCGCTGGGCGAGCTGGGCACGCTGTTCCGCGTGGCCGGGATCGTGGCGATGGGCAACTCGCTGGCCGGCGAGGGCGGCGGGCACAACCCGCTGGAGCCCGCGCGGGCCGGCTGCGCCGTGGCCACCGGGCCGCGCACCGCCAACTTCACCGCGATCATGGACCGGCTGCGCGGGGCGGGAGGCCTGCACGTCGCCGCCGGCCCTGACGAGCTGGCCGCGTGGGTGGACCTCATGCTGCGCGACCCCGGCGCGCGCCGGGCCGCCGGCGAGGCGGGATCGCGGGCCGCGGACGCGTTCGCCGGGCTGCCCGCCGCCGTGGCCGCCGCCCTGATCGGCCTGATACCAACGGCCCTTTAAAATGACCGGTGAAGCAAGCAAGGTTGAGGCTCTGCCTCAAACTCCGCCAAAGGCAGGCCTTTGGAATCCATTACTTAAAAGAAGCCGGTCCAGGGGCGGCTCGCCCCTGGCGGGTCTGGGCAGAGCCCAGCCTTGCTTCCTGACAGGTCAAAACTCAGGGCCGCTGATATGATCTCCGAGGCCGCGGCGTGATCGGGCTGCGCCTGGGACCGCCCGGATTCTGGCAGGACGACGGCGCGATCGCCCGTCTGCTCTCGCCGGCCGCGGCGGTGGTGGCCGCGATCACCGCACGGCGGGTCGCCCGCGAGGGCTGGCGCGCGCCGGTCGCGGTGATCTGCTGCGGCAACGCGGGCGTCGGCGGCGCGGGCAAGACCACGGTGGCGCTCGACCTGCTGCGCCGCCTGGCCGCGCGGGGCGTCGCCGTGCACGCCCTGACCCGGGGCCATGGCGGCCGGGCGCGCGGCGTGCTGCGCGTGGGTCCGGACACGCCGGCGTCCGTGGCCGGCGACGAGGCGCTGCTGCTCGCGGCGTGCGCGCCGACCTGGGTGTCGTCGGACCGCGCGGCCGGCGCGCGCGCCGCGGTTAAGGCCGGCGCCGGCTGCCTGGTGATGGATGACGGCCTGCAGAACCCCGGGCTGGCGCAGGATTGCGGGCTGCTGGTGATCGATGGCGCAGCGGGGTTCGGCAACGGGCGGGTGCTGCCGGCGGGGCCGCTGCGCGAGCCGGTGGCCGCCGCCGCGGGGCGCTGCCGCGCGGCGGTGCTGATCGGCGAGGACAGGCGGGGCGTGCTCGCGTCGCTGCCGCCCGCGCTGCCGGTTCTGCGCGCGCGGCTGGTGCCGCAGGGCGGCGGGCACCTCGCCGGCCGGCGTGTGTTCGGCTTCGCCGGGATCGCCCGGCCGTCCAAGTTCTACGACACGCTGGTGGCGACCGGGGCGACGCTGGCCGGCACGATGGACTTCCCGGACCACCACCGGTTCCGCGACGGCGAGCTGCGCCGGCTGCTCGCCTCGGCCGCCCGCCTCGACGCCGTGCCGGTCACCACGCCGAAGGACGCGGTGCGCCTGCCGGACGCCGTGCGCGCCGTGGTCGAGGTCCTCGGCGTCGCGCTGGACTGGAAGGACGAGGCAGCGTGGGAGGCCCTGCTGGACGCGGTCCGGGCGTCCCCGATGCCGGAGCCGTGCTGACGGTCCCTTGAAGTAAGTAAGGTTGAGGCTCTGCCTCAAACTCCGCCAAAGGCTCGCCTTTGGAATCCAATACTTAAGAAAAGCCGGTCCAGGGGGGCTTCCCCCCTGGCGGGTCTGGGCAGCGCCCAGCCTTGCTTGCAGGCGATGTCGGGGTCATCGGTGCAAGGGCCGCCGTTCATCAAGGCGAAACGGCCGTTCCGCTACACTCTGGCCCGAGCCAGGGAGGCGGCATGTCGCGCAGGCGTGGGTGGGGCGGGTCGGCCTGGCGCTGGGCGCCGCGGCAGCGCAGGTCGGTATGGCTCTGCGCCGCGCTGGTCGCGGTCTTCGCCGCCTTCCTGATCGGCGTCGTGCGGGCGAACGCCACGGCGCCAGGCCGCCCCCCGTTCGGCGACTTCTTCGCGCTCTGGTCGTACGCCAGGATCGTACTCCAGCAACCTGCCGCGGGCCTCTACGACCCGGCGCTGCTCCACCAGGCCCAGGTGGCGCTGGGGATGCCGCCCGGCGACGAGAACCCGTTTCCTTACCCGCCGACCTTCCTGCTCCTGGTCTGGCCGATCGGCCTGCTGCCGTTCTGGGCGGCCTACCCGGCCTGGGTCGGCGCCACGCTGCTGGCCGCCGTGCTCGCGACCTGCGCGGGCGCGGGGGCCAGGGCGGCGACGGCGGCCGCCATGCTGCTCGCGCCGAGCACCGCGGCGTGCCTCGCCTCCGGGCAGAGCGGGTTCCTGCTCGCGGCGCTGCTGGTCGGCGGCCTGCGCCTGGCCGGGCCGCGTCCGGCACTGGCCGGCCTCCTGTTCGGCCTGCTGACCTACAAGCCGCAGTTCGGGCTGCTGGTGCCGCTCGCCCTGGTCGCGGCGGGGCAATGGCGCTGCATCGCGGCCGCCTGCGCCACCACCGCCGGGCTCGTGGCGCTCGACACGGCGGTCCTCGGTCGTGGGATCTGGGCGGCCTGGTGGCGCTCGCTCCCCGGCTACGTGGCGGTGTTCGACCGCGACACGGCGGCGAACCGGACCATCCCGACCGTGCTGGGCAACGTCCAGGCGCTCGGCGTCCCGCACGGCGTCGCGCAGGCCGTGCAGGTCCTGGCGGCGCTGGCGGCGGCGGCGGCGGTCTGGGCCGCGTGGCGACGGCCCGGCCCGTTCGCGATCCCGGCGCTGCTCGCGGCGACCTGCCTCGCGACTCCGCACGCCTTTCTCTACGACCTGCCGCTGCTGTCGGCCGGGGCGCTGCTGTTCGCCGGGCAGCGGCTGCGCACGAGAGGGGCGCTGGTGCTGCCGGAGGTCGCGGTGCTGGCGGGCGTGCTGGCGATGCCGGTGGGGATGACGCTGCAGGGCGCGCCGATCCCACTCAGCACGATCACGACCGGGCTGTTCCTGGCGCTCGCCGTGGCGGCGGGGCGGGAGGAAGGCGAGGTTGAGGCTCTGCCTCAAACTCCGCCAAAGGCAGGCCTTTGGAATCCACTACTTCAGTAAAGCCGGTCCAGGGGCGGCTCGCCCCTGGCGGGTCTGGGCAGCGCCCAGCCTTGCTTGCTGCCTTGCCTAGGCCCGCACGCCGCGCACCACCACGAGCGCCACCGCATAGCTCAGCGCCGCCACTAGGAACGGCGCCCCCGGGAACCACACCGGCGCCGACGCGGAGGTGAACACCCCGAACAGCCAGCCCGCGAACACCGGCGAGACGATCGCGGTCAGGCCCTGCAGCGAGGACAGCGCGCCCTGCATCTCGCCCTGCCGGTCCGCGCCGGCGCGTGCGGAGACCATCGCCTGCACTGACGGCCCGCTCACCGCGCCCAGCGCCTGGAACACGAGGGCGACGAACACCAGCGCCGGCGTCACCCCGCCCGCGAGGCACAGGAACGCCGTGACCGCCATCGCGTAGCCCAGCATCGCGGTGCGCCGCTCACCCACCCGTCGCACCACGCGGCGCACCAGCAGCCCCTGCACCAGCGCCGAGCCCAGACCGATCACGCCGAGCGCCAGGCCGTTGCCGCGCGGACCCCAGCCCAGCCGGAGCTGGTTGGCCAGCACGAAGCTGCTCTGCAGCGAACCGAGCGAGAACCAGGCGCAGCACCACACGACCGCCAGCCGGGCGGTGTCCCTGTCCGCCCGCAGCGCCGGCAGCAGGCCGACCGGGTTGGCGCGGCGCCAGGACAGCGCGCGGCGGCGCTCCGGCGGCAGGCTCTCCGGCAGCGCCACCAGGCCGTAGAGCAGGTTCGCGCCGGCCAGCCCCGCTGCGCACAGGAACGGCAGGCGCAGCCCGTACTCGCCGACCACCCCGCCGAGCGCCGGTCCGAGCACGAAGCCCACGCCGAAGGTGGCGCCCACCAGGCCGAAGCGCTGCGCCCGCTGCTCCGGCGGCGTGATGTCGGCGATGAACGCGGTGGCGGCCGAGGCGCTGGCCGCGGTGGCGCCCGCGATCATCCGGCCCACGAACAGCCAGGCAAGGCTGGGCGCCCAGTACATCAGCAGGTAGTTCGCGCAGGTCCCCGCGACAGAGAGCAGCAGCACCGGCCGCCGCCCGAATCGGTCGCTGAGCGCGCCGAGCAGCGGCGAGCACAGGAACTGCATCAGCGAGAACGCCGACAGCAGCGAGCCGACCCACACCGAGGCCGCCCCGGGCGACAGGTGCGACAGCGTGACCACCAGACCCGGCACCACGGGTACCACAAGGCCGAAGCCGAGCGCGTCGAGCGCCAGCGTCGCCAGCACGAAGCCGACCCGCGGCGTGCGTGTCGTGCTGGTGGACACGGGCGAACGCGCGTCCTCCCGCCCGTCGTCGAGCGCCACCCCGGGCGAGGCCGCCGACGCCTCCGACATCCCGCCCGGCAGGCGCCCGCCGACGTCGGACAGGCCGGCGCCGGATGGGGCGGGGCCGGACGAGGCTCCGGTGGGCGCCGGGCGGTCCGCCGGGCGCTGCGTGTCCTCGCTCACAGGTCGAGCCGCCCCTGCCGGTCGCGCGTCGCCGCCGTGCCGACCTGCACCTCGCCGTCGCTGAAGCGCAGCCGCACCCGGCCGTCGCGCGGCATCTCCGCGGCCCTGGGCACCGCGTGGCCCTTCGCGTCGAGCACCAGCACGAAGCCACGCGCCAGCACCGCTTCGTACGACACCGAGGCGAGCCGCGCGGCCAGGCCCTCCAGCCGCGCCCGGCGCTCGCGCAGAGTGGACCGCAGCGCCGAGTCGGACAGGCGCGGCAGCACCGCCTGCGCCCTGGACGCACGCTGCCGCATCGCGTGGCGCAGTCCCGCGCGCAGGTGCGCCGCCGCCAGCGTCAGCGTGGCGCGTCGCGCCGCCACCATCGAGGCCGGGTCGCGCAAGCCGTGCCCCGCCCGCGCCAGCGACGCGCCGCGACGCGCCAGCAGGCCGGGCAGGGCAAGGCGCAGGCGCAGGCCGCGGTCCGCGACCACCGTACGCAGGCCGCGCAGCAGGGCGGGGCCGTCCGGCAGGCGGTGCGACACCGACGCCAGCCGCGCCGTGCGCCGCGCCACCAGGTTGCTCGCCGCGAGCCCGAGTCGCTGCGCCCGGTCGTCGAGCCGCTGGCGCGCGGTGCCGAGCAGCGCGGGCAGATCCGGCAGTCGCCCCGCCGCGCGGTCCAGCCGGATGCGCCGCGCCTGCGCCATGCGCGCCGTGGCGCCGTCGAGCCGCGCCGCGATGTGACGCAGGTCCGCCAGCAGCTCCAGCCGCTGCGGCACGGCCATCTCGGCCGCCGCCGTCGGCGTGGGGGCGCGGCGGTCGGCCACGAAGTCGAGCAACGTGGTGTCGGTCTCGTGCCCGACCGCGGAGATCAGCGGGATGCGGCAGGCCGCCGCCGCGCGCACCACCGCCTCGTCGTTGAACGCCATCAGGTCCTCGAGCGAGCCGCCGCCGCGCGCCACGATCAGCACGTCCGGGCGCACGTACCGCGCGGGCGGGCCGCCGCGGGCGGGCAGCGCGTCCATGCCGGCGATCGCGGCGGCGATACGGGAAGCCGCGCCCTGGCCCTGCACCGGCACCGGCCACAGGAGCAGGGCACGGGGGAAGCGCCGGGCGATCGTGGTCTGGATGTCGTGCCACACCGCGCCCTGCGCCGAGGTGATCACGCCGACCACCAGCGGCAGGCGCGGCAGCGCGCGGCGCCGGGCCGGGTCGAACAGGCCCTCCTCGGCGAGGCGGACCCGCAGCATCTCGACTCGCGCCAGCAGCGCGCCCGCGCCCGCGTATTCCAGCCGCTCGATCATGAGCTGGTACGACGAGCGCTCGCCGTACGCGGTGAGGCGGCCGGTGGCGATCACCTCGACGCCGTTCTCCGGCTCCAGCGTGAGGCGGTGCGCCGCGCTCTTCCAGATCACGCAGGCCAGCTTCGCGGTCTCGTCCTTGAGCGAGAGATAGATGTGCCCGGAGCCGTAGCGCTTGCACTCGGTGATCTCGCCGCGCACCCGCACCCGGCCGAACGCGCCCTCCAGGGTCCGCTTCACCGCGCCGGAGATCTCGGCGACCGAGTACTCGGGCACGTTGCCAGGAGGCGCGCCCGGGACGGCGTCGTCCGCAGCGGCCGGCGCGCGGCGGCGGGAGACGGGCCGCAACACCGGGCCCTGGGGCATATCGTCCATGGCCATGGCTATGCTCCGGGACCGGCTTGAGGGCAACGGAAGGCAGCCAGCAAGGCTGGGCTCTGCCCAGACCCGCCAGGGGGGAGGCCCCCCCTGGACCGGCTTTTCTTAGACAAGTGGATTCCAAAGGCGAGCCTTTGGCGGAGTTTGAGGCAGAGCCTCAACCTTCCTTGCTTACTTCTGCCCCTGCGCCCGTCCCTGCTACGAGAACCCCGCAGGACAGGGAGGGCGTGCGATGCGGGTGCTGCTGGTGGGCTCGGGCGGACGGGAACATGCGCTGGCCTGGGCGATCGCGCGCAGCCCTCTGCTCACGGAGCTGGTCGCGGCGCCCGGCAACCCCGGCATCGCCGCGTTTGCACGCTGCGTGCCGGTGGCGTCGGCCGACGTCGCGGGGCTGGTGGCGCTGGCCCGCGCCGAGGCGATCGACCTGGTGGTGCCCGGCCCGGAGGCGCCGCTGGTCGCGGGTCTGGCGGACGCCATGGCGGCGGCCGGCATCGCCTGCTTCGGGCCGAGCGCCGCCGCGGCCCGGCTGGAGGGCAGCAAGAGTTTTACCCGCGAACTTGCGGACGCCGCGGGCATCCCCGGCGCGCGCTGGGAGCGCTTCGACGACGCGGCGGCGGCGCACGACTTCGTCCGCAGGCGGGGCGCGCCGATCGTGGTCAAGGCGGACGGGCTGGCCGCGGGCAAAGGCGTCGTGGTCGCGGCGAGCGTGGCCGAGGCGGAGGCCGCGATCGCCGCGATGATGCAGGGCGGCGCGCTGGGCGAGGCCGGGCGCGCGGTGGTGATCGAGGAGTGCCTCGACGGCGACGAGGTCAGCCTGTTCGCGCTGTGCGACGGCGCGCAGGCGGTCCTGCTCGGCGCCGCGCAGGACCACAAGCGCCTCGGCGACGGCGACACCGGGCCCAACACCGGCGGCATGGGCGCCGTCTCGCCGCCCACCGGCTTCGGCACCCCGGAGCAGGAAGCGGCGCTCGACGCGTTCGTCCGCCCGGCGCTGGCGGAGATGGCGCGGCGTGGCACCCCGTTCCGCGGCGTGCTGTTCGCGGGCCTGATGCTCACCGCGTCCGGCCCGCGGCTCATCGAGTACAACGTCCGCCTCGGCGACCCGGAGGCGCAGTGCCTGCTGCCCCGCCTGCGCTCGGACCTGCTCGCGGCACTCGCCGCCGCCTGCACCGGGCGGCTCGCCGAGGTGTCGCTCGACCTGGCCGCGGTCGCCTCGGTCGCCGTGGTGATGGCCGCGCGCGGCTACCCGGGCGAGCCCGCCGCCGGCGGCGCGATTGGGCTGGGCGCGGCCGAGGCGATCCCGGGCGTGCGGGTGTTCCACTCCGGCACCGCGTCGCAGGGCGGCGCGCTGGTCGCCGCCGGCGGGCGCGTGCTCACCGTGTGCGCGACCGGGCCCACCCTCGGCGACGCGCGCGACATCGCCTACGCGGGGGTGCGCGCGGTGTCCTGGGCGGACGGCATCTGGCGCGGCGACATCGGGGTGCGCGCGCTGCAGGCGGTGCCGGCGCGGGGCGACGTGGGGTGAGGACGGGACGCGCAGGAAGGAAGGCCAAGGCTCTGCCCTCCTGCTTCAAGGCGGGGACCCGCTGGGGGCAGCGCCCCCAGACCCGCTTCCGGTTCGGGTCAGGGGCACGGGTCGCGGCGATGTGCCGCCGGACCCATGAAATGGTTTCCGAAGGGCTCGCCCTTCGGCGGAGTCCAGAGGCAGAGCCTTTGGCCTTGCTGTCCTGCCTTCTCCTTCTTGCCCTGGTTCTCCCTGCCACTGCGCACGCCCAGGGCCTTCCCGGGCCGGCCTATACCGAGCCGCTCGGCATTGGCCTGGAGGCGTGGCCGTACCCGTACCCCGTGAAGTTCATGCCGCTCGCCGTGCAGGGCCAGGCCGTGCGCATGGCCTACATGGACATCGCACCCTCGGCCGCGCCGAACGGCCGCACGGCGCTGCTGCTGCACGGCAAGAACTTCGACAGTTCGTACTGGGCCGGGCCGATCGAGGCGTTGCGCGGCGCAGGCTTCCGCGTGGTGGTGCCGGACCAGATCGGCTTCAACAAGTCGGCAAAACCCGACATCGCCTACGGCTTCGACCTGCTGGCCGACGCCACCCTGCACCTGCTGGACACGCTGGGGGTGGGCGAGGCGGACGTGATCGGCCACTCCACCGGCGGGATGCTGGCGGTGCGGCTTGCGACTCGGGCGCCGGCGCGGGTGCGGCGCCTGCTGCTGGAGGACCCGATCGGCCTGGAGGACTACCGCCGCACCGTGCCGGAGCAGAGCACGCAGACCCTGGCCGACGCCGAGGCGCGCCAGAGCGTCGAGGAATATCGCGCCTTTGTCGGCCGCTACTTCGTCACCCTGCCGCCCGCGCGCTACGAGCGCTTCGTCGAGTGGCGCGCCCGCATCGGGCTGAGCGGCGAGTTCGACCGCTACGCCCGCGCCGTCGCCCTGACCTACCAGATGATCTGGCACGACCCGGTGCGCGCCGCCTACCCGGGCCTAGCGATGCCGGTCCTGCTCATGGTCGGCGAGAAGGACCGCGCCGCGCCGCTGCGCCAGTACGCGCCGCCTGCGCTGGCGGCGACGATGGGCGACATGCCGGCGCTCGCCCGCCAGGCCTGCGCGGAGGTGGCGCGGTGCCGCCTGGTGGTGGTGCCGGAGGTCGGGCACGTGCCGCACCTTGAGGCGCCGGAGCTGTTCGGGCGGGAGATGCTGGCGTTCCTGGGGGAGGCGTAAGGACTCACGCTCCTGGACAGGATCGTCGGACCGGCAGGAAGCAAGGCCGGGCGCTGCCCGGACCCGCCAGGGGCGAGCCGCCCCTGGACCGGCATGACTTAAACAAGTGGATTCCAAAGGCGAGCCTTTGGCGGAGTTTGAGGCAGAGCCTCAACCTTGCTTGCTCCACCCGCCCTGCCTCAGGGCTGCGGGCCAGCCGGCACCCCGTCCACCGCCACCCCCAGCCGCTCCGCCGCGGCGACCAGCACCGCGCGGACCTCGCCCGACGCGATCGTCGCCATCAGGCCGCTCCGCGCGTCGCCGAGCTGCAACGTCGCAGTCGCCGGGCCGTGCCGCCACGCCAGCGCGATCGCCACGCAGACCGCCGCGTCGAGGCGGTCCTGGTCCGCCTTGCGCGGCCGGTCCAGGCCCGCCGCCGCGTCCGCCCACTCCGCCAGCGCCTCGGCCCCGAGCCCGCGCGCGAACGCCGCCACCCCCAACGCCACCAGCGGCCAGTCCGACGCCAGGAACAGCCGCGCCGCCGGGTTGTACTTGGCCGAGCGCCGACGCGCCCAGATCGCCGGCACGATCTCCGGCAGTGCCAGCGCGGGGAACACCTCCATCACGAACCGCCCGGACGCGGCACCGCGCGCGGCGAGCGGGTCCTGCGCCGCTCCGATCGCATCGAGGAACCGCCAAATCGGCGCGCCGTCGCCGAACATCGCGGCTCCCGTGCCGCCGCGCCGCGCCGGCTGCACCCCGCCGCGGAGGCGGTTGACGAGGCTGGCCGCCACACGATCGATCGGCCGCGCGCCGGTCTCGTTCGCCACCACCGTCGGCTGGTCGACCGCCACCAGCACCACATCCGCGCCGCAGCCGACCTCGGCCACGAAGCGGGCGGCCTCTGCGAAGCGCGCGAGGCGGGGAGGGTGGAACGCGTCGCAGCGCCCGCCGTCGAGCACGCAGGCGGCGATCGCCCCGGGGTTGCGCGGGTTGTCGGCCCAGGCGGAGTCGAAGCCGACCAGCACCTCGCGCAGCGGCGCCATTCCTACACCAGCGGCCCTGAGCATCGGCCTGTCAGGAAGCAAGGCTGGGCTCTCCCTCCGCCTGCCTTTCCAACGACCCAAGCGGATCGTCGGAACCTTTGGCAGCTACGCCCAGACCCGCCAGGGGCGAGCCACCCCTGGACCGGCTTTTCTTAAGTATTGGATTCCAAAGGCCTGCCTTTGGCGGAGTTTGAGGCAGAGCCTCAACCTTGCCTGCTTCGCCGGTTATTCCAGAAGGCTGTTGGTATCAGCGCCGGCCGAACATCCGCTCGATCTCGGCGCGCGACAGGGTGAGGAAGGTGGGCCGGCCGTGGCTGCAGGTGGCGGCGCGAGGCGTGGCCTCCATGGCGCGCAGCATGGCGTTCATCTCGGCCTGGCCAAGGCGGCGGCCGGCGCGGACGCTGCCGTGGCAGGCCAGCCGCGCGATCGCGGCGCCCAGCCTGACATCGAGCGAGAGCTGCGCGCCCTCGGCCAGCTCGTCGGCCAGGTCGCGCAGCAAAGCCACGGGGTCGGGAGAGCCCAGCGCCGCCGGCAGCGCGCGCACCAGCACCGCGCCGGCGCCGAACCCCTCGATCTCCAGGCCGAGCCGGCCCAGCTCGGCGGCCGCGTCGAGCAGCCGGGCCGCGTCCGCCGGCGGCAGGTCCACCACCGCCGGCACCAGCAGCGGCTGCGCCCTGACGCCGCCGGCCACGTGCTGCGCGTGCAGCGCCTCGTGGGTCAGCCGCTCGTGCGCCGCGTGCTGGTCCACCAGCACGAGCTGGCCCGCCGCCGTGACCGCGATGATGTAGGTGTCGAGCACCTGCGCCAGCGCGGCGCCGAGCGGGTGCGTCGCCGCTGCCGCGCCTGCCCACGGACCCGGCTCCGCACCCGCCGCGGAGGCTGGCGCAGCGTGGGTGGGGTTCGGCGAGCTGGCCGAACGGGCCGCGTCGTCCGGGCGCGCGTCGTCCGCGGACAGCGCCGCGAGGTCGGCCACGCTCCTCGCGGCGGGCAGGGCGGCAAGCGGCAACTGCGTCTCCGCCAGGCCGGCGGGCCCGCGCGTCAGCGCCGCGCCGTCCACCGTCCAGCCCCCGTCCGCCTCGCGCGGGAGCGGACGCGGCGGGGTGGCCGTGACCCGCGCGCCGCGCCAGGAGGGGTGAGGCGCCATCGACCCCGCGCCGCCCGACAGCGCGCGCCGGACGCCGCCGATCACCAGGCTGCGCACCGCGTCGGGCTGGCGGAAGCGCAGCTCGGACTTGGCGGGGTGCACGTTCACGTCCAGCTCGTCGGGCGGCAGCTCCAGGTAGAGCGCCACCACGCCGTGCCGGCCGGCCGCGATTACGTCGCGATACGCCACGCGCACGGCGCTGCGCAGCACGGGGTCGCCGACCGGGCGGTTGTTGACGATCAGGCCCTGGGCGGCGGCGGTGGCGCGGCTCAGCGAGGGCGCGCAGGCGTATCCGCTCAGGCGGTAGCCGTCGCGCGTGGCGTCCACCGCGAGCAGGCACCCCGCCGCCTCCGGCCCGAGCAGGGCGCCGAGCCGCTGCGCGCGGTCCTGGGCCGGCAGGTCGAACTCCACCCGGCCGTCGACCTCCAGGCGCATCGCCACCGCGGGCGCCGACAGCGCCAAGCGGCGCAGCGAGGCCGCCCCCTGCTCCGCCTCGGTGCGGGGCTGCTTGAGGAACTTCCGCCGTGCAGGCGTGGCGTAGAACAGGTCCTCCACCACGACGCGCGTGCCCGCGGCACCGGCGGCCGGCTCCACGGTGCCGACCGCGCCGCCGGCCACGTGCAGCCGGCTGGCGTGAGGGGCGACGCGGGTGCGCGAGGTCAGGGTGAGGCGGGCGGCGGCCCCGATCGAGGGCAGCGCCTCGCCGCGGAACCCCAGGGTGGCGATGCGCACCAGCACGTGCTCGTCGCCCTCGCTGTCGCGGCCGAGCTTGGAGGTGCAGTGCCGCTGCACCGCGAGCAGCAGCTCGTCGGGCGACATGCCGTGGCCGTCGTCCGTGACCTCGATGCGGTCGATGCCGCCGCCCTCCAGCCGCACGGCGATGCGGGTGGCGCCGGCGTCGAGCGCGTTCTCCACCAGCTCGCGCAGGGCGGCGGCCGGGCGCTCGATCACCTCGCCAGCCGCGATGCGGTTGACCAGGGTGTCGGGCAGGCGGCGGATACGGCCGGCGGCGGCGTCCGGGTCGTCGCGGGTGAGAAGGGTCAGGGGCGGCATGGTGCCACGCTACACCGCCCGGGGGCCGCCGGGGTGGGCGTTCTCGGCGATCCCCGATATGGACCGATCAGGAAGCAAGGCTGAGCTCTCCCTCGGCTACCATTGCCAACGGATCCAAGCGGATCGTCGGAACCTTTGGGCAGCTCCGCCCAGACCCGCCAGGGGGAAGCCCCCCGGACCGGCTTTACTTAAGTAAGGAATTCCAAAGGCGAGCCTTTGGCGGAGTTTGAGGCAGAGCCTCAACCTTGCCTGCTTCACCGCTCACCCTGAAGGGCCGCCGGTGTGACGGAGCGTCCCGCTCAGAACAGGGTGTCGAAGATCCCGCCGCCGCCGGTCTTGGGGGTGATGATCGGCGTGTCGCCGGCGGCCGGGCTGCGCCCGAGCGCCGCGTTCTGGCGCAGCCGCTGGCTCTCGCCCTTGGCGTCCACCACGGTGCCAAGCGGGGCAGCCGGGCGCCAGAACATCAGCTCGTCGGTGAAGCTCGTGGGCGCGCGGTCGAGCGTGCCGTCCTGGTCGACCCTGGCGCGGATGTCGCGCGGTGCGCCCGGGCCGGCCTGGCGCAGCAGCGCGTCCTGGCCGGCGCTGGCCTGGCCGCCGGTGCCCTGCAGCGCGATCTGTGGCGCCAGCGCCTCCTCGGCGGCCTGCCGCGAGGTCAGCTCCTGCGGGCGGGTGGCGCCCGGGCGCGGCGCGCGGAGCTGGGAGTCGGGCGGCATCGACAGCGGGGCGCGCGTGGTCACGGTGAACTCGTCCGGGGCGTCGCGGGTCAGCCCGAAGCTGCGCGACAGGTCGTCGCCACAGCCGCTCAGGGACAGGCCGGCGGCGCACAGCAGCACGGCAAGGATGGTCGGGCGGAACATGGCACTCTCCTGGGGCGCGTCTTAGCCCGGGCGGCGTTCCCGCTCAAGCGGCGTGGCCTGCGGGCTGGCCGGGAGATGACGTCAGGAAGCAAGGCTCGGCTCTTCCTCTGCTGCCATTACCTACGATCCAAGGGGATCGTCGGAACCTTTGGCAGCTCCGCCCAGACCCGCCCCTGCTTCAAGGCGGGGGCGAGCCGCTCCTGGACCGGCTTTTCTTAAGTGATGGACTCTAAAGGCGAGCCTCTGGCGGAGTTTGAGGCCCATGCTTGAAGGAGGGGCCTCAACCTTGCCTGCTTCACCGGTCCCTCCAGAGGCAGAGCCCCAAGCCTGTTTGCCGCCACCCTGGCGAGGCGCTGCTTGGACAACGGCTGCGGGCCGCCCATACTCGCCCCCGCGCACAACAGGGGGGCAACATGGGCGAACTCACGTCGACGACCCTGAGATTGCTGCGGCCGGCCATGGCGCTGGCCGCGGCGCTGACCGTGGCGACGCCGGTGCAGGCACAGGCGGCGCCCGCTGTGGCCGGGCGCTGGCTGACCAAGGACCGCTCCACCGTGATCGACATCGAGCCGTGCGCGGGCGGGCTGTGCGGCCGCATCGTCGGCATGTCGGACTGGCCGGCGCAGGGCGTGCCGCTCGACCTGCACGGGCAGCCGGAGTGCCGCGAGACCATCATCCGCGACTTCCGCGCGGCCCAGCCCAACCTGTGGAAGGGCGACATCATCAACCCCAACAACGGCAAGGTGTACGACGCCGAGCTGTGGCTTGGGGGCGACACGCTGCTGCACCTGCGCGGCTACATCGGCCTGCCGCTGTTCGGCCAGACCCAGGTCTGGACCCGCTACGACGGCGTGCCGCCGCCGGACTGCCACCTCGCCCGCATCGGCTAGGACGCGAGGCGCATCCAGCCAGGCCGATGACCAGGGAAGCGGAGGGTTCGGCCGCGAGGCGCGCGGCGGCGGTCGCGAGCGCGAAGGTGGCCGCTTCGCCTGCGGACGCGCCGGCGCGGTGCGGCACGATCGGCGGGGCGCGCAGGCACCTGTGCGGCTGCGACCCGGCGCTGGCGGCGCTGATCGGGCGGATCGGGCCGTGCCGGCTGGTGGTGGAGCGCCGGCGCGAGCCGTACGAGGCCCTGGTCCGCGCGATCGCGCACCAGCAGATCCACGGGCGGGCGGCGGAGGCGATCCTGGGGCGGATGCTGGCGCTGCATCCCGACGAGGCGTTCCCCGCGCCGGAGCGGCTGCTCGCGACCGACCCGGCGGTGCTGCGCGGCTGCGGGTTCTCTGGGGCCAAGATCGCGGCGATCCGCGACATCGCGCTCGGCGCGCAGGGCGGCGCGGTGCCGACGCGCAGGGCGGCGGCGCGGCTGTCGGACGAGGCGCTGATCGAGCGGCTGAGCGCGCTGCGCGGCGTGGGGCGCTGGACCGTGGAGATGCTGCTGATCTTCACGCTGGGACGGCCCGACGTGCTGCCGGTGGGCGACTTCGCCGTGCGCGAGGGGTGGCGGCGCATCCAGGGGTTGGCCGCCCAGCCCAGCCCGCGGGCGCTGGCGCAGATCGGGCTCGCCTTTGCGCCGCACCGATCGGCCGCGGCCTGGTACCTCTGGCGTGCCGCCGACGAGGGCAAGCGGGTCGCGACGCCCGGCGACTAGGTGCCCGGGAGTCCTGGTTTTCCAAAGGACGGGCTTTTCATGGGTCCCGGGCAGGGTCCGGCCCTGCTTTCGGCCCGGCCGCCTGGCTGCCGGTGTGGTCCCGGCCGGGCTTGACTGGCCTGGCCGCCCGGACCATTTCGGGGGAATGATCAAGCAAGGCCCCGTTCCGCCGCCCTGGTCGCATCCGGCCTCGCCGGTGCTGGACATGACGCCCGACGGCGGCTTTCGCGCGACGTCGCGTCGTCCCGCCTGGGAGCTGCGCATCGGGGTCGCGGCGGCGCTGGTGGCCGTGCTCGGCCTGGCGGTGATCGGCGCCGCACTGGCGGCGTGGCTGGTGGCGATGCTGCTGCCGGTGGTGCTGGTCGCCGGGCTGGTGGCCTGGGTAGCGCTGCGGGTTCAGATGTGGCGCGTGCGCCGCGGCGGAGCCGTCGCCCGGCGCTGACCATGGCGCTGCCTTCTCCAAACGCCGGTGCAAGGATGGCTTGCTTACGGCGGGTACGGGCGTAGCGGCTCAAAGGTTCTGACGACCCGCTCAAGTCTTAGGTGCTGAGTTCTGACACCATAGTCTTGCCCGAAGGCTGATCTTTTCTAGGCCGCCCGGCTCTCGCTCATGTCGCGCCTAGGGGGCAGGCCGAACATGCGGCCATATTCGCGGGTGAACTGCGTGACGCTCTCGTAGCCGACTTCGAGGGCTGCCCGGCTTGCCGGCAATCCGTCGTCCAGCATCCGCCGCCTCGCCTCGATCAGCCGCAACTGCTTCTGGAACTGTATCGGCGACAACGAGGTGACGGCGCGAAAGTGATGGTGGAAGCTCGAAGGACTCATGCCAGCCGCAGCGGCCAGGCGCTCCACGCGCAACGGGCGGTCGAACTCGCCCCGTAGCACCGCGACCGCCCGCGCGATGCGCTGTGCGGCCCCGCCGGGGCAGGCAAGGCCGCGGACCGCCCGCCCATGGCGCCCGGCCAGCAGCCAGTAATGCAGCTCGCGCGTGATTGCCGGGTGCAGCACCGGGATGGCGTCGACCCGGTCGAGCAGGCGCATCAGCCGCAGCGCGCAATCGGCGACTGCCGCGTCGGTGTCGTCCACCAGCACCGCCGGCACCAGCACCGCCGGAACAGCCGTCATGACGTCAGTCGAGCCGCCAAGCTGCGTGGACAGGTCGAGCAGCACGGTCATGTCCAACTCGATGGCCAACGCGAGATACGGCTCGGTCCGGCTCGCCCGCGTGATGCGGCTCATGACTGGCACGTCGGCGCTGACGAGGGCCGATTGCCCGGCGGCGAACGTGTAGGTCTCCGGTCCCGCCGTCACCTGCTTGGCCCCTTGCAGGATCAGGCATACGAGCGGCTTGTAGATCGACTTCATGATGCCGGTCGGTTCATAGGCCCGTATCATGCCAACCCCGCGGAGCGGCGTTGCGGCAATGCCCGATGCGTCACCATGAGCGTCAACGTAGTCGCGTACTGCACGCTGAAGAGCCTGGGTCATGTCCTGCCGATCTGGTGCGCCGCACCTGCGAGCCAAGCGCATCCTGGAGCATTGGGCAAGCATCCCGGTGGTTTCGGCAAGCCTGCCTTCCTGGCCGCGACTATGTTGGACAACGCCCGACCGGGCGACGGACCAGGCAGCAGGAGAGCGGCATGAACATGAGCGGCAACACCATCCTCGTCACCGGGGGCGGCTCGGGGATCGGCCGGGGCCTGGCCGAGGCGTTCCACGCCGCCGGGAACCACGTCATCGTCGCCGGGCGCCGTCCAGGACCGCTTGCGGAGGTGGTTGCCGCCAACCCTGGCATGACCTCCGTCGTGCTTGACGTGGCCGACCCGGCAGCGATCCGGGCCTTCGCCGAACAGGCCGCCCACGACCACCCGGCCCTGAACGTGCTGGTCAACAACGCCGGCATCATGAAGGTCGAAGACGCGCTGGCCGACCCATTCGACCTGTCCGACTGCGAGGCGACGATTGCAGCTAACCTGCTCGGCCCGATCCGGCTCACGGCCGCCCTGTTGCCGCACCTGCGCCGGCAGCCCGCGGCGGCGGTCGTGAACGTCACGTCGGGGCTTGCCTTCGTGCCGCTGGCCAACACGCCGACCTACAGCGCCACCAAGGCGGCGCTGCACTCCTACACGCAGTCGCTGCGCTTCCTGCTGCGCGAAACCCCGGTGCAGGTGATCGAGCTGGCGCCGCCGCTGGTGGCAACCGATCTCACGCCGGGACAGCGCGCCAACCCGCGGGCGATGCCGCTTGACGAGTTCATCCGGGAAAGCATGGCCTTGTTCGCAGCCGACGGCGCGGCGCCGGAGATCCTGGTCGAGCGGGTCAAGCTTCAGCGCAATGCAGAGGCCAGAGGCGACCACGACAAGGTCTTCGCGATGATCAACGGCGGTTGAGGGCCAATCACGCGCAAATCTGCTTTGACCTGTCAGGAAACAAGGCTGGGCTCTCCCTCCGCTGCCATTACCTACGACCCAAGCGGGTCGTCGGAACTTTTGGCAGCCACGCCCAGACCCACCAGGGGGAAGCCCCCCTGGACCGGCCTTGCTTAAGTCATGGATTCCAAAGGCGAGCCTTTGGCGGAGTTTGAGGCGGAGCCTCAACCTTGCCTGCTTCACCGGTCACTCCAGAGGACCGTCGGTATCGCAACGTGAAAACCATGCCGGTGCTCAGGGCGTGGCGTGTCCGAACAGGAGGCGCAGTACGCCATAGAGCGCGCCGCCGGCGAGGAAGCCGACGAGGGTGCCGTTCACCCGCACGTATTGCAGGTCCGGCCCGACGCGCAGCTCGATGCGCTCGACCAGGGTGGCGGTGTCCCAGTTGGCGACGACGCTGCTGATGAAGCCGGCGAGGCGTTCCTGCACCATCGGCAGCAGGCGGGCGACCAGGGTGTCGGCGCCGCGGCGCAGCCTGGCCTCCGCCTCCGGGCCTTCGGTGAGCACGGTGGACAGCCGGGCGAGGCTGCTCTCCAGCACGCCGACGATGTGGCCGCCGGGTCGGGCTGCGTCGGCCTCGGCGGTGCGGCGCAGGCGCTGCCAGACGTCGCCGGCCCAGTTCTGCACGGTCTCATGGCGGATCACGTCGCGCAGCGTGCGGCCGATGTCGGCGGCGCGCTCGGGGTCGTCCTCCATGCGGCCGATCTCGTGGCGGACCCAGGCGTCGAAGGCGTCGCGGATCTCGGAGTTCTCCGGATCGATCTTGTCCAGCTCGGCGCCGACGGAGGCGAGCACGCGGGTGGCGACCGAGGCGCCGATCGCCCAGCCGACCATGCGGCCGCCCTGCTCGCGCACCCGGTCCTCGATCAGGGCGCGGAGCTGGTCGTGCTTGGACGCGAGGGTGGCGCGAAGCTGCTCGAGGAGGAAGACCAGCACCTCCTGGTGGCGGCCGCCGTCGACCAGGCCGCGCAGCGCACGCGCCAGCACGCGGCTGCCGCCGGGGCCGCCGAGCAGGCGGGAGGCGACGCGCCCGGCGACGCGGCCGGCGCGGCCGTCCTCCACGGTGACGAGCAGGGCGGGGACGGCGGAGGCCAGCGCGCGGGCCAGCGGGCGGATGGTCTCGGGGTCGGCGAGGAAGCGGCGCAGCAGGTCGGGGACGTCGAGCCGGGCCAGGGCGCGCGAGACCTCCGCCTCGGTGACGACGTGGGAGGCGACGAAGCGGCCCAGCGCCGCGCCGAGGCGGGCCTTCTGGGCAGGGATGATGGCGGTGTGGGGGATGGGCAGGCCCATCGGGTGGCGGAACAGCGCGGTGACGGCGAACCAGTCGGCGAGGCCGCCGACGAGGCCGGCCTTGGCGGCGGACTGCAGCAGGTCGGCAGGCCAGCCCTGCGGCAGGGCGTAGGAGGCAAGGGTGAGCCCGGCGGTGGCGCCCAGCAGGGAGGTGGCGAGGGCCTTGGACCTGCGCAGCCGGGAGTGCGCGTCGGTGTCCGGGTCGGGGGTCGGCATGGCGCGGGGGTAGCATGGGGCAAGGCGGCGGGGGAGGGGCACAGGCAAGCAAGAAAGGTTGAGGCCCCGCCTTCAAGCATGGGCCTCAAACTCCGCCAAAGGCTCGCCTTTGGCATTCATTCCTTGGGCAAGGCCAGTCCAGGTGCGGCTCGGAGCGTAGCTGCCCAAAGGTTCCGACGGCTCTCTCGGGCCGTGGGCAATGGGCAGCGGACGGAGAGCTCAGCCCTGCCTTCACCCGAACACAGGCTCCCAGGCCGCCCGCAGCGCCTCGTCCACCTGTGCGAGGTCCGCCTCGACGCCCAGCGCCGCCAGGCTGGTGACGCCGTGGCCGGCGATGCCGCAGGGCACGATGCCGCCGTAGTGCGACAGGTCCGGGCGGACGTTCAGCGCCACGCCGTGCCAGCTCACCCAGCGCGTCACCCGCACGCCGATCGCGGCGATCTTGCTCTCGGCACCTGTGGCCGGGTCGGCGACCCACAGGCCGACGCGGCCGGGGCGGCGCTCTGCCTGCACGCCGAAACGCGCCACCGTGTCGATCAGCCACGACTCCAGCCCGTGCACGAAGCCGCGCACGTCGCGGGGCGGGACCCGGCCGTGGCCTCGGGTCAGGTCGAGCAGGACGTAGGCGGTGCGCTGCCCCGGGCCGTGGTAGGTCCACTGGCCGCCGCGACCGACCTCGAAGGTGGGAAAGCGGTCGGGCGCGGTGAGGTCCTCGCGCCGGGCGGAGGTGCCGGCGGTGTAGAGCGGGGGGTGCTCGGCCAGCCAGACCAGCTCGGGGGCGGCGCCGGCGTGGATCGCGGCGGCGCGGGCCTGCATCGTGGCGATCGCCTCGGGGTAGGCGAGCAGGCCGGGCTCGGTGCGCCACTCGGTGCGCCACTCCGGGGGCCGGGGCGCGTGGCCGGGGGCGTCGTGCGTCTGCGCGGTTGTCGTCGCTGAGGGCATCGGTTATACGGCGCTCCGTCGGTGCGGTCGTGGCGAAATGGTAGACGCGCAAGCTTGAGGTGCTTGTGGGGGCAACCCTGTGGAAGTTCGAGTCTTCTCGACCGCATACCCGACCTACGGCGTAGCGACCGCCCGGACCCAGGGCAGGCGGCAAGGCCGGACCTCCCGCGGCCTCCCGGCAGATCAGGCGAGCAAGGTTGAGGCTCTGCCTCAAACTCCGCCAAAGGCAGGCCTGTGGAATCCATTACTTAAATAAAGCCGGTCCAGGGGCGGCTCGCCCCTGGCGGGTCTGGGCAGAGCCCAGCCTTGCTTTCTCCTCTCTGCCCGCGCGTCAGGCGTCTCCGCACTGCGAGATGCCGGCTTCCGGGCGGGCGTCGCCTGGGGCATCGTTGCAACCGGGACGTCCCGGCCGCTGGCCCGGCGAGGAGAGCACGCGATGGACGAGGATTTCCGCAAGGCGGCGCTGGACTACCACCGCCTGCCGCGCCCGGGGAAGCTCACGGTCGAGCCCACCAAGCGCATGGCCACGCAGCGCGACCTCGCCCTGGCGTACTCGCCCGGCGTGGCGGCGGCATGCCTGGAGATCCGCGACGACGTGTCCAAGGCGCGCGAGTACACGGCGCGCGGCAACCTGGTCGGCGTGATCACCAATGGCACCGCGGTGCTCGGCCTGGGCAACATCGGCCCGCTCGCCTCCAAGCCGGTGATGGAGGGCAAGGCGGTGCTGTTCAAGAAGTTCGCCGGCATTGACGTGTTCGACATCGAGGTCGACGAGCAGGACCCGGCGCGGTTCATCGAGGTGGTCGCGGCGCTGGAGCCGACCTTCGGGGCGATCAACCTCGAGGACATCAAGGCGCCGGAGTGCTTCGAGATCGAGAAGACGCTGCGCGAGCGCATGCGCATCCCAGTGTTCCACGACGACCAGCACGGCACCGCGATCATCGTCGCCGCCGCGGTGCGCAACGGCCTGGTGCTGCAGCAGAAGTCGCTCGACGAGGTGAAGCTCGTGACGTCGGGGGCGGGGGCGGCGGCGCTGGCCTGCGTGGACCTGCTGGTGTCGATGGGGCTGCGGCCGGAGAACGTCACGCTGACCGACGTGGCCGGCGTCGTGTACGCGGGGCGCAACACGGAGATGCCGCCGAACATGGCGCGCTACGCCCGGCGGACGCAGGCGCGCACGCTGGAGGAGGTGCTCGACGGGGCGGACGTGTTCATGGGGCTGTCGGCGCCACGGGTGCTGAAGGCGGAGTGGCTGCACCGCCTCGCGCCGCGGCCGCTGATCCTCGCGCTGGCCAACCCGGAGCCGGAGATCCTGCCCGAGGCGGTGCGGGCGGCGCGGCCGGACGCGATCGTGGCGACGGGGCGCAGCGACTACCCGAACCAGGTCAACAACGTGCTGTGCTTCCCGTTCATTTTCAGGGGCGCGCTCGACGTGCACGCGACGACGATCAACGAGGCGATGAAGATCGCGGCGGTGGAGGCGATCGCCTCGCTGGCGCGGGCGGAGGCGTCGGAGGTGGTGGTCGCGGCGTACGGCGGGGCGGCGCCGGTGTTCGGGCCGGAGTACATCATCCCCAAGCCGTTCGACCCGAGGCTGATCCTGCAGATCGCACCCGCGGTGGCGCGCGCCGCGATGGACAGCGGCGTCGCGGAGCGGCCGATCACCGATTTCGCGACGTACCGCGAGGAGCTGGAGCTGTTCGTGTTCCGCTCGGGGCAGCTCATGCGGCCGGTGTTCGAGGCGGCGCGCACCGGGCGCTCGCAGCGCGTGGTGTACGCCGAGGGCGAGGACCCGAGGGTGCTGCGCGCGGTGCAGACCGTGGTGGACGACCAGCTCGCGGAACCGATCCTGCTCGGGCGGCGCGACGTGATCGCGCAGAAGGTGCGTGAGATGGGGCTGCGGCTGAACCTGGACGAGAGCGTGCGCGTGCTCGATCCGAGCCGCGACGAGGCGGTGTTCGCGCCGCTGGTGGAGCGCTACCGCGGGCTGGTGGGCAGGCGGGGCACGCCGCCCGACATCGCCGAGCGCCTGCTGCGCACCCGGCCCACCGTGGCGGCGGCGATGCTGCTGGAGGCGGGCCTGGCCGACGCGGCGCTGGTGGGCGGCACCGGCGACTGGACCCGCCAGCTCCGCTACGTGCAGCCGGTGATCCCGCGCGCCGGCGGCGCCACCAAGCTGTACGGCCTGTCCTGCCTGATCCTGCAGGCGGGCGCGCTGTTCTTCTGCGACACCCACGTCACGCTCGAGCCCAGGGCCGAGGAGGTCGCAGAGATGACGCTGCTCGCGGCCGAGACGGTGCGCAGCTTCGGCGTGGTGCCGCGCGTGGCGCTGCTGTCGCACTCCTCGTTCGGCAGCTCCGCGTCGGCCACGTCGCGCAAGATGCGCGAGGCGCTGCGGCTGATCCGAACAGCCGCCCCGGAGCTGGAGGTGGACGGCGAGATGCACGCCGACGCCGCGCTCTCCGAGGCGCTGCGCGACCGCGCGGTGCCGGACAGCCGGCTGTCCGGGGTCGCCAACCTGCTGATCATGCCCAACCTCGACGCCGCCAACATCAGCGTCACCCTGCTCAAGGCGGCCAGCGAGGCGCTGCCGGTGGGGCCGCTGCTGCTCGGGCTGTCGCGGCCGCTGCACGTGCTGGTGCCCACGGTGACGGCGCGCGGCATCGTCAACATGACAGCCCTGGCGGCGCTGCAGGCGCAGGGCGGGCTCAGCGGCCCGGCCGCGTCCAGGCCGCACCTGGCCGCCTCGCAGGGTGAGGCGAGCGGCGGGGATGGAGGGGAGGAGACCGACGCGGACTCGCCGCTGGAGCCGGATATGGCGCCGGCCGGCGAGGCCACGGCACGGACGCTGGCGCCCACGGCGGAGCCGAGCCTGGCGCCGGGCATGGACGGGCTGTGAGCGGGGCGCAGGAAGCGAGCAAGGTTGAGGCTCTGCCTCAAACTCCGCCAGGGGCGAGCCGCCCCTGGACCGGCCCTGCTTGAGTTGTGCCAGTCCAGGGCGGCTCGCCCTGGCGGGTCTGGGCAGAGCCCAGCCTTGCTTGCCGTAGTTCCTGCCCGCTGAGCCGCCTTTCCTTGCCGCGCACCTCGCGGCGTGGCACCTGTTCCACGCCATGAGCAACGAGACCCGTCCGGCGAGCGGCACGGGCGCGACAGGGGGAGTCCAGGGGGCATGAAGAAGCTGCGCAAGGCCGTGCTGCCCGTCGCAGGGCTTGGCACGCGCTTCCTGCCGGCGACCAAGGCGATGGCCAAGGAGATGCTGCCGGTCGTCGACAAGCCGCTGATCCAGTATGCGGTCGAGGAGGCGCGCGCCGCCGGCATCGAGCAGTTCTGCATGATCACCGGGCGCGGCAAGATGGCGCTGGTCGAGCACTTCGACGTCGCCTACGAGCTGGAAGCCACGCTCAAGGAGCGCGGCAAGGCCGACGCGCTGGCGATGCTGCGCGGCCAGCAGATGCCGCCGGGCTCGGTGGTCACGGTCCGGCAGCAGGAGCCGCTGGGGCTGGGGCACGCCATCTGGTGCGCGCGCGCGTTCATCGGCGACGACCCGTTCGCGATCCTGCTGCCCGACGACCTGGTGCTGTCCGAGACGCCGTGCATGCAGCAGCTCGCCGACGCCTACGAGGCGACCGGGGGCAGCGTGGTCGCGGTCACCGAGGTGCCGCCGGAGCACACCAACCGCTACGGCATCCTGCGCGTCGGCGCCGACGACGGGCGGCTGGTCGAGGTCACCGGGCTGGTGGAGAAGCCGGCGCCGGAGGATGCGCCGTCGAACCTGTCGATCATCGGGCGCTACGTGCTGACCGCGGACGTGATGGACCATCTGGCGCGCATGGAGCGAGGTGCTGGCAACGAGGTGCAGCTCACCGACGCGATGGCGCGCATGATCGGCCACGGGCCGTTCCACGGGCTGCGCTACGAGGGGCGGCGCTTCGACTGCGGCGACAAGGTCGGGTTCCTGGAGGCGCAGCTCGCCTTTGCCCTGAAGCGGCCGGACCTGGCGCCGGCGGTGCGCGACTTCCTCAAACAGTATTGCGAGTGCTGAGCATGGCCCAGAGCGCGCCCTTCGCCCACAGCTTCGACCCGACCACGCTGCGCGAGTACGACATACGCGGGGTGGTGGGCAAGACGCTGCACCCGGCGGACGCGTATGCGATCGGGCGGTGCTTCGGCACCATCGTGGCGCGCAACGGGGGCAGGACCGTGGCGGTGGGCTACGACGGGCGGCTGTCCTCGCCGGACCTGGAGCCGCCGCTGGTCGAGGGGCTGCGCGACGCGGGCATGGAGGTGCTGCGGGTGGGGCTGGGGCCGACGCCGCTGCTGTACTACGCCTCGACCACGCTGGAGACGGATGGCGCGGTGATGGTCACGGGCAGCCACAACCCGCCGGACTACAACGGGTTCAAGATGATGCTGGCGCGCAAGCCGTTCTTCGGCGAGCGGATACAGCAGATCGGCGCGATGGCGGCAGCCGGGGACGTGGTGGCGGGGCAGGGGTCGGACCGGCGCGTGGACGTGACGCGCGAGTATATCGCGCGGCTGATCGCGGACTGGGACGGCGGCGACCGCAGGCTCAAGGTGGTCTGGGACAACGGCAACGGCGCCGCCGGCGAGATGCTGGAGCGGCTGGTCGCGGTGCTGCCGGGCACGCACGTCGTGCTCAACGGGCGGATCGACGGCACCTTCCCGGCGCACCACCCGGACCCGACGGTGGCGAAGAACCTGGTGCAGCTCATCGACGCGGTGGCGGAGCACAAGGCGGACCTGGGCATCGCGTTCGACGGCGATGCCGACCGCATCGGGGTGGTGGACGACAAGGGCGGCATCTTCGCGGGCGACCAGCTGCTGGTGCTGCTGGGGCGCGACGTGCTGCGCGAGCGTCCGGGGGCCACGATCATCGCCGACGTGAAGGCGAGCCAGGTGCTGTTCGACGAGATCGCGCGCGCCGGGGGCACCGCGGTGATGTGGAAGACCGGGCACAGCCTGATCAAGTCGAAGATGGCGGAGCTGGGCAGCCCGCTGGCCGGGGAGATGTCGGGGCACATCTTCTTCGCGGACAAGTGGTACGGGTTCGACGACGCGCTGTACGCGGGCGTGCGGGTGCTCGGCATCGTGGCTCGCATGGAGGGCCGGCTTTCCGCGGTGCGCGAGGCGCTGCCGCACGTGGTCAACACGCCGGAGCTGCGCTTCGACTGCGACGACACGCGCAAGTTCGCGGTGATCGAGGAGGTGGCGGGGCGGCTGCGGGCGAGCGGGGCCAAGGTGTCCGACATCGACGGCGTCAGGGTGGCGACGCCGGACGGGTGGTGGCTGCTGCGGGCGTCGAACACGCAGGCGGTGCTGGTAGCGCGGTGCGAGGCGACGTCGGACGAGGGACTGGAGCGGTTGAAGGGGGCGCTGGTGGAGCAGCTGGAGGCGAGCGGGCTGGCGGCGCCGGACTTCTCGGGGGAGAACGCGGGGCACTGAGGGGGACGGAGCTCCTAACGCAACCTTGCGTCACGAACCGGCGCGACGTGCCGCCCTCCTGGTTTGCGCCGGTCCAGGGGCGGCTCGCCCCTGGCGGGTCTGGGCAGAGCCCGGCCTTGCTTCCTGACAGGCCGATGCAGGGAGCTGTTGGCATAAGCCTCGCCCCGGGTGGAGCCCTGCGCCCGCCTCAGAGTCCCCAGAAGCGTGCGATCTCCTCGCTGGCCTGCACGCCCACCGGCAGCACCCAGTTCTGCTCGCGCCCGCCGCGCACGGGGTAGCCGTGCCCCATCCGCGCCAGGCTCCAGTGCTCGATCGCGGCGCCGCCGCCGGCGTCGCGCCACACCCGGCGACGCAGGCCGGTGTCGGGCGAGCTTTCCTCGTCCGGCGCCGCGTGCAGGCCGTGCAGCGTGGCGAACTGCGCCGCCAGCGTGTCCGCGTTGGCCGGGTTGACGGTGTGGTCCGCGGCGCCCTGCCACACCGACAGGCGCGGCCAGGCGGCGACCTGCGCCGGGCCGTGCGCGCGTGCCGCGTCGGCCCACTCCGCGGGGCTGCGGGTCGGGCCAGCCTGCATCATCCGCATCATCGCCTGCCCGCCGCCCTCCGCGCAGCCGACGGGCAGGCCGGCGACCGCGGCGCCGCCCGCGAAGCGGTCCGGGTAGGCGGCGAGCAGGCACGCGGCCATGGCGCCTCCGGCGGACAGCCCGGCCACGAACACGCGCCTCGGGTCGCACCCCAGGCACGCCACGGCGTGGTCGACCATGGCCCGCACGGAGTCCGCCTCGCCCGCGCCGCGCCGGGTCTGTCGCGTCTGGAACCAGTTGAAGCAGCGGCCGTGGTTGTTGGCGCTGGTCTGCTCCGGCAGCAGCAGCACGAAGCCGCGCGAGTCGGACAGCTCGGTCCAGCCGGACTGCTCCGCGAAGGCCGGGGCATCCTGGCCGCAGCCGTGCAGCAGCATCACCAGCGGCGGTGCCTCCCGACGCTGCCGCGGCATGCGCCACAGCATCCTGAGCTGCCCGGGGTTGTCGCCGAACGCCTCGACGCGCTGCCAGCCCGGCCCCGGCCAGGGCTGGTGCGGCGCGCCAGGGGCGGGCGAGACCAAGTCCGGCTCGACGAGCGCGGGCCCCGAACCTGGTCGCGACGGCGGGGTCTCCGACGCCCCGGCACCCCCAGCCTGGCCATCCGCAGCGCGGGTGGCTGGTGTGTGCCGTTCCGCCGGGAGCACGGCCGGCAGCGTCGCCACGACCTCCTGCGCCAGCGCCGTGGCCAGGCGCGCGGCCCGCCTCAGCATCCTTCCGATCCGAAGCTGGCCGCGCAGCGTGGGTGGCCTCAAGCGGCGGCATCCAGGATCGCGCGGACGTGCTCGCCCAGCGCCAGCGACGCCGTCAGCCCCGGACTCTCGATGCCGAACATGTTGACCAGGCCGGGCACGCCGTGCTGGTCCGGGCCGTCGATGGCGAAGTCCTGCGCAGCCGCACCCTTCGGCACGGTCTTCGGGCGGATGCCGGCGTAGGCGGGCGAGAGCGCGCCGTCGCGCAGCCCGGGCCAGTAGCGGCGCACCGCGTCGTAGAACACGTCGGCGCGGCGCGGGTCGACAGTGTAGTCGATGCCGTCGATCCACTCGACGTCGGGGCCGAAGCGCGCCTGGCCGCCGAGGTCGATGGTCAGGTGCACGCCGAGGCCGCCCGGCACCGGCACCGGGTAGATCAGGCGGTCGAACGGCGCGCGGCCGGCGAGCGTGAAGTAGTTGCCCTTGGCGTAGTACTCGCCCGGGATCGCCTCGCCCGGCAGGCCGCCGATGCGCCGCGCCAGCGTGGGGGCGTGCAGCCCGGCGGCGTTGACCACGGTGCGCGCGAGCAGGTGGAGCGGCTCGTCTCCGCCGACGTGGAGCGCGATGCCGTCGGGCGTGACCTCGGCGGAGTCGAGCCGCGAGCGCAGGGCGACCATGCCGCCGGCGTCCTCCAGCTCGCCCTGCAGCGCCAGCATGTAGCCGTGGCTGTCGATGATGCCGGTGGAGCCTGACATCAGCGCCGCGACGCAGGACAGGTCCGGCTCCAGCGCCAGCGCCTCGCCGGCGTGGAGCTGTCGCATGGCGGGCACGCCGTTAGCCTCGGCACGCGCCTGGATCTGCGCGAGGCGGCCGGCCTCCTCGGCGTCGGTGGCGACGATGAGCTTGCCGCAGCGGCGGTGCGGCACGCCGCGCTCCTCGCAATATCGGTAGATCATGGCGTTGCCGGCGACGCAGAGCCGCGCCATCAGGCTGTCCGCGCGGTAGTAGATGCCGGCGTGGATCACCTCGCTGTTGCGCGAGGAGGTGTGGGTGCCGATCGCGTCCTCCGCCTCGAGCACCAGCACCTCGCGGCCCGCGCGGGCCAGGCTGCGCGCCACCGCGAGGCCGACCACCCCGGCGCCGACCACCACGCACTCGACGCTGTCCATGAGTCCTGTCCCGTCGTTGCTGGCGGATGGGGTGTCCGCCTCACTGGCATTCCGGGGCGTTCCCGACTGTTCCAAAAGCCCCAACGAATCAGGGATTTTTGACCAACCTACGTCCCGTAGCGTTTCCGCTTGTGTCTCACCAACCCGGCCCTATTTTGGGAACAGTCTTGGGAACACGATCATGTCGGGAAAACTTACCGCAGTGAGCGTGAAGGGGCAATTAAAGCCCGGACGCCACACCGATGGCGGCGGCCTGCACCTCTACGTCAAGGACACCGACCGCCGGACATGGGTGCTCAGGTTCATGCGAGCTGGAAAGAGCCGCGACATGGGGCTGGGCTCCTTCCCAGAGGTGTCCCTGGCCGAAGCACGGGAGAAGGCCGCCACGGCACGCAAGCTGATCCGCGCCGGCGGCGACCCCCTGGACGCCCGCCAGTCCGTCGAGGCTGCCAGGACCGCTGCCGTCGCACACACCTTCCGGGCTGCGGCCGAGGAGCTGATGGCCGACAAGGGCAAGGGCTGGCGCAACCCGAAGCACCGCGCACAGTGGGCCTCGACGCTGCAGAGCTACGCCTTCCCGGTGTTCGGGGACTGGCCGGTGCAGCAGGTCGACAGCGAGGCTGTCATGCGGGTTCTGCGTCCGCTCTGGGATCGAGCACCGGAAACAGGATCGCGCCTTCGCGGCCGGATCGAGGCGGTCCTGGACGCTGCCGCCGCGCGAGGATGGCGTGCCGGGGAGAACCCGGCCCGATGGAAGGGACACCTGGCCTCCCGGCTGCCCTCCCCGCGTAAGGTGAAGGCGACCGAGCACCATCCCGCCTTGCCGTGGGGCGACGTGGCCGGCTTCGTCGCCGAGCTGCGCCAGCGCGAGGGTGTGGCGGCGCGGGCCGTCGAGATGGCGATCCTGACCGCCTGCCGGTCTGGCGAAGTGCGCGGCATGCGCTGGAGCGAGGTCGACCTGGACGCGGCAGTGTGGACAGTGCCTGGCAAGCGGATGAAGGCCGGCAAGCCGCACCGCGTCCCCCTGTCCGTAGCCGCGGTGTTGCTGCTGCGCCAGATGCGTGCAGGGCAACCTGGTGCGGCTGCCCTGGTGTTCCCCGGCGCGAAGGCAGGCGCCGCGCTGTCCGACATGAGCCTGACGGCCGTGCTGCGGCGGATGAACACCGTCCCCGAAGGCCAGACGCCACCCTGGCGCGACGGCGCGACGGGCGAGCCGATCACGGTGCACGGCTTCCGTTCCACGTTCCGGGTCTGGGCTGGCGAGCGAGCCCCCTACCCGCGCGAGGTGGTCGAGGCGGCACTGGCGCACACGCTGAAGGACAAGGTGGAGGCTGCCTATCAGCGATCGGACCTGATGGAGCGGCGCCGGCCACTGATGGAGGAGTGGGCGACGTTCTGCACCGCGGGGGCTCGTGATGGCACCGTCGTGCCCATCAGAGCCTAGAACCAGAAACCTCTAGCAAGCTCTAAAGCATAGGGACCATAGGGGTCATAGGGTCTGCCACAAGCAATATCAACGGGTTAGGTGACGGGAGACACCCCCTATGCACCCCCTATGCCTCTCCGGCCCCCCCTATGCTCATCGCTGGCGCTGCTAGGTGTCGTCAGGCGTGCTTTGGCTGCATGTTCGGCTCGGCGACCCCGTGTCCGTCGCTGCCTCCAAATACTTTCTGACACACACCAGAACAACACGGCACAGTGTGGCACAGTAATAAGCCTTTTCTGAGCTATCCTCGGTCGCATTTACCCGTGGAAATTGCTTTCCGGCGGGAGGTATAGTCCCGGTCATGAGCCGGATTGGTCCGTATAGCCGCCCACATAACCTGTCGAACATGGACGGTCGCAGCCGGGAAGCGCGAATGCTGCGCCGCGTGCGTTCCGAGCTGACGGCGCACGTCGGCGGCAAGCCGTCCGCGACGCAGCGGATGCTGATCGAACGCGCCGCCACCCTGGCGCTGCACGTCGAGACCCTGGACCGCAAGGTGCTTGAGGGTGGGGTGATGTCCGAGCACGACAGCCGGACCTACCTGGCCTGGAGCAACAGCCTGACCCGCACGCTGCGCGAGCTGGGGCTGGGCAAGCCGCAAGACGCGCCGGGCAACCGGTTGCAGCAGCACCTAGCGGGCAAGGCTGCTTGATGGCCCCGACCCTGTGCGGCGCCAGCCTATGAACATCCTCGCGGCCCTCGACGATCCGGACCTGTTCGCCCCGCACTTCAAGGGCGACACCTGGCAGGCGTGGCGAGCCTTCCTGGCGGCGCTCTACGGCCTGCCGATGGATGCGGACACCCTCGCCCTCTATCGGCACCACACGGGCCGCGTAGAGCCGCCCACGCAGTCCTTCGCAGAGGCGGCCCTGATCTGTGGCCGACGTGGCGGCAAGTCTCGCGTCCTCGCCCTGATCGCCGTGTTCCTGGCCACCATGCAGGACGTGACCCCACACCTCGCCCCCGGCGAGCGGGCGACGATCGCCGTCATCGCCGCCGACCGGAAGCAGGCCCGGAGCATCTTCCGGTTCGCCATGGGGCTGCTGACCGAGACGCCGATGCTGGCCGACCTGGTGGAGGACAGCACCGCCGACAGCATCACGCTGCGCAACCGGGTCACGGTGGAGATCGCGACCGCCAGCTTCCGGGTGACGCGCGGCTACACGTTCCTCGCCGTGCTGGCCGACGAGGTGGCGTTCTGGCGCAGCGACGAGACCAGCGCGAACCCGGACGAGGAAATCCTGGCCGCCATCCGGCCGGGCCTGGCGACGATCCCGGGCGCCATGCTGCTGCTGGCCAGCTCGCCCTATGCCAAGCGCGGGGCGCTGTATCAGGCCTTCCGCGACCACTATGGCCGGGATGGTGCCGACGTGCTGGTCTGGCGCGGCACCACGGCGGAGATGAACCCGCGCATCCCGCAGCGGGTCATTGATGCCGCGTATGAGAAGGACGCCATCGCCGCCTCGGCTGAGTATGGCGCCGAGTTCCGCAACGACATTGCGGCCTTCGTATCGCGCGAAGTGGTAGACGGGGTGACGCCGCTCGACCGGCGCGAGCTGCTGCCCATGGCCGGCACGAGCTACATCGCGTTCGTCGACCCGTCCGGTGGCAGCGCCGACAGCATGACGCTGGCGATCGCCCACAAGGAAGGCGAGCGCGGCGTCTTGGATGCGATTCGTGAGGTGAAGCCACCGTTCAGCCCGGAGAGCACGGTCGCCGAGTTCTGCGCGCTGCTGAAGGCCTACCGGATCTCCGAAGTGACCGGCGACCGCTACGCCGGCGAGTGGCCCCGCGAGCAGTTCCGGAAACTCGGCGTCACCTACAACCTGTCCGATCGGGCCAAGTCCGACATCTACCGGGAAGTCCTGCCGCTCCTGAACAGCGGCAAGGTCGAGCTGCTGGACCTGCCCCGCCTGACTACGCAGCTTTGCGGCCTGGAGCGGCGCACGGCCCGTGGCGGCCGGGACTCAATCGACCATTCACCCGGGGCGCATGATGACGTCGCCAATGCGGCGGCCGGTGTTCTTGTTCTGGCGGCAGGGCATCTGAGTGGGGCCGCGCTGTGGGCGAAGTTGGGCGAAGGTGCCGCGCCGCAGTTCTCGCCTTGGGGCGGCGCCGCTTCGAGCCGCTTTGCGCAACGATTTGGCCGGAGGTAGCACCATGCAAACCGTCGTCTACAAGGGTCAGCCTGTTGAGGCGAGCGACGCCTGCGCCGCGATCATCCGCCGACAGGCAGCGCGAGACGCCGCGCCGCGGACCATCCTGACGGTCCCCGCCGTGGCCGCAGCACAGGGCGCGAAGCCCTCGCCGGCGCCGATTGCGGCGGGGCAGGCAGCCCAGCCTGCCCCCGCCGCGGCGGGGCTGTTCACCCGTGAAGGCCGTGAGGCTGCACACGCCCAGCTCCGCGCCCAGAACGCGGCCCACCGGGCGTTCTGGGCGGCACGGGAGGGCTGATGCTCGATCTCACCCCCTTCCGGCTGCTCGGGCACGCCTACCGCATTCGCAGCATCCCAGACGCCGACAGCCGGCACATCTGGTCGGCGCTGAACGCGGCCATGCCGCATCTTTGCGTCCTGGTGCCGGTCGAAAGCGACGAGGCGATCAAGCCCTTCACCGAGGCGGTCGCTGATGCCCTTTGCAGCGTTTCTGCCCCCGAGAGGGCTGTTTTGGGATCGCTTGCCCTCGCTTGTGTGCAGCGACGTCGGGGGATGCGCTGGGCTCCAGTGTGGGACCGGCCGACCACCCGGCTGCTCTATGAGGATATCTCCCTTGAGGTGTTCTCGACGCTGGTGCTGCGCGTGCTCTGCCGCGTGGCGGTTGAACGGTCCCGCGAGCCCCGCTTCCTCGCCAGGCGAGAGGTCGTCTGATGGCCGCCAACGTCCTCCAGGAATTCCTCGTCGGCATCGCCTACTCGGTCGACAAGCAGTCCGAGGCCGACTTCGAGGGCGGGCTCAAGAAGGCGGCCCTTGCGGTCGGCGCGTTCGCGGTGGCTGCGGTCGCGGGCCTGGAGCGCGTCTCAAAGGGGTTGGAGGATCTGCTGTTCGCCTCCAAGCGTACCGGCGCGTCGGTCGAGAACATCAAGGCGCTCGGCTTTGCGGTCGGGCAGATGGGGGGCACCGCAGCGGGCGCGCAGGCCTCGCTGGAGGCGCTGGCCTCGTTCATGCGGTCCTCGCCCGGTGCGAACAACTGGCTGAACGCGCTGGGCGTGCAGACCAAGGACGCGCACGGCCACGCGCTCGACACCGCCGACGTGATGCAGGGGCTGGGCAAGCGGCTGTCGGCGATGCCGTGGTATCAGGCCAAGGCCTATGCGGGCGTCGCTGGCATCGACGAGCGCACCCTGATGGCGCTGCGCGAGGGTGTCGGCGAGTTCTCTCGGGAATACCAGGAGATGTACAAGGCATCGGGCATCGACGCCCAGAAGGCCGCCGCCGACAGCCACGCCTTCATGAACAGCCTGCGCGGCGTGGGAGCCGCCGTGGGCATCCTGTCCGACAAGGTGGCCGCCGACCTGACGAAGGGCGCCGGCGCCAACCTGGACCGGTTCCGCGAGGGTCTGGTCAAGAATTTCAGCCGCATCGAGCACGGCATGGAGGCGGCGGGCCGGGTGGCGCTGACGATCGCGACCGCCGTGGTGACGCTGGCGACGCGCGCCGCGCAGGCGTTCGGGGACCTGTCGGACTGGTTCGCGAACCTGGACGGTTCGACCAAGGAGCTTATCAAATCGCTCGGGCTGCTGCTGATAGCGTGGCGGCTGTTGAATGCCGGGTTCCTCGCCACGCCGCTTGGCCGGGTGCTCGCCCTCGGCGCTGCGTTGCTGGCGCTCTACGACGACTACAAGACGTGGCAGGAAGGCGGCAAAAGCCTGATCGACTGGAGTGTCTGGGAACCACAGATTGAGCAGGCCAAGAAAGCGTTCAAGGAATTTGGGGACGCGATTAAACAGCCGCTGGCGGATTTCGCCAAGGCGTTCAAGGACGACGTCGTCTCGGCGTGGCACTGGCTCGACGACAACCACCCCAACTTCGGCCAGGACAGCCTCAAAGAGTTCATCCACCTGCTCCAGCTCGCCACGGACATCCTCAAAGGGGACTTCAAGAAGGCGCGCGAGGACGCGGCACTTGTCCTAGCCGACGAGCGCAAAGCCTACGACGCGCAGGACGAACGCGAGAACCCCGCCGCCGCCGACACGGACGGCAAGGGGCACGGCCCGCTTGGCTGGTATCGCCGGAATATGCCGACGTGGGCGGGCGGCGACGGGGACGGGAAGTTTGCGGCGGGCGAGGCGAAACCCGCCGATGCGTCCCTGGACAAGAACCGCGAGCAGGCGGTGACGTGGTGGCAGCGAGTAGCCGGCTTCACGCCGCAAGGCGCGGCCGGCATGGCGGCGCAAGAGGAACAGGAGAGCGGCTATCAGCCGTGGAAGCGCGGCGACAACAACCAAGCTGGCGGGTCTTTCCAATGGCATCAGGATCGCCGCGATAAGATCCTGAACGCGATCGGTATTGACGTGTGGAAGGATTTGAACCCGAACCATCAGCGGCTTGCGGCCCTGGCCGAGATGAAGATGGGCCTCGATGCCGCTGCCGGGAACGCCTACGAGCGCATCATGAACGCGCGGGACAGCGGCGAGGCCGCCAAGCTGGGCGTCACGCTGGTCGAACGCCCGAAAGATACTCTGGGCGAAATCCGCAACCGCAGCGCCATCGCCGCTCGCATCGAGCACCATATGGCGCAGGTGTCCGGCCCTGCTGCGGCCCGCACCCCGCCGCCGGGTGCTCCAAACATCCCGATGCCTGCCGGGCAGATGCTGCGGGCCGAGAACAACCACCTGCCGGCACCGGTGCTCAACCAGACGACGAACGTGACGGTCAACGGCGTGTCGGACCCTAAGCAAGCCGCCCGTTCCGTTGAGGATGCGCAGACGCGGGTGAACGGCAACATGGTGCGCAACTTCGCGACGAAGGCCTACTGATGCGCGCCGAGCCTAACTTCGCCAAGGCACGCCGCGCCGAGCACCAATATGGCCGCCAGCTCCGCAAGATCGCCCAGCACATTGCGGACCTGGTGGGTGGTTTCGACTTCGGCGAGCCGGCCGTGGCCGACCTGGTTGATCGCGCGCTCCACCGCTACGCCGAGGTGCTGCGGCCCTGGGCAACGTCCGTGGCCACGCGGATGCTCGCCGATGTCGCCCAGCGCGATGCGATGGCATGGGCCGAGCTGTCGAAGCAGATGGGCCGGGCACTGCGCCGGGAGATCGTCGACGCGCCCACTGGCGCCATCATGCAGGCAGCCCTGGCCCGACAGGTGACGCTCATCACCTCGCTGCCGATCGAGGCCGCCCAGCGCGTCCACAAGCTGACCACCGAAGGTGTCGTCCAGGGCACGCGGGCGAAGCAGATCGCCGCGGAGATCGGCCGGACCGGAGAGGTGACGGCCAGCCGTGCCCTGCTCATAGCACGCACCGAAGTAAGCCGGACGGCCACGCTCCTGACGCAGGCCCGGGCGCAGCACATCGGGTCGACGGCCTACACCTGGCGCACCAGCCACGACGGCGACGTGCGGCCCTCGCACAAGAAGATGGAGGGCAGGGTGGTGCCGTGGGTGGACGAGCCCGTGCTCGACAATCTGCGCGGGCACGCCGGCACCCTCCCGTCGTGCCGCTGCTACCCCGAGCCCATCATCCCCAACGCCTGACCGGAGACCCGACAATGGCCCGAAGCCGCCCCCAGCTCGCGCTCGCCCCCGAGCCCCTTACCGCGCGCGACGTGCTGCGCCAGCACCACGTGGAGTGGGGCGTTGCATATCAGGCGGTGCGGGCTGCCGAGGATCTTCTGGAGCGAGCACAAGCCGACGTGGAAGCCGCCGAGCAGCGGGTCGCGACCGGCGAGGAAGCAGAGACGCGGATACGCGCGCACAAGGTGCAGGTGCTCCGGAATGGCGGCTCCGCTGCTGATGCGCTGCCGGAGGTGCTGGCGATCGCCCGCAGCCTCCACCGGGACGCGAAGGACCAGCTCAGCGACGCGCAGGCCGTGGTGGCGACGGTGCAGGCCGACCTGGAGGCGCCCCGTGCCGAGTATCAGCGGGTCGGCAAGTTGGTGGAGCTGGCGGCGCAGGATGTCGTCCGCACCGAGGATGCCGCCCGGCTCGCGAAGGACTTGCAGGAGGCGCGCGCCACGGTGGACCGGCTGGCGATGGACCTGACAGGGATAACGCGCATCCACGTCCGGCAAAACTTCGTCGGGTACAGCCCGGGGCTGACCGGCACGCCGTTCGAGGCGCACCAGGGACCGATGACCTTCCCGGCGGAGGTGCTGGCCGCCTTGAACCCGCAGCCTACCTGGTTGCCCCCTGGCACTGAGGCAGAACGGCACGCCGGGTGGACGACCTACTTTCGCGCCCTCAACGAGGACGCCGACGCCCTTCCGCCAGCCTAGGCGGTCACACGCTCCGGCTGAGGGGCCGGGGGAGGCTAAGTCGTAAAGAGGCCTCGGAAATTATCGACGACAGCCCGCGCGGCCTTTCCATTGGGCCGGCGGCGGGCAAGCGTGCAGCTCCAGAGTTTTAGCATAAGCGATGCACCAACCGGCTACCTAATCGACATCTTCATCCTCAGACATTGGCTCGCCGTCAGCGTAGCGAGTTAGACTGGTGTTAAGCCCTGTCTCGCTTTCTGCGTTTTTACGGAAATACTCAAATGCCATTTCATTTAGAGGTAGAACGCTAATCTGACGTAAGCGGCAGTTTTGCACACGTAAGCGGGGCTCTTGACCAGAGTAATCTACCCCGAAATCTCCTAGGCAGTAATATGCGATTATCTGTCTCTCAAATCGTACAGCATCAATAAACAATCCTTCGACAACTGAAGCATCCCGCATTGTCTCTAGTTGTTTTGGGTTTTCGAGCCCAATAGATACGTTGAAGGTGTCACCCGTTCTGACAGCTTTCCCGATCAGCATTAGCTTACTAAAATGTGTCTTTATCTCGCTGCGAGTTATAATAATATCGTCGTGGCCTGCTGCATCTATTAAGCTGCCTATCAAGCCAAGAGTTGAGCCAAAACCAAATATTGTAGGAGCCTCAGTTACAGCAGCTTCACTACTTATAGGCATTTCCAAAGGACGACCTTCATGAGGAGTGATTTGCACTAAGGCGTTTCCTCGGGCAAGGATTTCATAAACCCTATTTGTCCGTATTAGTTCTTTAAGACTGATCGGCGTAGACTTTTTGAAATCTGTAACAAAGTCAAATTTTCCCCCGCTGGCGGACAGCTCAAAATCAAGAGCCTCTGTGACAACACGCACAGTTGTTTGCACACCAAAATCTGGCTTTGACGCAATGTAAACGTCGGCCGATAGATTTACGCTACTAAGTCCAGAGGCAGACCTTAGTCTTATGTTTGACCTCTTGCCCGTTTGTCTGATCGTCACTCTGCCGCCTGATTGCGTTTCAAGCTCGCGAGGTATACCCCAACGATGCTCGATTGTTTTCATAGCCTCAACTTCAAGAGTGGTGCGTCCGAGGAGAAAGTCTTGTAAGTCAGATGGATTGTTGGTTGTAATACAAAAACTTCCTGAAATCCTTGAAGCCTCAAAGCCCACTGATCTCAGAGCCTCGAACTTTCTCTTTGTATACTCGGCCATGTCCGCCGGACACTCTTTAGTAATCACCTCTCTCAAAACATCGGGAGCTACCGGCAAGGCTTTCTCAAGGCTTCGGACAGAGAACGTGATCTCTTTCTTATTTACTTGAAGAGAAGATCTTAACTCACAAGCCCTAAGTGACTTAAGTATACGTTCCGCAGTCTTCCCCATAACATGCTGTATGTGCATCGTCTCGATGTGGTCGTCACCCGCTATTAAGACAATCAAAAAAGAAGGAAGCGGAGATTTTGCCAAACGTTCGGCTGCCGAAAGGCGGAGAGTTACATTATGAGTGCTCGATTGTATAGTTTTTACCTGGAATAAACACTGAGGCGGAAGAGGTCGGCTGTCCAGGTGATCGGCGTTTTTGCTTACATCTGAAGGAATCTCAACGAAAAAATCCCAACCCGTCCGATCAATCCCCGTCTTATTACATACCATTCGTGCTAAGCTGCAAAGGGCACGAAACTGATCTTCTCCGACCTGTCCGAGCTCATCGGAGCTCAGTTTCATAGCGTCTGCTGCTTAGCAGCCTCTAGCCCGAACTCAATCAAACGGCGGATGGCTTCGGGCCTTGATAAGCACTGGCCTTGATGTGGCGATATCCACGCATCTAGCCGTGCGAGCTGCTCCGGCTGCAGTCGCACTCCGATCAATACCCCAGCCTGATCAGGGCGCCGCGTTTTCGTGTTATCACCAGTTGCCTGCGTCATAGTTTTAGTGATAACACGAGAGCGGCCGGACGGGAAGGTTGTAGCTCCCGCACCCGGCCTGACCGCAACCCGAAGGAACCTCGGATCATGGCTGCTCAACCCTCTACCACGCTCGGCGCAGGCCGGGCAGTGACCGCGCCCTCGCGCCGCCAACTCGTCGGCGGCTCTATCCTCGCCGCCCTGTCCGGCGCAGCCTTCGCCGGCGCCGTCGTGCTGCCGGACCGGGGCGAGGCGTTTCCTGCATCCGCCAGTCCGGACACCGAGCTGCTGCGCCTGTGCGCCGCCATCGACGCGCTGCAAGTCCAGGCCGACGCGCTCTACACCGGCCCTGGCAGGATCGAAGACGACAACACCCGCGACAACGCCATGGCGCCAATCACCGACGCGCAGATCCCGCTGATCGAGCGCATGTGCGAGATCCGGCCGGCGACGCTGCAGGGCCACTTGGCGCGAGCCCAGACCTACTGGGGATGGGACAAGGACCCGCCCGACGCGGACAGTCCCTACTGCAACGAGGCCATGCAGGGCGCCATCCTGCGCGACCTGGCGGCGGCGGTGCTGGCGTGACCGCCGCGTTCGCCTTCGACCTGGACGCGCACCCCGAGGCGGAGCTGCTGCGGATGATCGCCCGTGCCAGTGAGATGCACGATGAGTTTGAGGTTGCCCGCCGCCGCGGAGAGGACCGCTATCTCCGAGCGATCAAAGCCAACTGCAAAGAGGCCGTCACCCTCGACGACAAGATCGCCGGCACCCGGGCGCGGACCCCGGAGGGCATCCGCGCCAAGATCGAATACGCGCTGCGGGATGCGGACCCGACGAAGCCGCTGCTGGGGGTGGGCGGTATCCAGGCTGTGCCTCTCTCGGCACTGTGGGACGTCCTGGCGGCGGACGCATGACGCCGGTTTGTCGGACTGCCCACATCGCGCGACATGATGGAGGACGGTGCATCAGCCCGGCTCCGCTCGCGCGCTTTGGAGAGAACATGGACCTCACCGAACTTCGGAAGAAGCAGCGCGAGGAGCGACTGGGTGCCTCCTTCATGACGGCAAGCTCGGTCCTGACCTGGATCGCCTTCCGCGACCCCGATCCTCTTGCTTGGCAGGAGGAGACAAAAACCTACGAACGCATAATCGACGCCGTGCCTGGACTCGGGTTCTTGCAGGCCATGGCCTTGGTCCGCCAAGTCCGGGAGGGCCCAGAGCTCACCAGCCCTGAGTTGCTCATCGTAGACCGAGAACTAGAGGTCGAGCGCGACAGGCGCGTAGCTATTCAGGCAGCTACCAGAACTCTGCTGAAGGAAATTTGTAATAAGCGACTGTCTGCTTATGGTCGAAAGGATATATGGAATCGGCCGAGCTCGCATCGACGTTTGCCGATTACGATATTCATGGACAGTCGGGTGACGATCACTACTCGCGATCGTGTCCAGCAGGACGCCAATCTTCTTAACGGCGGGATTGATGGCGGCCCCGGGTATTGTGAAGTCAAATTCAAAACAGCAGAAGTGTTGTCAATTTGGGAGCACGCCTCACCAAAGGCTCAGCCTACAGATCAGCGTCGAACAGGCACAGCCGGCCGGCCGTCCAGCAAGGCACTTGCCGCCGAGAAGATGCGTCTACGAGCAATACAAGGGGTTCTTGCCCCTACCCTTGCAGAAGAAGCCCGATATCTCTGTGCATGGCTTCTAAGCGATCATCCCGACGAACCTCAGCCAACGGCAAAGTCGCTGAGCGAACCGATCCGGGCAGAATATAAACAACTGCGAGATGCCGAAAATCGTCGGCCAAGATAGATATTCGACATCTATTTCCGGCATCTCGCTACCGGCAATTGTCCCTCAACGGCGTCCGAACCGCCGTGACACTAAGGGGCACACCGATGAACAACGCTACCGCTTCCGTCGCGATCGTCTCGCCACTGGCCATCCCGCTCCCGCAGGCACCGGCTGCCACTGGCCTCTCGCGCTCCGCGCTCTACCGCGCGGCGGGTGAGGGCAAGATCAGGCTGCTGAAGAACGGCCGCAGCACGCTGGTCGACATGGCCAGCGTCCGCGCCTTCCTGGCCAGCCTGCCCGACGCGAAGGTCCGCAGCGCCGCCTGAACATGAAATCGCCGGCCCCGCGAGATGCGCAGGAACCGGCGACGGATCAAACACTGAACGGCCTCGACCCCCGTTTAGTAGGCGATCCGCTCGCTGCTTTCCAGTGACATTCTCGCGATGACGGGCCGGCATTGGAGATTCCGATGCCTCACGCCAGCATGATGAACAGCCGTGCCCACCGCCGCCGCTCCGGTACCTTCGCCGTCGCCGTCGCCGGCCGGCCCTTCGCCGACACCTTCGTCAAGCCGCTCACGCCCGCCGTCCTCGACTGCATGGCCGGTATCGAGCTGCAACACGGACACCACGTCCGGGCCGAGTATCTCGCCCAGCTCGCCGCCGACATGCGCGAGGCGGGCCGGTGAGCGCCACAGCCTCTTATCCGGCTAGCCGGATAAAGCGCACTCGTGCCACGCAGCCGGAGGTGCAGGCCCGCCGGGCCGCGCTGCTGGGCATCATCCGCGAGATGAAGCCCATGACGGTCCGCCAGTGTTTCTATCAGGCGACCGTGCGCAACCTCGTCGACAAAAGCGAGGCCGGTTACGACAAGGTGCAGACCGACCTGGTGGTGATGCGCCGGTCGGGCGTCCTACCTTACGATTGGCTGGCCGACAACACGCGGTGGCAGCGCAAGCCGACCACGTACGCCAGCATCAACGACGCGCTGAAGGAGACGGCGCGGTTCTATCGCAAGGCGCTGTGGACGTCGGCGGCCACCTACGTTGAGGTATGGCTGGAGAAGGACGCGCTCTCCGGCGTCATCTTCCCGGTCACCTCGCTCTACGACGTGCCGCTGATGGTGGCCCGGGGCTACGCCAGCCTGTCGTTTCTGCATGGTGCCGCCGAGTACATCAACGAGCTCGACGTGCCCGCCTACATCTACCACCTGGGCGACTTCGACCCCTCTGGCGTGAACGCCGCAGAGAAGATCGAGCAGACCCTGCGCGACTTGGCGCCACGCGCGGACATCCACTTCGAGCGGATCGCCGTCACCCCCGCGCAGATCCAGGCCTGGGGGCTGCCGACGCGGCCGACGAAGCAGACGGACAGCCGCGCGAAAGGGTTCGGCGACGTGTCCGTCGAGCTCGACGCGATCGAGCCGGACCTGCTGCGTGACCTGGTGCGCCGACACATCGAGCGTCACCTGCCGATGCACGAGTTGCGTGTGTTGCAGGCGGCGGAAGCGAGCGAACAGCAGATCCTGCAGAACATTCTCGGGCGGCTGACCGCAGCCGACCTGGCGGGAGGAGCAGCATGATCTTCTCCGTCAACGACACGCTCCGCCTGCAGCGTGGCGCGCAGCACGTCCACGACCTCGGCCCGCGCGCTGTGGCCGAGATGGTCGCGCACGTTGCCAGTGAAGGCCTCGACCTCACGGGTGCACTCGACCTGATGGATCGGTGGCGAGCCGGTTTGTCGGTCGAGATGATGGCCGCAGCCCGTGGCGATCGTTTCCCGCCGCGCCCGCTGCACGAGGTGACGGCGTGATCCCGCACGAGATCGCCCGCGAGCTGGATCTGGTGAAGTCGGGCCGAGGCTGGCGGGGCGCCTGCAAGTCCTGCGGCTACGGCGGGACGCTGGTGCTGTCTGCCAAGGGCAACCTGTGGTGCGCGAGTTGCGGCAAGGATGGTCCGGCGGAGGTTCTGGCGGACCTTAAAAAGGGCGAGCACGTCCAGACAGCCGAGCGGCAGCCGGGCAAGCCGGAGCGCACTCCGGCCGAGCGGACGGCCCGCGCCCTGTGGTGGTGGAACGGCGCGCCACGGGATGCGCTGGGCACCCCGGCCGACCTCTACCTGACCGGGCGCGGGCTGGCCGGCTTGGCAGCGTCGCCGGCCCTGCGATACCGCGCCGACGTGTCGCACCCGGAGGAGCGTGGCAGCCGCCGGCCCGCGATGCTGGCGCTGGTGCAGGACGTGACGGGTGCGCCCATTGCGGTGCACCGGACCTACCTGACCCGCGGCGGGCGCAAGGCGGATGCAGTGCCGGTCAAGGCTGCCGTCGGCCCCATCTTCGGCGGCGCGATCCGCCTGGACGCCGGCGCGGCCGAGATGGTGGTCGGCGAGGGCATCGAGACGTCCGCCTCCGCCGGCCGGCTGCTCGGCCTCCCGGCATGGGCCGCGATCTCTGCCGGCAACTTGGCGCAGGCCCTGCGCCTGCCGCCGGAGGTGCGCAGCGTGGTGATCGCGGCGGACGCGGATGGGCCCGGACTCCAGGCCGCGGAAGCAGCAGCGGCACGGTGGCAGGGCGAGGGCAGGCGGGTGCGGATCGCGACTCCGCACATGCCCGACGCCGACTTTAACGACATCCTTGTTGCAGGAGGCCCGCATGCCTGACGGCCTCAACGTCGCCGCCGAAGCCGCTGCTTTCAGTATTAGGACGCCGGGACGTGAGGGCCGTCCCAAGCTGCTCATCATGCCGCATGACCCGGACTTGACCGCCGACGCCATCCGCGATGCCCTGCGCCGGTCCGGCACGGTGTACGAGCGTGGCGTGCTGGTCCGCCTCGCGCTCGACCGCATGCAGGGTGGCGTCGTCGCCCAGCCGCTCACCCCGGAGACGGTCATGCGGGAGGTGCACCGCATCACCCGGCCGGTGAGGCTGACCGCCAAGCCGGACGGCAAGTCCGAGGAGGTGCCGGCCGCGCTGCCGCGGGTGCTGGCGCTGGCCTACCTGGACATGCGGGGCGAGTGGGAGGTGCCGGCCCTGAACGGCATCGCCTCCGCGCCGCTGCTGCACGCCGATGGCACGATCCACGCCGTTGACGGTTACGACGCCGAAACCGGCATGTTCTGCGAGAACGTCCCCGACGTGCAGCACTTGGTGCCGGACGCGCCGACGAAGGAACAGGCTGCCGCCGCGCTTCTGCGGATCCGGACAACCTGGCGGACCTTCCCGTTCAAGGACGCCGCGAAGGTCGTTGATCCTGCGCTGAAGGTGCAGGTGGTCGACGTGCGGCAGCCGCCCAAGAAGGATGAGACGGCGTTCCTCTGCGGCCTGCTGACGGCGGTGTGCCGCCCCAGCTTGCACACGGCGCCGGGTCTCCTGCTGCACGCCCCGGCCATGAGCGGCGCCGGCACAGGCAAGGGGCTGCTCGCCCGCACCATCGCTTGCATCGCCTTCGGGCGATCGCCGCACGCCGTGACTCAGGGAGGCACCGCGGAGGAGCTGGAGAAGCGGATCAGCTCCGAGCTGATCGAGGGCGCGCCCGTCCTGTTTCTCGACAACTTCAACGGCGTCGCCCTGAAGTCGGACACCCTGGCCAGCGCCATCACCGAACGGCCGGCACGCACCCGGCTGCTGGGCAAGTCGCAGATGGTGCCGCTCAACGCCACCGCCTTCATCGTCGTCACTGGCAACGGGCTGACGGTTTCCGAGGATCTGGCCCGCCGGTTCATCGCCGCCGAGCTCGACGCCGACATGGAGGACCCGGAGCAGCGGCCGTTCCGAGGCGACCTGCTGACTGAGATGCGCGAGCACCGTGCCGTCCTGCTGGCCGCCTGCCTGACGATCTGGCGCTGGGGACGACAGAACGCCGGCAACCTGGTGCACGGCAAGCCGCTGGGCAGCTTCGGGCAGTGGTGCGAGTGGGTCCGGGACCCGCTGCTCACGCTGGGCTGCAAGGATCCGGCTGACCGGGTGAGCGAAGCCAAGGCGAAGGACGAGCGCCGGCAGGTGGTGGGCGACCTGTTCGCGGCGTGGTTCGACCATCACCACGACTACGCAATCCGGGCGGCCGACCTTCACCAGGACGTGAAGGCCATCCTGGATCCGCAGGGAAGGGGCCGGCAGTTCATCGCTGCTGCCCTCGGCAAGATGTCCGGCACACGGGTGGCAGGCTTCGTGCTGACCGAGCAGCGGCCTGCCGGAAAGTGGAGCGCAACCACCTACGCCGTGGCGCAGGTCAAGCGCGAGCAGCCGGCGTGGGAGGCGACCGTATGAGCGCGGTCGACCTCCACAGTCGGCTCTTGGCTGCGGGTGTGTCGATCGAGGTGTCCCACGGCGGGCCACTGCCGACCCTACGGCTGACCGCCAGCGCCGCTCCATCGGCCGCCTTGCTTGATGAGGCGAGGCAGGGGAAGGCCGGCCTGATCGCCCTGCTTGATGCCGAAACCCCTATGCCTGCCCCCTATACTCCCGAGCATCGGGTTGGGCATAGGGGGTCATCAGAGACCGAGCCCACAGAAAAAGCACCGGATTTCAGCCAATCTTTGAGCCTGAACCCCTATGACCCCTATGCTCCCTATGGATCCGGCCCCGCCGCCAGCTTCCTGGAGGATTGGGTGGAGGCCGGGATCTACGACGAGCCCGAGATGCCGGCACTGGGCACTGCAGCGCGGGACCGAATGGATCGGGAGCATCGGAAGATGTGCCAGGGGTTGCTGGCGATGGCTCGGCGCCGCTGGTGAGCTGCCAGCCTGAGGATCAAGGCCGCGGGGTATCTTCCTCGCCCTCAGCAGGATTCGACCCGTAATATCCCGACTCCGCGAGATGATCGGACGTCGAGCGCCGCTTGGCGGAAGCGCGTGCGTCCTTTCGGACCGTTGCGATCGTGAACACGCTCATGATGATGACGAGCGACACGAGGTCGACCACGAGGTTGCCAATATCCATCGCCTGCATCCCCGTTACTGCGGGGTGGATTATTCAGGGCAATGGTTAACGCCTCGTTAAGGGATGCCGCCTCTTAGCGCTCGTGGCGGGGCATCGGCACCCGGCGGACCCAGAGCGTGGCGACAATGAACGCGAGTGAGAGGCCCTTAACCGCAAGGTCGGCGATGCTCATCGATCGTCTCCGGGGTGGGTCACGAGGCATGGTTGTGGGCTGGCGGTGGTTAGTCAGTGCTTAAAACGAGGTCACGGCTGCGTGGGTGGAGTCGGGGTGGCGAGGCCGCTGATTGTACCGCGAGAGAAACAGCCGGTCCAGCGCCTGCCGTGCTTCCACTCTGAGCCGAGCTGACCCGTTCAACAGCCACGAAAATCCCCAACCATTCCCCACCATCTCAGAACGATCTTGGGAACGATTATGGGAACAGATCGCAGCTTTTTCTAAAAGCGCTCAGAAATCCGCCAATTCTTAGAATAGAATGGCGGATGGGGTGGGATTCGAACCCTTATCTGAACCCGCTAATTCCCACATCCGCGATAATATGCCGATATCAGGCTTTCGAAAGGGTATACGAACTTGCACCATTGTGCGAGTAGGCCGATCTCATCTCGTGGGTTTCAGGAACGAGTAACGACGCCCTTGATAGGATGGCAGAGAAGCTTTAGATTATCGAAAGTATAAATGGATGGGTGGCCGAGTGGTTTAAGGCAGCGGTCTTGAAAACCGCCGTACCTTTTGGTACCGTGGGTTCGAATCCCACTCCATCCGAAGTACATGCAATAGCATATACCAAAATACACGCTACAAACCAATAGAAACGCTCTTTATGTTTGTCTATTATCTTTCAGTGTTGTTTCTCTTTGCATTAAGCCACTCTACATAAGGACGTGCATAGTTTGAGCTGACAACGCAGCGCTCAGATGTCTTCGCTGCCTCATCCACGATTAACGTTCGCTCTTCATCAACCGCGTAAAAACCTGCGCTACGCTCTAGGAGTAGCTGCAATGCTCGTGCCGTGCATTCAAACTTCATTTGGTAGCTGGCCTCTGGAACGTGGTTGTCCGAATCATCGGCAGCTTCCCGAGGCCCTGCAAATATGCTCGAAGAGATGGGGTTTTCGAGGCGCTGCCTGTCGCTCCTCAGCGTCGAGAGCTGAAGTTCGAGACAGCGAATCCGCGCAAGGAGAACCTGCGCCGGAGCGTCGCGACCGGAGACGAGCGTCGTCGCCCCGGGCTGACTTGCCAGATAATCCTCGAGTAGACGGCGATAGGCCGGGTTCCGGCGTAGGTCGTTCGCCGACCTACCCACAACGACAGCCACATGTGATGCCAGTGTGCTAAGGCTCCGGAACGTCGTCGAGCGTTTCCTCAATAAGGCAAGCTCGCGTCGGAGATGCGTAGCCACCACCGTTGTCCGTTCCTCGTGGTAGGCGGACGCGTTGGAGTAGCCGACCGGGCCTGACATGCTTGCCGCCTACGCTGCTGAGTCACTGGCCAGCAGGACTGAGGAACCCCAGCCAATGAGCGCTGGGCTCACTTGCAGTTCTGCCGCGAGTGTCTCCAACGTACATTCCTTGGCGAGCATCACCGTCCTGATCAGGCTGGCCAGCGCGGCTATATCGTCGTCCCCTTCGGCTTCTCTGAGCAGGGTCGACGGGTCAACGACACCCGCGAGCAGCTGCCGCTTCAGCTTCTCCGCCTGGGCCTGAAGGTGAGGAGTGGACATGACAGGGTAGGCATCGGCCTCCAGTATCCTGCGAAGGACGAACTCACTCTTCGGCGAGGGCCTAATCACCCGCTGTATGTGCTTTCGTACGAGTTCTGGTTCGGCCACATGGTAGGCGTCCTGCAGACGATCCGAGGCCACCCGCATCGTCTCAAGAAGCTCTTCCGACATCTGCCAGCCGCACAGCTCCCGGAGGTCATCGGTGATGGCCTCGTGGAGCTCGTCCAGAGTAGCGGGATCCTCCTTGCCTTTTCGGAGCCTGTGCAGGGTCGGAATCGAGGTCTGGATTCGTTCGAGCAATTGTCTCTGCTTCGCGAGGATCGCCGGTAGATGATCCACGCTTTTGCAGGCGAGTGGGCACATGCCGCAACGCCGCCTACCACCAGTCACCGCCATCGCCTCGGAAGGGCATTCCTCCCCAACCGGACAGATGTGAGTGTCTCGAAACACGATCTGTGAGACCGGCGACGCACGCAGCAGGTCGAGACCGCTCGTGGTCAGGTCGTCAGCGAGACAAGGCTTGAGCGTGATGACGCTATACGTCTGGATTGTCTCCTCGCGATCACTGTCGAAGCTCCGACGCAAGGCGGCGTTTTTGTCGCGAGCCTTGATCAACGCGGGCCCGGACGTAATTCTTGCCTCGGCTTCTGAAGCCGCCTGGAAGGACGTGTCCGCATTCAGCAGCTTTGCGCCGAGTTCCTCGTCTTCCACATAGTTATAATGCGCACTGACCTTCCCGTCCGCATGGCCGACCAACAGCGCGAGGTCGTCTAAATCCATTAGCTGGCTGCGGCGCGTAATGAACGTGGACCGGCAGGAATGAGGTGTATGGTGCGCCCGGATCTCCAACGGGCAATATGGATTACCGAGATGAGTCGTGGCTACCTTATCTCTTTTGGGACGCTGGAGGACAACGAGTTCCACGTTGCCACTCTCGTTATAGTGCCCCTGAAATGACTGAAGCAGTTTCGTCCATGCCTTCGCATACGTCGGGTCAGCCACGGGACGGTTCGTCACCGGATTTCGGAACAAGGGAATGAGCTTCGGGAAACGGGTGTGCGATCGGCCTTCGTAGGCGATGAACTCGGCCTTGATCGGACAGGCGAGTTGATCTTCGCGCTCGCGAATCAGGACATCCCGGACCCTGGCAAGGACGACCGGAGAAAAGCCATCATTCGTCTTGTCCGTATTGACCCATATTTGAGCGAAGCCGTTTGATGAGCTTGAACCGTTCTTGCAATCGAATGTCTCTCGGCAAAGCCACTGGACGCTTTGCATGCGCCATCCTGTCTCCCAAGCAACAATGAACATGCGCAGGAGCGTAAAAGATACCCTCTTTGTCTCGCCCAACGGTCGAAGAAGGGCTGCGGGTAACTGCCAGAGCGGGTAGATGACTCCACGAAAACGATAGAAAGGCACATAGCCGTAAGACTCTGTATACACAAGATGCAGAAACTTAAGTGGAATTAAACCTATTGTGCGCAAGTAGAGGCCAAACTCCTCAATAGCGTATAAACACTTAACAAAACGCGGTCCGACATGCCTTGCGAGTGGCTTCTTATTGGTGCCACTTGGACCGCTTTTGGTCGTCCGAGGTAGGTCGTAACGGGCTAGTATCGGATTCCTGAAGTTCGGCCCGGCCACAGCCGCTGAAGAATCGTCAGCGTAATACGTTTCAATGAAGTGAAAGAACAAGCGGACAGCGTTGATAATTCCGTAGGCAGAGGCACTCGAGAACCGCTTCTTGACATATTGTAGAAAGCTGGGAGAGCCATTAGCCTGACTTCCAGCTTCGCTTATGAACAGGTATCGTGTGAAATTACGAGGACATGCGGGTATGATGCCCTCAATACCGGACGCGAGACACGAAAGTGGAACACAAAGGGCTAGATAGTCGGCGAGAACTTTGAGCGCTCCTCTGACGTGCTTCTCTGCTTCGTAACCTTTATGGCTGCTTCGCATTTCTAGATATGCGTCAAATAGCTTGGACCATGCCGCGCTATCATACGACGACAACCTGCGGGGCATAAAGGTTAGCCCGGTGCAGTTCGGAAACCAACCGGACCTAAGATGTTGTCGCTTGTAGATAAGACGCTCGTAGTCAATGGCCCCTTGGAGATCCTCAGGAGCAAGCGGGGTTCGTTCGATCTTGCTACGTTTTTGCACCCCCCGACGGGTGCTCTCACTTATCTTGCGGCGAGAAGCCGATGCGGTGCCGTGTCGTGCGCACTCCGCTTCGATTTGATTAAGAGGGATCGTATCGTCGAGCCGCAGCGCAAAGCTCCGGTCCAGCAAAGCGATGTCGTCGTCAGTAAAGGCAACTCGGGTAACTGCTCATCCCCTTCCGCGAGGCTGATCGTTTGATGCGGGTTGACGTGACGGCCTTGGCTGGGATTCAAGGTTAGGATGACGCGGCTTCCTGACTTCAACGGCCTGACGCACGAAGAGAAAGA